>Ga0307376_10002243_pt1 | contig 19234 bp, 15 predicted proteins | sample TR2MG_FD_202536 | JGI IMG/M metagenome (GOLD analysis project Ga0307376, IMG submission 202536) | Soil microbial communities from Risofladan, Vaasa, Finland - TR-2 | ecosystem: Environmental > Terrestrial > Soil > Coastal area > Acid sulfate soil | place: Finland: Risofladan, Vaasa | collected...
CTTCCCATATTGGCAGCTACATACCAATAGATCGCGTCATTTATAACACTATTCCACTCTGGATCATTCCATAATTTCCAAAATCCGGGGAATGCTTCCCACAACATATTCGCATTATGCACGTCAAATAACGTAGGAGCCATTCTCCATAAATCTAACCTTCTTCTATCCCAGGACTCCCATATTTTATTGTTGTTTTCATCACATCCTACGATTAATAACGGACAAATCCAAATACCCCTAATAAAAGACAAGTACATTGAAATAGCTTCAATAATTGAAGGGATTAATTGGTTACTGAACAGTTCGCCATCTTCTCTTTCAATACGCCCAACATGTGTTAGCGCATATCCTGATGTATTTTGTAATTCTTTTTCTATGTCATTTGTATTCATTAGTGCGTTAATTTGTATTCTCCATTCTCCCGCAGACATTACCGCATTACCAAGCAGTCTTGAATGAATGATCCCGTTTTCTTCATAACTGTGAGCTATGTCTAAGCTTGAACCAGAATCTATGCATAAATAGTTGCGCATATTAGGTAGGTGGAAAATAACATATTTAACCATGTCATCATGAGCATAGTTGTAAGATATCTGTGAAATAAATCTGGAAATCTTTAATCGTTGCTCAAAAGGTCTATCTTCACCGCCTAGGAAATTGTAGTTGATTTGCGTGGCATCCGAGACAAGGCCGATAGAAGGGCAATTAATAGTGAGACTGTCAAGCGTGGGGTCAACAAAACCAGTCACAATTATTACATTCATCACAGCTCTGGGACGAGGTAGAAACTCAAAAATAATTTCAGCTTTGCCAGTGGCCTGACCGCTATTAATCTCTATGGCAACGTCGCTAAGAATGGTAATTTGACCATTTGCATTATGCTGTTTATAAAGAGGCAGCACGACCTCTCTCTGGCTGTCCATAAAATACCTGACTATAGTCTTTATTCCATTATACACTAAAATACATGGATCAAGAAATTCTAATTAACGGTTTCTCATTTTCTGGTAATCAGTTAGGAAAGCGGTGAGATCCGTTACGGCGGTGTTAAGCTGTCGCCGCATAGGCAACCGCCGGAACTGCGGGTTGTGACCGTGTCCGGGCACGGCTTAGGCTATCTCGACGAATCGCCTATCGCCGGGCGACAGTGGCGCGGCACGTCGGATTATTTCGCCCTGCAGGTCGCGCACTATTGGCGCGCCGCTCAAATCGGGCTTGTGGGCGTCGATTTGTCGCCGACCAATACCAGGGGGAGGCGGGTTGCTTCGATAAACGCCGCCTGAGGCTCGCCTGGTTGTTTGGCGAGCTATCCGGGCGCGGCGTCAAGATCTTCAGCCTAACACGGGGCGGCACTCTCGGCTTACCGTATCGGCCGCTGGCAAAAATACCGCCCGACATAACAGGTGATTCGCCCGAGGACTTACCGCGCAAGGCTCCCGAATATGACCGCCGCCTGAATAACCGGGGGTGGGAAGATATATCGTCTCTACGAAATCGAGGGCGATAACTACGTCGGCCGGGATCGATCCCTACCATACAATTGAATAAGGGCGTACCGCACCGGCCACTCTTTCCGAATAAAACACCGCCCGGCTATTGACCCACGGCCTTTGAATTGACCTGGCATTTCCTGGCTGACAACCAGGAACGCGCGGGCATTGACATCAAATACAATTAATTGTAACGTAATGGATAATATTATATACGTTTTTGCACGCATTTTAGGAGGGCCATTGATATGTGGTGGGATAATGTTCTTATTGCCTACGGTGTCGGCGCCGCGTCGACTATAATAGCTACACTTGTTATTGATAAACTTAGACACGAAAGTACGCTAAAAAAAATCATTGTTACGCTTGCAAATCAATTTGCTTGGCATGGAGACAGGTTGATATGGATAAAAGTTACGCACTTATCATACGGACACATATGTCTTGAGGCAATTAACCGCGCATACTATAAATATTTAGATATGCATGATAATGATTATGATAGACTGCAATATATAGATATGATGTTTGATGATCTTTCGCAGGTGGCGCGACACCTAAACATTCCAGCCGCAGAGAGAACTATTGGAATCTCCGGTCAAAATCCCTCAATTAGCTATGTGATGGCCAAAGAATTCACGAAAGATAAATTAAAAAGGTATCATAAAATATTGCATAGATTAGTAATGGTTATTCCGGGAAAGTGTCATGAACAGAAGCAAGAAATGTGGAATAAAATAAAAAAAATGCATGAGTTTTGGGATAGGACGAGTGAATACCATATAGATTATTGTAATAGAAGACAGAACTACTTTAAGGCAGCGGAGAACGCGGGCGTATGGCAACCCGGGCGACGGAGATGCGCCGTTCGCTAAAGGCCGGTCGGCGGTAATAGATAATAAAGCAAACACATCTTGACTCGCAATCAAAACATGTTATGATCGTTGTGTAGAGTGCGCGTAGCGCCGGAATCTGATAGAATTTAATCCGGCGACCGTTCAGGGGGCAGACCCGCCTTTCGGCGCGCGCTGCACTCTACACCCCTGAGCGGTTGCCTTTCACTTTGGGAGGATGTATGAACAAGCCGACCTCACTCGGAACACTGGCTGAGCGCGTGCGCCTTATGCGGGACCGCCTTCGCATGAGTCGCCGGGACTTGGCCGAACTCTCGAGGCTGTCCTTGGCAACGATCGGGCGGATCGAGCGGGGGCAAGCGAAAGACCCCCGAGGCGGGACACTCTCCGGGCTGTCGGATGCCTTTTTATGCAGCTTTACCTGGCTGGTATCGGGGCTCGAATTCGTGCCGATTCCGATAACTGAAGGGCAGCGCCGGGGCCTGGTAGAAGTTGGCGGCGAAGATCCGCTGTGCCGATTCCGGGAAATGCCGACACACCGCCTGGTTAACTGGAACTCCCATCGGCCGCCCGAGGAAATGGCATGAGTCGAAACCTGCCCTTTACAGTCCGAAACGGCACCTGGCATGCCAACTACCAGTACCGCGGCGAGCGCATACGCTACACTCTCGGCCTCCCCGCCTCGACTACCGTCCGCCGCGTCTGGCTGACCTTCGAGCGACTTGAGGCCGAGCGGCTACAGGCCGAAAGCCGTCACCACGTGACACCTGCCTTTGCGCGCTTCCTTGAGGCCAAGCGCGCCAACCGCAACCTACAGACCGCCGTCAAGTACGACCGCGCCGTTTCAAAATTCGCCGAATTCCTCGACGAAAAGCATCTTCAATTTCTCGATGAAATCACGCCCCGACTAATCAATGACTACTCTGCCCGCCTTCGCGCGCGCGGCCAAAAACCCGCCGGCGTTAATTCCGAGCTTACACACATTCGCGCATTGCTCAATACCCTCGACTCTTGGGGGCTCATGCCCGCTTCCTACAACTCCCGTCACTGGTTCTCCGACGCCTACTTCCGTAACCTTCCCGGGCGACCGCGCACCTACTCCGCCCCCGAACTCCGCGCACTCTTCGCCGATCCCCAATTCGGCGACCTCTACCATTTCCTTTATCTCAGCGGGCAGCGCGTAGGCGTAGTGCTCCAACTCCACACCTCCCATATCAACCGCGACCGCGGCGTGATTTCCTTCGCCCGCGGCAAGCGCGGCCAACTCCAGGAAATCCCGCTCACGGCGCAGATTCGCGCTCACCTTGACACTCTCGACCCCGGCGATAACGGCTTCTACTTCTGGCCGGACAATTGGGCTCCGCACTCTCCCGCCCGGATAAACTCCGCTGAATCCCGAGTCGGAACACGGCTTCGCCGTATTCTCCGCGCCGGGGGATACCAGCCCGGCCGCGTCCATGACATTCGCGCTACAACCGCAACACACCTCGCCCCCCTTATGACCATGCCCGAGCTGATGAACTTCATGGGATGGACTGAACCAGCAACCGCGATGCTCTACTATCGCCAGCGGCCCGAGGATCTAGCCGTTCCCGATCTTCCCGCCGCCCCCGCCATAACTTTCGGCGCCCGCGATAGAAAGGATGCTAACCGTGAATAGAAAAAACCGCAAAAGTGGCACGTCCGCGGCACACACTCAAAAACGGCCGCAATGCGGCTCCCGCCCGCCTGAGATAACCCGCCTGTTTTCAATGGGATAAGTGGTACCCGCGGCAGGACTCGAACCTGCGGCCTAGGGATTAGGAAACCCCCGGGGCCGCATTTTTCTATGTCCTGAAAAACCGGCCTAATCCCTTGAAAACAAAGGCCATAGAGCCACAAGGGCGCCGGGCGATGCAAGGGCTTTTATGCCACAAGACGCCATAAGACGCCACTATACGACAAGGAAATGGCACGTCCGCGGCACGCTATACACCGCCCTACACCTTCGGCACCCTCGCTCGCGTGAACGGTTTCAAGGCCGCTTAAGAAACTTGCCTAAACGATCGCTGCCCCCCCGCCCCCTGCAATTGCCCGGAGCCCGCGTTGCCCGTGTCGTATAGTGGCGTCTTATGGCGTCTAGTGGCGTCTAGTGGCGTGATATACGGGCAATTAGTCAAGGCCAATTCAACCCCTCGGCGCCCGATCAAGCGGCGCCCGAAGTTAAGCTCAGCAAGGAATTAAAGGGCGGCGTGTCAAATTATACACAAATAAGTATTGACTTTCGGCCCGCGACTCAATATATTTGGAAGTGTAGGGATGGGTTGCCGAAAGGAGGCAAGCGACAGTGAAGCGTGTTTATCGGTATTCAATGCCCGATCTACAACGGGCATTTGGCATCTCACCGAACGAGTTGAAGTGGCTTTACCGCTCACGGATATTGCCCGAATTCGACTCGGCGGGGGCGCGCCCCGAGACCTGCTATGTGCGGGAGGACGTCGGCAAGGGCGGCGGGCGACTGTGGACTGCTTACGGCGTGCTCCGTCTATTCGTCACACACTACCTCGTAGAAATCGGCCTTTGGAAACGCCCGATAATTCAGGCGTGCAGCATGCTCTTCCAGGGCATTACAAGCGATGACGGGCCGCGGCCGTGGAAGTACAAGGAGTACGAGCGGATACTCCGGCGGCGGTTTATCGAGGCCGAGGGCGAACGAAAATATATCTTGATCGGTCTTGGCTCCGTGATGGAAGTTGGAGAGAACGCCGCTCGAGGCGTTTTCCTCAGCGGAAAGATTACGGGCGCCGAGGTTGTGTCGACACTTGAGCATGAGAACCCGCCGGGCGAACCAGGATTCTTGATAATCCCGATTAGACAGGTCATGGCAAGAATCCGGGAACGACTGGCAGCGATCGGCCTAAACCCGGCCGAATTCAAGTTGACGGAAAAGGACTAGCCGAATGGCGGCGACTTGCGCGGGAATAGAATTGCGCACGATCACCCCAGCGGCCCACGATAACATAATTCGATCGTGCTATTACGGCGCCTCGGGCGGGGCGATCGGGCGCCGCGAGGGCCACTTTGAAGATCTTCCATTCAGCGTTTATTGCGTTGCAACGGGGCTCCGGCCCAAATATGAGCGGCGGGAAAGTAGCCGAAACTGTAAAGGATGCGGGCGGGCAACGGTTGCAAATTCGCAGTACGCGGACAGGTGGGGCTCAGATTACTGCCCGACCTGCGAGGCGAAATATCGGGCGGGGATGGTGAAACAACCGATAAGATCCCGGGCGTGGAGGGCGCGCGGGAAAAAGGGCGCAGCGATACGGGTATAGAAACAATTATGAAAACAGTTCTTGACGCCCCCGTGGATTTCTCCACGGATGAAGAGGCGATTCACTCTCAGCGAATACGGGTCTTAGAAAAACGCAAGGCCGACCTGCAAGTAGAGGACGGGGACGCGATAGCCGATGATTCACGCCCGCACTTCCGGCCCGCCTCACTAGACATAATGGAAAGCGACACGCTGAAAATTCATCAATTCTACGCCGACGTTATTACCGTAGCGCGAGAATCGGCGGGGAGCTTCGCGGCGGACTCTGAGGCGGAAGCATACGAACGAAAGCAGGGAGACTTTCATCTTACGGACCTCGGCAATGCTGAACGATTCGCCTTGCTGAATCAGGACTGCTGTCGCTTTTGCCCGCCCGTGAAGCGGTGGTTTGTATGGGATGGTAGGCAGTGGAACGGAGACGCATTGCGAAACGTCGGAATAAGGGCCGCTAAAACGGTTCGCTTGATCCACCTGGAATCAATGGCGGCGGACGACAAGAACGAACGGCGGAAAATATCAGACCATGCCCTCAGGAGCGAAGCGGCGGCACGAATAAGCGCTATGCTCGAACTCGCCCCGGCGATAGATAATATGGTCATCGCCCCCTCTTGCCTTGACGCAGACCCCTATCAGCTAAATTGCCAGAACGGCATACTTGGTTTGCGCGCGGGCAAGCTGTCGCCGCACCGGCGGGAGGCCATGCTATCTCACCTTGCACCGGTTGAATATCACCTCGAGGCAACGTCTGACTTATGGGAAAATTTTCTCCGTGACGCCACAAACGGCGACGGCGAGCTAGAGGCATTCTTGCAGCGGGCTTGCGGCTATTCGCTCACGGGCTCAGCGGAAGAAGAAGTTCTATTTTTCGTTCACGGACCCGGCGCGGCGGGCAAGAGCACCTTTCTAGAAACAATTAAGGCGGCCTTCGGCGATTATGCCGAGGCGGTAGATATTGAAACCTTGATGAAGCGCACGAATACCGGCGGGCCGCGACCGGAAATTGCACGCCTAGAGGGGCGCCGACTCGCGATAACGACAGAGACCTCGAAGGGCGCGCACTTGTCGGCGGGACTGGTAAAGCAGTTGACCGGCGGCGATACCGTGATCGCCAGACAGCTATACTCCGAAGCGCGCGAATTCAAGCCGCAATGCAAATTCTGGCTGGTAGGCAACTTTGCGCCGGTTGTCGATGCGGATGATACGGCACTGTGGCGCCGGATTCTGCGTCTTCCCTTTGAGAATGTGATACCTGGGGGCTCCCGCAACACAAAGCTAAAGGCGGAACTCCGCAAGCCGGAGCACCTGCAAGCTGTCCTTGCTTGGGCAGTGCGCGGCTGCCTGGAGTGGCAAAAACTTGAGGGCCTGAAACCTCCCGAAACCGTGTTGGTGGCAACGCGACAATACCGTCAGGACTCCGACCGCTTATCGCCGTTCTTTACCGAATGCTGCATCCTTCAGCCTATGGCGTGGACGGCTACCAAAGTACTCCGGGACGAATACGAGGAATGGTGTAACGAGCGGGGCGACAGACCATTTGGAAGTAGGGCACTCACCGACTGGCTTAAGGCGCGCGACTGTAGACCCGAAAGGTTGGCCGGCGAATTGCGAGGTTGGCGCGGTATCGGCCTGTTATCGGAACGGGACAAAACATGATTTACCGACACAACCGACACTTCCGACACTACTTCCGGAAACTTTCCCTACGCGCGGGAATAGAAAAAGTTATGGAACTGCCGTCGGATGTGGCGGAAGTGTCGGTAATAGCCGGAGCACTAATGAGCAGGGGGGGCGCAACTTACTACAGAAGCCGCGCCCTGGACAAAATGACACTGAGACTCGGCCTCAATTGGCCTAATAGGGGCTTTGGGGCGGGCATACGGAGTATCAATCCGTATGTCGGCAGATAATGTGTTATGAGTCAATAAGTTGCGGCGAAGGAAAAAGAATGTGGCGTGGGTGTGACGGAAAATTTCCCAGGCAATGTGCGCGGCACGTCGGCGACCGGTTCCCCCCGAGGGGGGGCGGCGGCCGGGCGGGAGGGCTGCTCACAAAATGCGACTCCTTCAGGAATATTTTTAACCTTCGCCGGGCGCGAGCAAGGGCCGAGGCGGCGGCGATCCAGGAGGCGTTGAATTTCGCGGTTGGCAGCGTTCCGTTCGCTGCGCGGCTATTGGGAATCAGCCGGTCCGGGGGTTGTATCGGCGGATCCGGAAGCACGGAATAAGGTAAGAGTGGGGCTTTTAAGATGGCGGAATCAGGCGAATATCCGACACTGGAGCGGCTGAACCCCGCGTTTTACAGGCAGTCCTACCTGCCGCAACGGGAGCGAATGCTCCAGGCCGAGCAGGCGCTCAACTGAGGCTACACTGGGCCCCTGCCTGCGCGCCACGGGAGTTCCGTACGACGTGCAAAATGTGTCAAGAGAAGTAAAATAATTTCGCCAGAATTTCGATCTCGAGCGTTATGTAGAGAGAGGGGATTGTTGTATGCACACCATTTCGGGGGATCCAAATGAAGCGAAATTATCTATGGCTATGTCTGTTTTCGTTGCTATTGTTGGCTTGGATGGCACTACCCATCCATGCTGCCCGCAAAGAAAAGGTATATGTAATTGATGTAGTTGGGAGCACGACACTTGTCGTAGCACCCACTAAAGATGCCACTGAGGGAGAGGAGGTTGAGATACTTGGAATAATTGTACCTGAGAGTATTACGGGCCCTGATCAAGAAGGGGAGAATTGGGGCTTGACTGTCAGAGGCAACATTAAATCAAGCCTTGTAGGGCAGCAGGTCGTTATTGAAACCGACAAACGAGTTGAGAAAGCACAAAGTGGAAGTGGGGATAATAAAACCTACGTTTACGTTTGGATTAATCGCACGCTTTATAATGAGGTTCTAATAGCCAAGGGTTATGGCCGCGTGGACGAATCCTTCTCCTTTGGGCGAAACAAAGCACTGAAGAGTGCTGAAAGGAAAGCGCGAGAAAATCTGCAAGGGCTTTGGGGAATTGGTAAGCCTAAGCCTATTCCGAACATTAAAAGTTACTTAAAGAACTTGCTTCAAGGAAAAACCTTCTATCTCAAGATCGACGCACTGAGATTTACTAAATCAGGGTACTCTCCAGAACGCTTGATCTGGTGGCCATACCAGATCGATGTGACGAATGTAATGGATGATGGGGCTTACTATCGTCGGGAAGGGCTTTCTGATCGAACGGCTGATGGATTTATTGCTCAGTCTCAAGGTCATGACAACATGAGATTTTACAACCCTCAACCCATACGGCGAGGGGAGGAAGTTACAATTACAGATGTCGGCTATAAGCAGGACTGTTTCTTTACAGACCTCGTAACACCAGGTCGACAGTCTACGAGAATTTACTTTATCTACAACAAGGAACTCCGGTTGGTTTCAGGGGAAGAGGTTCTTAATCAGTTATTCCTAGCCTTCGCCGAATCTATCGATGAATTGGAGGCTCAGGAAACCAGGACTGTTGAAATTGGGATGACTATTGATGAGGTGAAAGCCTATGCCGGACTTCCACAAGCCGAACTACGTCCAGCACCGGGTGTGGTAGTCTTCATTTATGAGCATTTCAAAGTGATTTTCCGCGATGGTCGGGTTGAGAAATTGGAGTATTAGCCTGAGTGTACCCACATTTCATGACCAAGCTACGCGTATTACAAATGTCCCGTATGTATAATTCCTGCCTATCAAAATTGATGTATTGCTAGAAGAGCGCTCGTTGCAATATAATGAATAACACTCAAGGCGCGACTCCTCATCATACACGGCGATATTGATTCTTTTGGGGTTCTATATGAATAATTTCAGCGAAAAAGCTAATTTTATTTGGTCTGTTGCCGACCTTCTGCGCGGTCCGTACCGGCCGAATCAATACAAGGATGTAATGCTCCCGATGACAGTTCTCCGGCGACTCGACTGCGTCCTCGTGCCAACCAAGGACGCGGTCCTTCAAAAGCGCGACGAACTCCGGAGCAGCCAGATTAAAAACGTCGATCCCTTACTCACCAGGATCACCGGCGTCAGCTTTTACAATACCAGTCAGTACACGTTCGAGAGACTGAAGGGGGAGCCAGACAATATTGCCGCGAATCTGATCAACTTCATTCAGGGATTCTCACCCCGCGCACACGAAATCATTGAGCACTTCGACTTCATAAAGCACATCGGCAGGCTCGATGAAAGCAACCGCTTGTACCTGCTCGTATCCAGGTTCTGCGAGATCGATTTGCATCCTGACGGGGTATCCAACATCGAGATGGGTTACATCTTCGAGGAACTCATCCGGAGGTTCAACGAGGCATCGAATGAAGAGGCTGGCGACCACTTCACACCGCGCGAGGTCATCCGCCTCATGGTCAGCCTCTTGTTCTCGCCCGATAGCGATGTGCTCACAACCAAGGGCATTGTCAAGACACTCTACGATCCCGCGTGCGGAACGGGTGGCATGCTCTCCGTCTCGGAGGAATACGTCAGGGAACTTAATCCCGATGCACAGTTGGAGGCATTCGGGCAGGACTACAACGATCAAGCCTATGCCATTTGCGGCTCGGACATGATGATCAAAGGGCAGCCTGTCGATCACATCGCCTTCGGCGATAGCTTCACGCAGGACGCGTTTCCTGCCAAGAGATTCGATTACATGCTGGCTAATCCACCCTTCGGTGTTGAGTGGAAACCGCAGGAAGATGTCATCCGGCGAGAGCACCAGGAACAGGGCTTCGGTGGCCGCTTCGGAGCCGGCCTCCCGCGCATTAACGACGGTTCGTTCCTGTTCCTACAACACATGATCAGCAAGATGAAGGATCCTGCTGAGGGCGGGACCAGGTTGGCCATAGTCTTCAACGGTTCGCCGCTCTTCACGGGTTCGGCGGCTTCGGGGGAGAGCGAGATCCGCCGATGGATTATCGAGAACGACTGGCTGGAAGGTATAGTCGCTCTTCCCGACCAGCTTTTCTATAACACCGGCATCTACACTTACCTCTGGATCGTTACCAACCGCAAGCAGCCTGGCCGGAAGGGTAAGATTTATCTCGTCGATGTCACGAGCTTCTTCAAGAAGATGCGGAAATCCCTTGGCAACAAGCGCCATGAAGTCTGCGAAGACCAGCGCGACGAAATCGTCCGCCTTTACAGCAGTGAAACCGACAGTGACTACATCCGGATTTTTGACAACGAGGACTTCGGCTTCCGACGTATCACCGTCGAACAACCCCTGCGACTCAACTTCGCCGTGAACCCGGAGCGAATCGCGCACCTGGAAGAAACAAAGGCTTTTACCAAACTAGCCACCAGCAAGAAGCGCAAGGACACTGCGGCCGCTCAGGCCGAGATCGACTATGGATTTAGTTTACAGAGAGCGATTATTGAGTCTCTCTACAGCCTGGAATCCGACGGAATCGTGAGAAACCGCGATGCCTTCTCCGAGAAAATGAGGAGAGCTTTCAGGTCGGCGGGTTTGAAGATACCCACGCCTCTCTTCAAGGCCATCCTCATGGCTCTGGCCGAACGCGACGAGACCGCTGACGTTTGTACCGACAGCAAGGGTAATCCCGAGCCCGATCCCGAATTACGCGATTACGAGAACGTGCCGCTCAAAGAGGATATTGATCAATACATGAGGCGTGAGGTGCTGCCTCATGTACCAGACGCCCGGGTTGATGAGTCCAAGACCAGGATCGGCTACGAAATCAGCTTCAACCGCTATTTCTACAAGTACACGCCTCCGCGCCCGCTCGACGAGATCGAAGCCGACCTCAAACAGATCGAAAAGGAAATCGCCGACATGCTCGCTGAGGTGACTGAATGAGCAGGCGAGCGTATCCAGAATACAGGCCATCCGGTGTCGAATGGCTGGGTGATATACCTGATAATTGGCAAGTAGTTAGGCTCAAGCACAATTCGTACATTAAAGGGCGCATAGGGTGGCAGAATTTAAGGGCAGAAGAATTTACAGATGAAGGGCCATACCTAGTCACTGGAATGCACTTCCGCGCAGGTACAGTTGACTGGGATTCTTGCTACCACATTACGGAAGAGCGCTACTTGATGGCTCCAGAAATATTCGTGAAGTCTGGCGATGTGTTAATTACCAAGGATGGTTCGATAGGCAAGGTTGCCTACATAGATACCCCACCCGGCCCAACATCTTTAAACAGTCATTTGCTCCTGATCAGACCACAGAAGGCATTAGACTATCGTTCCCGCTATCTATACTACCTGCTAGCTTCAGAGATTTTCCAGCGGTACGCAAGGATGGAATGTTCCGGGACAACATTCGATGGCATATCACAGGAAGCGGTATCCAATTTTCATATGACCATCCCTGTACCAGACGAGCAGAGCGCTATCGTGGCCTTCCTTGACCGCGAGACTGCCCGGATCGATGCTCTGATCGAGAAGAAGCAACGCCAGATCGAACTCCTCCAGGAGAAACGAGCCGCCCTCATCTCCCACGCCGTCACCAAGGGACTCAACCCGGATGCACCAATGAAAGACACCGGCATCGAATGGCTGGGAAAGATTCCAGAGCATTGGGATGTGCTTCGGATAAAGCATGTTGCACGAATGGAAAGTGGCCATACCCCGGACAGGAAAGTTGAGGAGTATTGGACCAATTGCTTTATTCCGTGGGTCTCCCTAAATGATACATCCTATTTGATTGACCATGACTACATTGACGACACGACTTATCACGTGAACGAACTTGGTTTGGCCAATAGTTCAGCGCGCCTTCTTCCAGAGAAAGCAGTTGTGTTTACACGCGATGCCACAATCGGCCTCAGTGCAATTATGACGCGGCCAATGGCTGTTTCACAGCACATTATAGCTTGGCTTTGTGGTCCAAGGATAACCCCCGAATACTTGCTTCGCGTTTTATACTCAATGACTAAGGAATTGGATCGTCTTACGATGGGTGCGACGATCAAGACATTGGGGATGCCCAACGTCCTTGAGCTAGTCACTCCGCTTCCTCCTCTGGAAGAACAAAAGCGTATTGTCGAAGCAATTGAACGAGCTGTACCCAAGATTGATACCCTTAGCGCGAAGGTAAGGGGGAGCATTGAGAAGCTGCACGAATACCGCACAGCCCTTATCTCTGCAGCCGTCACTGGTAAGATCGACGTTCGCAAGGAGGTCTCCTGATGCCGGGACAACATAACGAACGTGCCTTCGAAACCGCCATAGAACACTACCTGACCACAGCAGGCGGGTACGAGAAGGGCGACCGTGAATCCTTCGATCCGGTTCGTTGCCTCTTCCCGAAGGACGTGATCGCCTTCGTCCAAAAGACCCAATCCAAGGAATGGGAATATCTCGCTAAGCTGCATGGTGAGAGGGCGGAAAACGAGCTGCTTGAGAACCTTTGCAGGGCTCTTAACTCAGAGCACGAGGGCTGCCTTGCAGTCCTGCGCCACGGATTCAAGTGCTTCGGTCGCCTCTTCAAGATTGCATATTTCGCTCCTGCCAGCGGTCTGAACCCGGACACGCAACGGCTATACGACGCGAACCAGTTGACCATCACGCGACAGCTTCGCTACTCGAACCGCCATAGCAATACCTTGGATGTGACTCTGTCCTTGAACGGGATCCCTCTGGTTACGATGGAATTGAAGAATCCCATGACAGATCAGAAATGGCAGAATGCGGTCACCCAATACAAGAATGACCGCGACGCCGCGGACCTAATCTTCCAGTTCAAGAAGCGCGCCCTCGTGCATTTTGCCGTCGACACCAACGAAGTCCATATGACGACCCGTCTTTCCGGCTCCAGGACCCGTTTCCTGCCTTTCAACAAGGGATGTGACGGCGGTGCGGGCAATCCGGAGAATCCGGACGGCTACATGACGGCATACCTGTGGGAGGAAGTGCTGGAGAGGAACAGCCTTCTCGACATACTCGCCCGATTCATTCACCTCGAAGTAGAGGAAAAACTCCGAGTTAAGCGCGAGAAGATGATTTTCCCGCGCTACCATCAACTCGACAGCGTACGCCTACTCGTGGCCAGCGCGCGGCTTCAGGGAACGGGGAACAATTATCTGGTTCAGCATTCTACGGGAAGCGGCAAATCGAATTCGATCGCCTGGCTGGCGCACCGGCTGGCCAGCCTCTACAACGACCGCGACGAGCGGGTGTTTGATTCGGTCATCATTATCACTGACCGAATAGTACTCGACCAACAACTTCAGAATACGATCTACCAATTCGAGCACAAGCAAGGTGTCGTCCAGAAGATCGACGTAGATTCCGCACAGTTGGCCGATGCACTCGAACGCTGTGTGCCGATCATCGTGACCACGCTTCAGAAGTTTCCCTTCGTCACCGAGAAAATCGGTGAGCTTCCGAAAAGAAACTACGCTGTCATCATCGACGAGGCACACAGTTCGCAGGGCGGTGAGGCGGCGATAGAGTTGAAGGGGGTCCTGGCCGACGCGGCGATCAAGGAGGAGGTCGCTGAATACACTGCTCGTGAGGGCGCTCTCCCCGATTACGAGGAAGAGATTCTGCGCACCATGAAGAAGCGCGGGCAACAGCCCAATATCAGCTTCTTCGCGTTCACGGCTACCCCCAAGTACAAAACTCTGGAGGTGTTCGGTCAGCCGGGATCGGATGGCAAACCTCAGCCCTTCCATCTCTACACCATGAGACAGGCCATCGAGGAGAATTTCATTCTCGATGTGCTAGAGCATTACACGACGTACAAGACCTACTATCGCTTGATCAAGTCGATAGAGGATGATCCCAGGGTGGATAAGCGAAGAGCCGCAAAGGCTCTGGCTCGTTTCATGAGCCTTCATCCGCACAACATCGCGCAGAAGACAGAGGTGATGGTTGAGCACTTCCGCCAGTTCGTAATGCACAGGATTGGTGGCAGAGCTAAAGCCATGGTTGTCACCTCAAGTCGTCTGCACGCGGTTCGATACAAGCAGGCTTTCGATAAATACATCGCGGAGAAGGATTACGAAGGCATAGCGACTCTGGTTGCTTTCTCGGGTACTGTTACTGATCCCGATGCCCCGACTATAGAATACACCGAAGTATCGATGAATAAGGGTATCCGGGAGCGCGAGCTTCCGGAGAGGTTTGCGTCGGATGATTATCAGGTGCTGCTGGTAGCCGAGAAATACCAAACGGGCTTCGATCAACCGCTACTGCATACGATGTATGTCGATAAACGGCTTGCAGGTATTCAGGCGGTTCAAACCCTATCCCGACTCAATAGAACCCGTCCCGGAAAAGACGACACGTTCGTTTTGGATTTCGTAAACGAGCCGGAGGAAATTCTTGCGGCCTTCCAGCCTTATTACCAGCAGACCTTGATAGGTGAGCAGGCTGAAGCAGGACAGCTCTATGAGCTCCAAGCCAGGCTCGATGCCTATCAGGTCTACTACAAGGCCGAGGTTGAGGAGTTTGCAAAGATCTTCTACAAGCCCAAACAACGGCAATCATCTGCCGATCATGCAAGGATGAATGCGTGCATCGATCCGGCGGTTAGCCGCTACAACGGGCTTGACGAGGAGACTCAAGAGGAATTCCTCAAGGCGATAATCGCCTATCGGAACCTCTACGCTTTCATGTCGCAGATCATACCGTTCCATGACTCCGACCTCGAGAAGCTCTACTCCTACCTTCGCTTTTTACTCTCAAAGTTGCCACGAGGGGATCGCGGACCGCGCTATAATTTTGAAGATGAGGTTGCGCTCAAGTATTACCGGCTTCAGAAGATCAGCGAAGGAGCGATACGACTTGAGCCGGAAGAGGCTCCAACAATCTCCGGTCCGACGGAGGTGGGTACAGGCGTGGTCCGGGGAGAGGAAATCAAACTCTCCAGCTTGATCGACATTCTGAATGAGCGGTTCGGGACGAGTTTCAAGCCAGCCGATCAACTTTTCTTTGACTCAATCCGAGAAGATGCATTGGCGGATAGCAATCTGCGTCGAGCTGCGCTTGTAAATACCCTCGAGAATTTCGGCTACGTGTTTGACAAAACCATCGAAGATATATTTCTCGACCGGATGGATCAAAACGAGGAAATCACTGCACGATTTATCAATGAGCGCGATTTCCAGAAGGCAGTGACTCAGCACCTCATGAAGCAGGTATACGATCAATTCAGAGAAGCTTCAAACGCGGGGCAGGTGTAGCCTTTGATCAGGCACAACGGCATCTCGGCCTGAATCCTCTCCAGCAGTTAATCATACTCGTCACCCCACGGGCTTCAGATCGCTTCTAAGGGGATAATCTGCTGCCTTCCGCTGTTGTTGACCTCTTGCCTTTTTCTGCGTTGGAAAATTCCAGAGTGCGGATATTTGACTCTGCCCAATCAAGTCTCTCCAATAATTTATTCAGCACTTCATCCTTCCGCCCCTCGAAATCCTCGAACTCGTTATAGCCGGACATCACACTAGGGTTGAAAAAATAGGCGATTCCGTGCCGTGCGGAGAAGGTATTCGATTAGGTTGAGGGGACGTTTAACGGATAAGGGACGGGAGACGTGCGAGAGAATATTACTAATCCAGAACTGCATAATTGCCATCAGCAACTTTTTTAATGAATGCTAAGTCGCGTCTCGAATCGTCCGCTTTTAATTGCACAAGCGCCGAAGCGGCTATCACCCTGTTCGTAAGAATAAGGTGGTTTCTGATAAGGCTTAGTTCATTCCTGATCTGTTTAAGGACGTCGACTTCATTCTGTTCTTTTCCCATGTTTAAGACCTCTTATTCAAATTACAAAGGTTCGCAGAAATCAATGTCTCCTTCATTTATCAGCGACACTGTTTCGGGCTTATTGTAGAACGTTTTGGCTATCTCTCGCGCCACCGGCGCGATGATGAGCAACTCGAATAGTCCAAAACCGGCATAGGCGACGGGAAAAGGCGGCGGGGGAGGTCCAGTCCCCCGCCTTGCCACACGTCAAGTCACGGACACCCAAGAAGGGCGTCCACTATACATAACGCTCAAAAAGCGAAAAGTGGCGAAATTTTTTCACACGATGTGTCACAATTGTTGGGGTTGATCGGTATAATGGGTTAGATAATGAAAAACACCATCGAGTCCCACGAGGGGGCACGGCGCAAGTCGCGCCCATTATTCCATCGGGGGCAAGCGGGAAATATGGCAACGGGGATGTGTGGCGAATATTGCTTTAGAAACGGGGGAAACAAGGATGGTGGGAAAGAAAGGCAAGGTTAGCGCATGCAAATATCAAGATGTGCTAGGTAAATGCCCGAGGCCGGTGTGGGAAGGGGGTGGGCCGGAGGAGAAATACTGCCTGTTTCATAGCATGCAGATGGAAAAGAAGTCTGAAGAGTTCCTCGAAGAAATAAAGCACATAAAAAAAGGTGAACCGTCGGAACTTTACAAGATGGGTCAAAGGGAAGGCTACGATTGCGGAGATTTTGGGGGATTCAGATTTCCTAGTGGTGCTGGATATTTTGCAGGGCATAAATTCGAAGGGGATGTTTATTTCAGCATGTCCATATTTGAGGGCAACGCCGATTTCACGTCTGCCGAGATCGGCGGCTACGCCATTTTCTCGTATGCCAAGATCGACGGCTACGCCATTTTCTTTGATGCCAAGATCGGCGGCTTCGCCAGTTTCTCGCATGCCAAGATCGACGGCGACGCCATTTTCTCGTCTGCCAAGATCGACGGCTACGCCATTTTCTTTGATGCCGAGATCGGCGGCGACGCCAGTTTCTTTGATGCCGAGATCGACGGCGACGCCAGTTTCTCGTCTGCCAAGATCGACGGCGACGCCATTTTCTTTGATGCCAAGATCGGCGGCTACGCCAGTTTCTCGTCTGCCAAGATCGGCGGCTACGCCAGTTTCTCGTCTGCCAAGATCGGCGACGATGCCAGTTTCCTTAATACAAAAATAGAAAAATCACTCATTCTTTCCGGAGCCAAATGCGGCAGTGATGTGATTCTTGATCAAGCTCAAATGAAATCGCTCAATGCTAATGGGCTAAAATATGAGGGTTTGCTTTCACTTGAGGAAACACTCTTCATCGAGGGCGCGGAGCAGGAGCCTTCTACAGTCAACAATGTTTACCTGGAACGGACCAAAATTGTAAGGGTGGATCTGAGTTTTTTCAGTTTCAGGGGAGCGTTTATCAGGGAGGTGTTGTTCGACAGTGTCAGCTTTGATAAAGAACTGCCAAGCAAATGGTTCCACATTTGGAAACATCCCTGGGTCAGCGGGCGCCCAAAGGAAGCGATCTGCGAGGAAAGGCAAGCTTTAGCGGAAAAAGAGAAGACAAAGAAGAAAGAACACTACAGGTCGGCCGAGACAGTATACAGGACTCTGAAGCACGAGATGGAGGACAAGCACGCAAAGGGACTTGCTCGGAGGATGAGGGCAGGGGAACTAGAGTGCAAAAGAAACGAGGCGGGTGTTATCCAGTGGTTTTTCCTCGTTATATACCGCTTCCTAAATGGTTTTGGTTTGCGTTGTATCAGGGCTTTACTGTTTTGGTTAATTCTCATATTCATGTTTGCTTGTCATTACACGGGAAGTTTTGCCACCTACGACAAGTACGAACAAAAATTGCAGCTTCAAGCTGGGCGACTTGAGAAGGTTGAGAGAATTAGACCTGAATTAAAAGTGGTGGATTTTGGGGACGGATTGTTACATTCAATTCAGATGACATCAGTAGTGATGAAGCCTAGCTTAACCATCCATTATCCCGACGTCGGCTGGATAGAGTTCGCGGAAAGAATATTAAGCCCGGCTCTGTTGTTACTGTTCCTGCAGGCCGCAAGGAACATGGCAAGGGATTAAGTATTGATAAACGGGACGAGTGGTGCGTCCAGACCCAAGGGTGCCCGGAGTTGCACTTCACTTTCAATTGTTACGGTTGCTACCGAACTCATAGCTGTGACGGCGACTTAGTAAACACTAATATTATCATATAGTTAGAATTGCTACGGTTGCGTCAAAAGGATCTCCTTCGACTACCAGTGCTTTGCTGAATTAAATCCATGGCACATCGCTTACCTGACCGTCCCGCCCTCCAGCAATTCGATCTCTATATTTACCTTTGTATTTAAATAAACGCAACAATACTAGTTCTACATAATACTGTGCCAATTGCCAGCATTCATGTATCTCGTCAACTAAAGGTTGTTTTATTTTCTTATCGGGATGAACAAGATCATTGCGCATTTCTATAATTACTCTGGGGCCACTTCTCCAGTCCTTCTTATTTGCTAATCTCTGCAATATTCCTAATTTAGAGTGTATTTTTGCTGGTATGCCCATTTCATCCAGTAATATTTTTATTTTCTCTCCGGCTTTTATCCCTTTGTACTGTTCCGGTGTCATTCCGAGGGCAGTCTTGCAATTGTTAAGTGCTATAAAATAATGCCATCCTATAAGCTCTAAAGCGCATTGCGCAATTATAAGTCCAACATCAGTTCCTCGGCTTCCCATATTGGCAGCTACATACCAATAGATCGCGTCATTTATAACACTATTCCACTCTGGATCATTCCATAATTTCCAAAATCCGGGGAATGCTTCCCACAACATATTCGCATTATGCACGTCAA
>Ga0307376_10002246_pt1 | contig 19230 bp, 17 predicted proteins | sample TR2MG_FD_202536 | JGI IMG/M metagenome (GOLD analysis project Ga0307376, IMG submission 202536) | Soil microbial communities from Risofladan, Vaasa, Finland - TR-2 | ecosystem: Environmental > Terrestrial > Soil > Coastal area > Acid sulfate soil | place: Finland: Risofladan, Vaasa | collected...
CCGGCCCGGGCTACTTCAGCCTGATGAACAGCTTCGCCGCGCCCAGATAGACCACCTTCCCCCCGTCCCGCGAGAAGAGCGAGAAGAAACCGTAGTTGTGCCTGCGGAAGATCCCGCCCTCGATGCTCCCCACCACGCCGCCGACGCCCTGGCCGATCCGGCCGATGAGGCCCGAGGTCGCGTTGCGCGAAGCCGCTCCGGCCTCCCGCGCCGACATCCAGGCGATGAACTCGTCCCTGGTGGGATTGAGGGCGACGAGGAAGAGGAATGCGAGGAGGAATACGAGCCCCGCGAACAGACCGTTGGAACGCTTGGCCATGGTGTCTCCTTGGTTCATTTCTCCGTGTCGGTCATGCCCGACACGAACTGCCGCTGCATGAAGAGGACGACCAGGACCGGAGGGATCATGGCGATGAGCGTGGTCGCCATGACGATCTGCCACTCCACCTGGGCGTCGGCCACGGCGAGCATGCGGTTGATGCCGATGAGCAGCGTGTAGTAGCTCTGCTTGGTCGTGATAAGGAGAGGCCAGAGGTACTGGTTCCAGCCGTAGATGAACTGGATCACGAACATGGCCGCGATGGGGGTGCGGGTCATGGGCAGGAGTATCCGGCGGAAGAACTCCATGGGACTCGAGCCGTCGATCTGCGAGGCTTCGGCGATTTCGCGCGGCACCGACATGAAGAACTGGCGGAAGAGGAAGACCGCGGTGGCCGAGACGATCATGGGCAGGATGAGGCCCCAGTAGCTGTCGAGCATGTGGAGGTCGGCCACGACCTTGTAGGTCGGCATGATGCGGATCTCCACGGGCAGCATGAGCGTGACGATGATCGTCCAGAAGCAGAACTTCCGCAGGCGGAAATCGAAGTACACGATGGCGAAGGCCGCCAGGAGCGACACGGCGATCTTGCCGACGGCTATGCCGAGCGCCATGATGAGGCTGTTCTCGAGCATCGTCAGGGCCGAGGCGCCCAGGTTGTCCGAGCCGTGCACCAGGGCGCGGACGTAATTCTCGACGAAGTGCGTGCCGGGCAGGAGCGACATCGGCGCGGCGAGGATGTCCGGGAGCGTCTGCGTCGACGCGACGAAGGCCACCCAGATGGGAGCGAGGAAGATGACGATCGCCAGGATGAGGAAGAGGTGCGGCGCGGCGCGCTTCGCGAGGGAACGTTCGACCATGGCGCGCCTCCCTAGTAGGTGACTTTCCGCTCGACGAAGCGGAACTGCAGGACGGTCAGGCCTATCACGATGAGCATGAGGATGACCGACTCGGCCGAGGAGGCTCCGAGATCGAGATTGATGACGCCGTCCTTGTAGACCCGATAGACGAGGATGTTCGTCGCCTGGCCGGGGCCTCCCTCGGTCACCTGGTGGATGATGGGGAAGGTCTCGAAAAAGGCGTAGACGAGATTCATGACGAGGAGATAGAAGGTCGTCGGCGACAGGAGCGGGAAGACGACCGACCAGAACCTCCTGAAGGGGCTCGCCCCGTCGATGGCCGCGGCCTCGACGAGGGCGGCGGGGACGTTCTGCAGCCCCGCGAGGAAGAAGACGAAGTTGTACGAAACCTGTTTCCACGACGCGGCGATCGAGACCAGGAGGAAGGCCTGGCCCGCCCGCAGGAGGTGGTTCCAGTCGATGCCCAGGCTGTGCTTGAGGAAGTAGGCGATGATCCCGACGTTGGGGCTGAACAGGAACAGCCAGAGCACGCCGGCCACCAGCGTCGCCATGGCGTAGGGCCACACGAGCATGGTCTTGTAGAAGGCCGCGCCGCGGATGCGGCGGTTGGCCTGGACCGCGAGGAAGAGCGCCAGGGTCATCGCCGAGAAGGCGACGACGGCGGCGAAGGCGAAACTTATGAAGAGCGAGTTGATGTACGAAGGGTCCTTGAAGAGCCGCACGTAGTTCGACAGGCCGACGAAGATCATCGACAGGCCGAAGGCGTCCTGTATGTAGAGCGATTGCCAGACCGCCTGGATCGCCGGCCAGAAGAAGAACACGAAGACTATGGCCATCTGCGGCAGGACCAGGAGGTAGGGGAGCCGCCTCGAAGAGAATTCGTACTGTTTCGCCATCGCTGCCGTCCGTTCCTACTGGGCTATCTGCTCGAATTTCCGGAGGAGCTCGTTGCCGAGCCTGACCATGTTGTCCAGGCCCTGCTTGACCGTCTCCTTGCCGCCGAGGATCGACTCCCACTGCTCGTCGCAGATGGTGCGGATCTGGGGCATGTAGCCGAAGCGGATGCCGCGCGAGTTGGGCGTCGGCGTCTTGTTGTTGAGCTGCTGGATCGCGACCTCGAGGCCGGGGTTGTCCTTGTAGTAGCCCTGCTCCTTGGTGAGCTTGTACGCGGCCAAGGTCACGGGAAGATACCCGGTCTGTTCATGGAAGTAGGACTGGATGTCGGGCTTGGAGAGGAAGGTCAGGAAGGCCGCGACGGCCTTGTATTGCGCCTGGCTCTGCTTGGCCATGACCCAGAGGCTCGCGCCGCCGATGATGGAGTTCTGGGGCGCGCCCTTGACGTCGGGGTAGTAGGGGAGCATGGCCACGCCGAAGTCGAACTTGCAGGTCGACTTCATGGCGCCGTAGCCGCCGATGGACTCGAAGTGGATGGGCACCTGGCCCGAGGTGAACAGGGAGTTGGCGGCGTTGTCGCGGCCGCCGTAGATGAACACGCCTTCCTTGCTCAGGTTGTAGAGGTTGGTGAGGTGCCTGAGCTGCAAGGGGCCGTTGAAGACGAGACGGGTGTCGAAGCCGTCGAAACCGTTGGACTTGGTGCCGAAGGGCACGTTGTGCCAGGCCGAGAAGTTCTCGAGCTGGATCCAGCCGAACCAGTTGGAGGTGAGCCCGCCCTGATAGCCAGCGGCCTTGAGCTTGCGGGCGTCGGCGAAGACTTCGGGCCAGGTCTTGGGCGGCTTGTTGGGATCGAGGCCGGCCTTCCGGAAGGCGTCCTTGTTGTAGTACATGACCGCGGTCGAGCTGTTGAAGGGCATGGAGAGCATCTGCCCCGAGGAGGTCGAGTAGTAGCCCGAGATGGCCGGGATGAACTCGTGCGGATCGAAGCTCTGCCCCTCTTCCTGCATGAGCTTGTAGACCGGCACGATGGCGCCCTTGGCCGACATCATGGTGGCGGTGCCGACCTCGTAGACCTGCAGTATGGCGGGCGGCTGGCCCGCGCGGAAGGCGGCGATGCCCGCGTTCATGGTGTCCGCGTACGAGCCCTTGAACACCCCCACGACCTTGTAGTCGCTCTGGCTGGCGTTGAACTTGTCGATGATGGCCTGGGTTACGTCGCCGTTCTTCCCTCCCATGGCATGCCAGAACTCGATGGTGACCGGCTCGGCGAAAGCCGTACCGCAGAGCAGCGCGAAGGCTGCCAAGGCGATGACGAGACGTTTCATTGCGCGTCCTCCTCGTGATTTTGTCGGGCCGGGGACAGAACGAGGGCCCGGGAAACGATTGTAGACCCGACTTGCCGATCGGGCAACGTTTAAGGATCGGAAATTTCCGGCCGCGAGACGTTTTTGAAAGGCGGCCCGCGGGGCCGGGACCTTCGGCCCGCTACCTGCCCGTCCTGCCGAGGAGGCCGAGCAGCCGGTCGGGGAAGTCGGTGAAAATGCCCGTGACGCCCCAGCCCAGGATGCGCTCCATGTCGGGCAGCTCGTTCACCGTCCAGACGAAGACGTCCTTGCCGGCCGCGCGCACGGCGCGCACGGCCTCCTCGGTGAGTATCTCCAGGCCGGGGTTGTAGGAGACCGCCCCCGTGCGCATTAGGAGGGCCACGGGGTCGGCGACCGCCTCCTCGACGAGGGCGCCGGTGGCCAGCGCGGGCTCGGCCGCCTTGGCGCGCACGATGTACTCGTGGTTGAAGGAGGAGACGAGGACGCTGTCGGTCATGCCCAGCGCGCGGACGAGCTCGACGACGCGCTCCACGATCCACTCGTGGCAGGGATGGCCGCTCGCGTCCTTGATCTCGACATTGACCTTCCACGACTTCGCCTTGGTGAATTCCAGCGCCTCGCGCAGGGTGGGAAGGCGCAGGCCGCGGAAGCCCGCCAGCTCCGAGCGGCTCACCCGGCCCGAGCGGACCTGGCCGAAGGGATCGGCCGCGGCATACCACGATCCAGCGTCCAGACGCGCCAGCTCCGCGGCCGTGAAGTCGTAGACCGTCCAGGGCGCGCGGCCGGGGAAGGCGGCCGCCGCGTCGGTCGTGCGCGCCAGGCTGTCGTCGTGGATGACGAAGAGCTCGCCGTCGGAGCTGGCCGCCACGTCGAGCTCCCACCAGTCCGCGCCGATTTCGTAGCCCTTGGCCGCGGCGAGCAGCGTATTCTCGGGCGCGACGCCCCTGAACCCGCGATGCGCGAAAACAGTGCAGTTCAAGCTATACCCCCCTGCTGCAAAAATCCCTCATTCCGACTCGGGCCTCGCCGGAGCCGCCGCCCCGGGCCCGAGAGGCAGCTGCGAGGCCGACTTCATGTCCCGGGCTACCTTCTCCATGGTCGTATGCAAGGCATGTATGTCCGCGGCGAAGACCAGGCTCGCGATCCCCAGCACGATGGCGCAGGGAATCCAGAACGCGGCCGAAATGGTGATCGCCGCGCCCAGGCCGAGGCTTACGGAAAGAAGTCCGCCTATGAACTTGCCCAGGCCCGTGCCCAGGGAATCGGTGAGGTTGAACACCGAGAAGATGGCCCCGCGGTTCTCGGGCACGTTGACGTCGAGGAGCATCGTGCGCATGTTCGGCCCGGTCATCGACACGAAGAAGGCGGCGAGGAAGCCGATTCCCAGGGTGATGAGGAGGCTGGGCGTCGACAGGAAGGCGAAAAGGTAGATGGTGATGCCCGCGCCGAGGAGGGTGGTCCAGGCGCAGAAGAGCGGCAGGCTCTTGGCGCTGCGCTTGAAGACCGCGCCGCCAGCCAGGCCGCCGAGGATCGTGCCCACGATGTTGCCGGCGGCGAAGAGGAGGAAGGAGGTGTTCGCCGCGGCCTCGGAGAGGCCCTTGTTCTCGCTCATGAACTTCACGAGGAAGAGCGGTATGGCTCCCCAGGGTATCGTGCCCATGATCCCCTGGATGAAAAGGAGAAGGTTGGTCCTCGTCGTGAAGAGCCTGAGGTAGTCCGAGGCTCTGATCGTCCTGGGGTAGGCGAGGCCGGCGGCCACGAGTTGCTCGGTCGAGGACTCGGCCGCGCCCCGCTTCGGCTCCTTGACCAGGGCGGCGAAGAGGCCGAGGGCGAGGATCGTCGGCACCGAGACGACGACGAAGGGCGGCCGCCAGCCGATGACCGGACTTAAGTAGCCCGAGACGACCTGGCCGAGTATCTGCCCGATGCCCATCACCGTCGTCATCCAGGCCACGGCCGTCGCGCGCCGCTTCTCGCCGTACATGTCGCCGAGCATCGAGAAGATGATGGGGAATGAGGCCCCCACGCCGAAGCCCGTGAGGATGCGGAAGGCGAAGAATTGCCCCCAGTTCGCCGAGAACGCGGTCAGGAAGCAGGGGATCTCGCTTACGAGCACGGCGGCGAGGAAGAGGCGCTTGCGCGAGCCCTTGTCCGACAGGTAGCCGGCCGCGAGGCTCACCGCCGCTCCGAGAATCGTGAAGAGCCCGCTCATGAGCCCTATAGCGGCGTCGTCGACGCGGAACTCGCCCTCGATGAGACTGAGATTCGAATTGATGAGATTCTGGTCCGCGTTGAGCAGCCCCACGACGACGATCATCAGGACCAGGGCGCGGGTTGTGGCCGGTTTTTCCATGATCTAGCCTCTTTCGCCGGGAAGAATCGCCGGAACGGCGCGGCGCCCGGGCCGAGCCGCGATTTTCCGCGGACAGGTGTCGCGGCTAGTCTAGCCTCTCGGTTCGAGCCGGGCAACTGGAGGGAGAAAGAATACGATGGATCATTCAGCGCGGAGACTTGCGCTTCAAATCCTTCATCAAATCGTCCAGATTCCGGTCGAGGCGCTCGCGGATCATGCCGGCCGCATCGTACACGGCGCCGGGACCGGCCGAGTCGGCCACATCGTCCGGACTCATGAGGAGGCGAAAGGGCCTCAGCTCGAGCGCCTCGGCGAGGCTTTCGAGCGTTTCGGGCGTAGGGAATTTCCGCCCCATCTCGATCTCGCCGACATAGCCCGCGGAAATCCCCGCGCGCTCCGCGAGTTCCATCTGGGAAATGGCGAGTTGGGCCCTTCGGCGTTTCATATTATAGACGAGACTTTGATGGAGCTCGGTCACGAGACCTATGGTAGAAGCGAAGCGCCGAAAAGCAATTCGCCAATGGAGAGCCCTGCTCGCTCGGGGAGAGTATCCTTGCCCTGTGCAGTATCCCGGACACTGAGCCGTATCTCCCCGAATAAGGCCCGGATTCTCCAGGGCCCCTCGATCTTCTCGCTCCCGGCCAGCAAAAAAAGCGTGAAGGGCGATCCTTCCGCGCGCCTGCGGCGCTATACTACATAGTCTGCGATCGCTATTCGCGGCCCGAATGCCGGCGAAATGCGAGGAGACAATTGTGGATCTGTACGATGAGCTGATGGACCTCGTAGTGGCCTATTCGAACAGCAAAATCAAGTATCTGGCGAAGTGGATAATAGACTACAAGAAAAGCGATGACAAAAAGGAAATGGATTTTCGCCTCGAAAAGCTCCTGTATCTCAATCGCTTCAGCCGGATGGCGGATTCGTTCGCCTATTCGAAGTCGAAAGACAGGAACAAGGATCGCTCCGATCTTTTCGAATACTATTCCGCCTACATCAAGCCCCTCATTCCCAATAAATTCCGCTATGACATCGACGAGCTCTGCTATAAGGGACTGTGGCAGGATGCGGTCAGGTCGATCGCCGAAATAGACGGAGAAATGGAAGCGGACCGCTACGGAAACGAATACGAGAGATTGGTGACCGATACCGAATATCTGATCGGTCAACTCTTGATGGTGATGAAGACGGAATACGCGAAAAGACTGGAGAATGCCAAGAAGGCGATGAACGAATACATCAATCCGCATAGGGCGTTGCTGGAAAGGCTTGGGAAGAGCTTGAATGAAGCGGGCGAAGAATTGGCGAAAATCGGGCGAAGCGAATTGCCCCAGGAAGACAAGGCCGAGATCTCGAATGGGCTGCAGGAGAAGATCCGGAAAATCGAGGGCATCGAGAAGCGCGAGATCGACAATATGCGAAGCATAAGCGCCTTTGTCGACGAAATCCGGAAGACATATTCGATATTCAATTCCGTGATCCTGTCGATAGAGCGAAAGAAGGACTTGATCGAAGAGCGGAAGGAATATTCGGGTTTCATACGGAAACTTGAAATCGAGACATCGGAGCTGGATGAGCTGTTTCGCGGACTCAATGGCGAACTGGACAGAAATGTGGAAAAAGCCCGGGAATCCATGGAATTGCTGACCAGCACCTTCCAGGACAAGATCGTCGACATCATCAGCGACCAGGAACGGGTGAATAGAATACTCGAGGCGGAAAAGGCGGCCGACGAGCAGGCCGATGCGGAAATGACCCTGAACCATGAATACTATGAAGACATTCTCAAAATACTGAAGAAGATGAACAACTGACGGAACTGTCGGCACGAAGACGAAGCAGAGCGCAGCACAGGGAGTATCGATCGTGTTGACCCCCGCCGACAACCAGGACTACAATCGATCGGGAAGCCGGTCCGTCCGGCTACACTCAAGGAGGAATCTCATGGGAAAACGCAGAAGATTCTTCGCGATCCTCGCCGGCGCGGCGCTCGTCCTCGCCGCGGCCCTGACCGGCTGCGCGCCGACCGGCCCGAAAACCAACCGGGTCGTGTATCTCATCAACGGCGCGCTCGGGGACAATGCCTTCTATGATTCCGGCGAGGCCGGCATCAAGAACATCGAGAGCCAGTACAAGGTCGAGACGCGCACCATCGAGTGCAACTTCGACGCCGGCAAGTTCCAGCCCGCCCTGCAGGCGGCCGTGCAGTACGCCGACGTCATTTTCGTCATCTCCTACGGCTTCGAGGACCAGCTCAAGGCCATCGCCGACAAGTACCCGAACAAGATCTTCGTCAACATCGACACCGTGGTGCAGAATCCCAAGAAGACGATCACCTCGGTCTTCTACCTCGCCGAGCAGAGCGCCTATCTCGCCGGCATGACCGCGGCCCTGGCCACGACGGACAGCTCCCTGAAGGGCATCAATCCGGCCAAGGTCATCGGCGTGGTCGGCGGCGACACCGATCCCATCGTGAGCGCCTTCGTCTTCGCCTATGAAAACGGCGCGCACGCGGTCGACCCCGGCATCAAGGTCCTGACCAAGGCGCTGGGCGGAGCCTGGGACGATTCGGCCAAGGGCAAGCAGGCCGCCCTGCAGCTCTACGACCAGAAGGCGGACGTGGTCTTCCAGGTCGCGGCGGCGGCGGGCATCGGCGTCCTGCAGGCCGCGGCCGACCGCGGGCTCTACGCCATCGGCGTCGACACCAACCAGAACGATCTCGAGCCCGGCCACGTCATCGCGAGCGACGTGAAGAACGTGGGCAGCTCCATCGAAGAAGTCTACAAGACGATCAAGGACGGAACCTACAAGCCGGGGCAGATCCTCGACATGGGCCTGGCCTCGGGCGGAGTCGATCTCGTCTTCACCGCCAAGCAGCCGGTGCTGCCGCAGAGCATAGTCGACACGGTGGAGAAGGCCCGGCAGGACATCATCGACGGCAAGCTCGCCGTCCAGATGTACAACGGCGAGAACGTCTGGCAGTGACCGGAGCCGGCGCGGCGGGGAGCGGACCACGGAGTCACGGAGAAATCGTTGATCGAGTCCGCGGGCATATCGATTTTCCATCTCCGCGTCTCCGCGTCTCCGCGTCTCCGCGTTTCCGTGGTCGTCTTCCTAGGCCGCATCACTTCCCTCAGAGCAGCAGTCGATGGCAGATCTCATAGCGCTCCATGACCTCGTGAAGGTCTACCCGCCGAACGTGCTCGCCGTGGACGAAGTCTCGGTGAGCTTCCGCAAGGGCGAGATCCACTCGATCGTGGGGGAGAACGGGGCCGGCAAGAGCACGCTCATGAAGCTGCTCTACGGCCTCGTGCCCTTCGACTCGGGACGGATCGAGTTCGAGGGCGAGAGCCTGCGCTTCCGGGAACCGGGCGAGGCGATCGCGCACGGCATCGGGATGGTGCATCAGGAGATCGAGCTGATCTCCCAGTACCGGGTCTGGGAGAATGTCGTGCTCGGCGCCGAGCCGGTGCGCGCCTTCGGGCGGCTGGACAAGACGCGCGCCGTCGAGGCCGTCCGCGGCAAGATCGAGGAGTTCCAGTTCAATCTCGATCCCCTGGCGCGGGTCGACGCCATCTCGGTCGCCGCCCGGCAGAAGGTCGAGATCCTCAAGCTCCTGTACCGCAACGTTTCGGTCCTCATTCTCGACGAGCCCACGGCCGTGCTCACGCCGCAGGAAATTCCCCAGCTCTTCGCCGAGCTCAAGCGGCTCAGGGACGGCGGACACACGATCCTCTTCATATCGCACCGGCTCGACGAGGTGCTGGCCTTGAGCGACCGCATCACGGTCATGCGCAAGGGCCGCACGGTCGCCACCGTCGCCGCCTCCGGGACGGGCAAGGAAGCGCTCGCCGAGATGATGGTGGGGCGGCAGGTCATCTTCACCTCGCGGCGCCGCGAGCATCCGCGCGGCAAGGTCGTCTTCGAGGCGAGGAACCTGAGCCGCGTCAGGGCCGACGGCCTCAGGCTCCTCGACGAGGTGTCCTTCCGGGTGCACGCGGGCGAGATCGTCGGCATAGCCGGGGTCGAGGGCAACGGCCAGTTCGAGCTCGTCAACGCGGTGATGGGGCTCGCGGAGCCCAGCGGAGGCTCCGTCCACGTGGAAGGCCGCGACCTCACGGCCCTGAGCATCCTCGAGCGGCGCAAGCTCGTCTCCTTCGTGTCCCAGGACCGGGGCGGGATGGGCGCGAGCCTTCAGGCTTCCATCCTCGACGACGCCATCATGACCCATCACCGCCTGGACGGGCGCTTCACCTTCTGGCACGGCCTCGTGCTCGACTACCGCGCCGCCCGCGACTTCGTGGACCGGCTCGCGGCGCGCTTCTCGGTGCAGATGGCCTCGCGCTCGAGCGAGTTCCGCTCGCTCTCGGGCGGCAACCAGCAGAAGCTGATCCTCGGCCGCGAGCTCCTCCTGCCCACGCCGTTTTTCCTCATGGACCAGCCCACGCGCGGGCTCGACGTGGGCTCCATCGAGTACGTGCACGGCGAGATCCTCGCGATGCGCGACGCCGACCGCGCGGTCCTCCTCGTCTCGGCCGACCTGGAGGAGCTCTTCCTCGTCACCGACCGCATCCTGGTGATGCACCGCGGAAAGATCGCCGCCGACCTCGCGACCGAAGGCACGACGGTGGAGGAAGTGGGGCGCTACATGCTGGAAGGGAAGGCGGCCTCGTGAGCCGAAAACTGTGGAGCGGCGTGGTCGGGGTCGCGGTGGCCCTGGCCGTGGGCGGCCTCATCATGCTCCTGCAGGGCTACGAGCCGGTGTCGGCCTACGGAGCCCTGTTCCAGCTCTCGCTCGCGGGGGCCGGGCCCTTGGCCACGACTCTCAAGAACTCGGTGCCCCTCATCCTCACGGGACTCTCCGCCTCGGTGGCCTTCGCCTCGGGGCCGATCAACCTGGGCCAGCCGGGGCAGCTGGTCTTCGGGGCCCTCGCGGCCACGCTGGTCGGCATATACCTGCCGCTGCCCGCCGGCCTCGCCGTTCCGCTCCTCCTCGCCGCCGGCATAGCCGGCGGGGCGCTCTGGTCGGGCGTGGCGGCCTTCCTGCGCCAGGCCTTCGGCATGAGCGAGTTCATCGTGACGCTCATGCTCAACATGATCGCCGACTTCTTCACGGCCTGGGCCATCGCCTATCCCTTCATGGACCGCAAGGCCTTCTCCCCGATGACCCTGCCCATAGCCGGCGGCGGCTGGATGCCCGACCTCGGCCCCTTGAGCGCCTCGGTCCTCGTGATGCTCGCCGCCGCGGCGATAGTCTGGTTCGTCTTCCGGCGCTGGCGGGCGGGCTACGAGTGGCGGATGACGGGGCAGAACTCGGTCTTCGCCCGCCTCGGCGGCTGCGACATCGACCGCAACTTCTGGGCGATCATGCTCGTCACCGGAGCGCTCGCCGGGCTCGCGGGCGCTCTCGTGGTCATGGGAGGCCCGCACCGCTTCATCAAGGGGCTCGGCGCCAACTACGCCTGGGACGGCATCATGATCGCCATCATGGCGAACAACGGCATCCTGGGCACCATCGTCTACGGCGTCTTCATCGCGGCCATCCAGACGGGGGCGCTCGGCATGGAGCTCATCACGAACGTGCCCAGCGAGATAGCCCAGGTGCTCGAGGCCGTGCTCGTGCTGGTCATCGTGGCCACCCGCGAGTACGCGAACGTCTTCCTGGACCGGATGGCGGCCCGTCGGCAGGCGAAGGGGAGGTCGGCGTGAATGTCCTCATCGGCCTCATCACCGGCATGATCTCGGGGGCGACGCCCATCCTCCTCGCGGCCCTGGGCGGCGCCCTGACCTTCTACGCGGGAGTCTTCAACATCGCGATGGAGGGCATGATGCTGATGGCGGCCTTCTTCGCCGTCCTCGGCTCCTTCCTCTTCCACTCCTGGCTCGCGGGCCTGGCCTTCGCGATCCTGGGCTCGCTCGCGCTCGCGGCGATCTTCATCTTCTTCTCGGTCAAGCTCAAGACCGACGAGTTCGTGACCGGCATAGCCCTGAACCTCTTCGCGCTCGGCACCACCACCTATCTCCTGCGCCAGATCTTCAAGGTGAAGGGCGTGTTCACGAGCAAGGCCATCGTCCCCGTCCCCGCGATCCACATCCCCTATGTCGAGAACATCCCCTTCCTCGGGCCGATCGTCTCGGGACGGAACCTCATCGTCTACCTCGCGGCGCTCGCGACGATAGCCTGCACCTATCTCGTGTTCCGGACGCGCTACGGCCTGCGATTGCGCGCCGCCGGCTACAACGCCGCCTCGCTCGACTCGAGCGGGGTGCTCGCCTCGCGGATCCGCACGCAATCGCTCCTCGCCTGCGCGGTGCTCTGCGGCCTCGGCGGCGCCTTCCTCTCGCTCGGCTACGTGACCCTCTTCGCCGAGAACATGACCGCCGGGCGGGGCTGGATCTCGCTCGCCGCGGTCATCCTGGTCGACGGCCATCCCGTGGGCATCGCGATCATCTCCCTGCTCTTCGGCTTTTTCGACGGGCTCGGGCTCTTCCTGCAGAATTACCGCGTGGCGCCGCAGTTCACCGCGATGGTGCCGTACATCGCGACCCTCGCCGCGCTCTACGTCTACGCGCGGCGAGGCCGCGGACGGAGGGGGATGAAGCTATGATCGATGCAGCGCGACAGGACCTGCCGGGGCGGGCGCCCAAGCCCGCCTGGCTGATCGACCGCGAGCTCAGGCTCGCCGCCGTGCCGCTCGACCGCCGGACCCATCCGAGCGACTGGTACAGCGCCGAGACGGTCTTCCCCTCCGGCGACGAGCTCGTCGCGCTTTTCTGGAGTTCGAAGGTGCCGGGCTCCGGGGCGCCCGAGATTCCCTACGTCGAGATGGTCCAGGCCATGGGCAACCGGGGCTACGATGTGGCCGAGGCCGAGCGGCTCCTGCCCGAGGGCCTGGAGCTCGCCCGCTCGGGCAGACGCGACGATCTGCGCGCGTTCACCGCCCGCCTCCTCGGCGCCCTCCACGGCTCGCCTCCCGACCCGAGCCATCCCTACTGGAAGTTCCGGCACCCGCGGCTCTGGGACGAGGTTCGCGCCGCCATGCCCGCGGCCGACGACGAGCGCGCGCGCCCCGTGCGAGGCAACCTGGAGGAGCGCATACACGCGGGCTGGACCGGCCAGCTCGCGGGCGGGGCCTTCGGCACGGCCATCGAGGGCTACCACAGCGAGCGGATCGAAAAGGCGTACGGCCGCATCGACTCCTACATCGCAGCGCCCGAGACGGTGAACGACGATGTCGTCTACGAGCTCGTGTTCCTCGACGTCTTCGAGCGGCTCGGCAGGGGGGGCATGGACTCGCGCGAGCTGGGCTTCGAGTGGCTGCGGCAGATTCCCTTCGGCTGGTCGGCGGAGTGGGTGGCGCTCCACAACCTGGCCGACGGCATCCTCCCGCCCGAGTCCGGGACCTGGCGCAATCCCTACTTCAACTGGATCGGCGCGCAGATGCGCGGCATGGTCTGCGGCCTCCTCTCGCCCGGCCGGCCCCTGGAGGCCGCGCGCCTCGCGCACCTAGACGGGGTGGTCTCGCACGCGGAGAACGGCGTGTACGGCGAGATCTACGCGGCCGTCCTCAGTTCGCTCGCCTTCGCGGCCCGCGAGCCGCGCGCGCTCCTGGCGGAGGCCGCGCGTTTCGTGCCCTCGGGCAGCGAGTACGCTTCCGTGCTGGACGAGTGCTTCCGGACGGCGCGGGAGCACGAGAGCGCCGAGGCGGCCTGGCGCGTCCTGGACAGGCGCTTCGAGCGCTACAACTGGATCCACGCCTATCCCAACATCGCCGCGGTCATCCTCGCCCTCTGGTACGGCGGCGGCGACTTCACCGAGTCCTTCCGCATCCTCGCCCACGCGGGCCTGGACGTCGACTGCAACGCGGGCCTCGTGGGCACGGTGCTCGGCGTCATGGGAGGCGTGCCCGAAAAATGGTCCGCGCCGCTCGGCGGCCTCCTGGAGACCTACATCAAGGGCAAGGAGAGCATCCCGATCCGCGAGCTCGCCGCCCGCACCGCCGCCCTGGCGCGGCGCTAGGGCCCCGGGCCAGGATTCCCGGATCTAGCGCAGGTACAGGCGCCTCGCCTCGCTTCGCCGCGCCTCGGCTCAGGTGAAGAGCGTGACCTCGCCCGCTTCCGGCCCCTCGTGGCTTCGGATGGAGGACTCCCAGAGCCCGTGCTCCTCGTCGAGGACGGTGTCGAGCCGCCCGTGGCGCACGTAGCGCCGGAAGACCTGGTGGGTGTCGGTGTGGAAATAGATGACGCGGCCCCGCTCGCCCCCGAGGTCCTCGGAGACCAGGGGTATGCCCTCGAGGGCCAGGTACTCCTTGATGAAGCGCCGGTTGACGTCGCCCACGCAGGGGAAGTTGTCCAGGCAGACGGAGACGAAGAGGTGGCCGCCGCCGAAGGCCTTGGCCTTGAGGCGCTTCCGGTCGGCGCCGAGCTTCATCATCTCGTTGACGAGAAGCTCCATCGCGTGGATGCCGAAGCGCCCGGCCTCGCTCGCGGTCATAGGCAGGTGCCGCGGGTAGCGGTGGTGGGCCAGGAGGAAGTGATTCATGCCCGAGACGCCGGAGGACTCGTCGTAGAGGCAGACGGCGACGCAGGAGCCCAGAAGGGTGGAGACGACCGTCTTCTCCCGCGTGACGAACTGCCCGCCCGGCTGGACGACGATGCGGCCGGCGTGATCCGCGGAATAGCGCACCTCGCAAAGATACGCGATCGGCGGGGAAGATTCAACGCGGAGCTTGGTCCTTGCGCGGCCGGCCGCGCCTTCTATACTTCACTCTATATGAAACCAGGTGCCATACCGACCATCGTCATGGCCACGCTGTGCTTCTCCGTCGCCTTCAACGAATTCCTCAGCCTGAGCCGCCGCGGTTTCAAGTCCAAGGATCTGGCCTTCCTCCTCCTCTGCCTCGGGGGAGCCCTCTACTGCGTCTTCTGCGCGGGCGAGTACAACGTCGACCAGCCCCTCCAGAGCGTTCCCTGGCTCAGGGCCGAGACCATCGTCCTCCTCCTGTCCGGACTGGTCCTCCTCTGGTTCGTCTCGGAGGAGACCGGGCTCGTCAGGCCCGTCTACCTGCTCATCTGCGCGATCTGGGCTCTCCTCGGCGTCCTGAGCCAGATCCTGCCCACGGGCGAACTGAGCTGGGTGGCCAGCCGGCCCTGGGTGCAGCGCGTCAGCCTCCCCTTCGGGGCGACGATCGTGTATCGGGAGGTCGAGACGGGAATCCTCCTGCACATCATCGATGCCGGAGGGGCGATACTTCTCGGCTACCTCATCGTCACCGCCCTGCGCTACGGCCGGGGCGGGCGCCGCCGCGAGGCGCGGGTCCTCGTGACCGTGCTGGCCGCGATGGGGCTCGCCTACGCGAGCGACGCCGCCGTGGACGCCGGGCTCTATTCCTTCATCTATGTCTCCGACTACGCCTGGCTGGTCCTGATCCTCCTGTTCGCGATTCGCCGTTCCTCCGAGCGCCAGGAGTACTCCCGCACGCGGCGGGAACTCCTGAAAAGCGAGGCCAGGTACCGGGCCGTCGTCGAGCACAGCTACGACGGCATCATCTTCCTGGACGCCGACCGCAGGATCAGCTACGTGAGTCCCTCCTACAACCGCTTCTACGGCTTCTCGCTCGAGGAGCTGATCGGCCGGCCCGCCCTGGATTCCGTGCTGCCCGAGGACCGCGCCCAAGCCGCGGACATGCTCGACGCGGTGGCGCTCCGGCCCGGCGGGACGGTCTGCGGCGAGTACCGCATACTGACGAAGGAGGGCGCTCTCGTCTGGCGCGAGACCAGCGCGACGAACCTCCTGGACGACCCGCAGGTGCGCTCGATCGTCCTCAACAGCCGGGACGTCACGGAGCGCAAGGCGACGGTGGAGAACCTGAAGGCGGCCCTGGAGGAAAAGGAAGCCCTGCTCAGGGAGCTGCACCACCGGACGCGGAATAACATGCAGGTGATCTCGTCCATGATCTCGCTCCGCTCCGGCTTCGAGGACGACCCCCGCATCCTCGAGATCCTGGGCGGCCTCGAGGGCCGGATCGGCGCCATGGCCCTCGTCCAGGAGAAGCTCTACGAGTCGAGCGATCTCTCGAGCATCCCGCTCGACGAGTACATCGCCGATCTCGCGGAGCTCCTGGCCGGGAGCTGCGCCTCCCCCGGGCGCATCCGGATAGCGACCGAGACCGAGAAGGTCGCCGTCCTCATCGATTCGGCCATTCCCTGCGGCATCGTGCTGAGCGAGCTCGTCCTGAACTCCTGCAGACACGCCTTCCCCGCCGGGCGGAGGGGCGTCGTCGGCATCCGCCTCGCGAGGCTGGAGGACGGCCGGATCGAGCTGGCCGTCGAGGACGACGGCGTCGGGGTCGTCGAGGGCTTCGACCCGCGCAGGGACGGCAAGCTCGGGCTGGAGAGCGTGATCAGCATCGTCGAGATGCAGCTCGGGGGCTCGATCGAGTTCGAGGCGGACGGGGGCTTCGCCTGCCGCTTCCGCTTCCGCGACAGTCTCTACCGCGCGCGCATCTGAGGCGGCCCCGCTCCCGCCGGATAGCGGTTCTGTCGCCCATCGTCTCCTCGGCGAAGCGCGCCGGGCCGATAGCCGTCCGCGCGTATCGATTGTATCTTGTAGGCGAAGGAGTGCCACCCTTGAGCAGATTCGCAATTTGGATTCGCGCCGCCAGGCCCTTTTCGTTCACCGGGGCCCTGGTGCCCGTCTTTCTCGGAACCATCGCCGCCGCCCAGGGCGGCCGGTTCGATCTCCTCTACTTCATCGTGACGTCGCTGGCGGTTCTCTGTCTCCAGGCGGGCGTCAACCTCAAGAGCGACTACGACGACTTCGCCAACAAGGTGGACGTGGAGGGCTCCTACGGCTCCAGCGGCGTCATACTGGGCCGCCTCCTGACGCCGAAGGAGGTCCGGCTGGGAGGCCTCGTGCTGATCGGCTCCGGGGCGGTCCTGGGCCTGCTCCTGGCCGTCGAGCGGGGCTGGCTCGTCCTGGCCCTGGGGCTGGCGGGGACCCTGATCGGATATTCGTACACCTCCAGGCCCTTCCACCTGAAGTACCGGGGGCTGGGGGTTCCGGCGGTCTTCCTGGTCTACGGGCCCATGCTCGCGCTGGGGGCCTACTACATCCAGGCGCAGCGCCTGGCGCTCGCGCCCCTCGTGTATTCGATTCCCGTCGGTCTCCTGACGACGGCCATCCTCCACGCCAACGACATCCGCGACATGAGCTTCGACCGCTCGGCCGGCATCGCCACTTTTTCGCTCCTGGCCGGGCGCAGGGCCGCCAATCTCCTCTACGTCGGCCTCCTCCTCGGCGCCTACCTCGCTCTGCCGATCATGGTGGCCGCGGGCGCCTTGCCCGTCTGGTGCCTCGCGAGCTGGGCGACCTTCCCGCTGGCCCTCGCGGCGATGAAGAAGCTCGCGGGACCGGCCGATTCCGTGGAAAAGATCCTCGGCCTCGATCAGGAAACCGGAAAGCTGAACAGCCTTTTCAGCGCCCTCCTCCTCGCCGCCCTGATCTTCTCGTTCTTCGTTCCGTGGAGCGTGGCGCTTTGAATCGGAGCGACCGTTCCTTCGGCCTATCGCTGCTCGCCGTCGGCGCCGCGGCGCTGCTGTGGTATCTCCTGTTCGTCCTCAAGCCGCTGAACTTCTGGCTCGAGATGAGCCTGTCGATCCTCGCCCTCGCGCTTTTCGCGTTCCTGGCCAAGCGGGACCTCTTCTCGCTGGGGCGCCTCGAGCCGCGGCATCTCGCGGTGGGCCTCGTCTCCTTCGCCCTCCTGTACCTCGTCTTCTTCGTCGGCAACATCGTCTCCGGCTGGATCCTCCCCTTCAAGGATTCCCAGATCTCGATGGTCTACGGCAACAAGGCGCAGGCGAGCCCCCTCGTGATCGGGCTCCTGCTCCTCTTCGTGATCGGTCCGGGCGAGGAGCTGTTCTGGCGAGGCTTCGTCCAGACCCGCTTCGCCGAGAAGTTCGGGCCGAACCGCGGCTACGTCCTGGCGGCCGCGGTCTACGGCGGGGTGCACCTCATCACCGGCAATTTCATGCTGGTGCTGGCGGCCCTCGTCTGCGGCTTCTACTGGGGCTACCTCTACAAGCGGGGCAAGAGCCTCATCCCCGTCCTCATCTCCCACGCCCTCTGGGATCTGACGATCTTCGTCCTCCTGCCGTTGAAGTAGTTGCCCGTGCGAAGGACGCAGGTGTCGATTTCGTGCTAGGCTGGAAATTCCCATCGGCTAGGCGGGCGAAGCCCAGCCGACCCTGACCATCAAGATCGTGTGAGGCCTCTGTGGATTCGATTATCTTGACCGAGGAGATGAAGGCGGCCATCGCCCTGCTGGAGGGCGGGACGGAGCGCTTCATCTGGATTTCCGGGCGAGCCGGCACGGGAAAGTCGACTTTCCTCCAGTATCTCAGGACCGAAATCCGGCCGCCGAACGCGGTCTACCTCGCTCCTACCGCCGTGGCGGCCCTCACCATAGGGGGGCAGACCATCCACAGTTTCTTCTGGATCGACCCCGCAGAAAAGGCCCACCTCGAGACCGCCCTCGATCCCGATCGGGAAGCTCGGCTCTACCCCCTCCTCGCCGCGGTCGAGACCCTCGTCATCGACGAGATCTCCATGGTCCGCGCCGACCTCCTCGACGAGATGGACCGACGGATGCGGAGGGCGAAGGGGGAGGGCCGCCTCCCTTTCGGGGGAGCGCGCCTCGTGCTCTTCGGCGACCCCTACCAGCTTCCGCCGGTCGAGCCCGATCCCTACACCCGCGCCGGCGAGCTCTTCGAGAGCCGCTACAAGAGTCCCTTCTTCTTCTCCTCGCAGGTCCTCCGCACGCGCGCGCGGGGGATCAGGCGGGTGGAGTTCACGCGGGTCTTCCGCCAGAACGAGGAGAGCTTCCTCGCCACGCTCGACCGCTGCCGCTCCGGCCTGGCGACCGAGGCCGACCTCGACCTCCTCCAGTCCCGGGTCCTCCCCGAAGGCAGGAAGCCGCCGGCCGACCACCTCGTCCTGACGGCGAAAAAGGACGAAGCCCGGCGCCTGAACCGCTACCGCCTCGACGCCCTGCCGGGTCCCGAGCGCGTCTACACCGCCATCGCCTCCGGGCATTTCGCGACGGCCCTCGACGACGAGGAGCTCCCCGCGCCGCGCGAGCTCGAGCTCAAGGTCGGGGCCCGGGTCATGCTCACGGTCAACGGTCCGGAAGGCCGCTGGGCCAACGGGACCTTGGCCACCGTCATCGGGCTCGAGGATGAGGGAGTCGTCGTCAGGGACGGAACGGGCGAGTTCCGCGTCGAGCCCCATGTCTGGGGAAGGGTCCGCTTCGCGCTCCGCTCGGGCCGGCTCGAGGAACAGAGCTCCGACGAATACCGGCAATACCCCTTCGTGCTCGGCTGGGCGGTCACCATCCACCGGGCGCAGGGACGGACCCTCGAGAAGGTCTTCGTGGACCTCTCCCAGGGAGCCTTCGCGTCGGGCCAGGCCTATGTCGCGATCTC
>Ga0307376_10002247_pt1 | contig 19230 bp, 15 predicted proteins | sample TR2MG_FD_202536 | JGI IMG/M metagenome (GOLD analysis project Ga0307376, IMG submission 202536) | Soil microbial communities from Risofladan, Vaasa, Finland - TR-2 | ecosystem: Environmental > Terrestrial > Soil > Coastal area > Acid sulfate soil | place: Finland: Risofladan, Vaasa | collected...
TAAATCCACAGTAATATTAATTTATATACTCAATTATATACTATCTTAACATCATGGGTAGAATAATTCGGGAGCCATGGAAACTTAACTCCAGCTGGGGCACAGTTTTAGCTCTAACGGGATGCAGTTTTGGCTTGAAAGTAGATGATAGATGTCATTGCCTCTACTGTAAATTCAGGTGTATGAAGTCTGCCGCCCCCACGGAGGAGTCTAAATTAGGTCATTTGCTCTGCCCGAGAGAATGTGAATATGAGGGACTGAAACCAAATGAAACATCTTCTGGTCAAGCTGGAAACCTGGTACCAACCAAAGAAATGCCATAAATGCACTGAGTTTAAGACTCTGCCCATACCTGAAGGTAAAGTCGGATATTGTAAAAGAATGGAGAATGATGAAGAATGTCTATGGATGGAAGACTTAGCGGAATTGAAACAGCCTTAAGTAGGGTTATTCGTGTCGAGAGAAAGCTGATATTTGAGCGGATTCACTCACGTGTGAGCTCTATCGGCTCTCCGGGTGATGAAGTACACCCCTCCGTGGCTGAAGTAAGGACTCTATCGAGGAAATTGTTTTTAGAGATCGGGGATGTGAACATAGCGGATCTCGAAAAGGCAGTGAATGAATTACCTTACGACGATGAGAGGGGCTGGATTAAAAGATTAATTCTCGCACTAAACACACTCTCAGGTGCCGAATCCTAGCAAAAACTGTGCTTATAGCCTAAACTCTTTTTTAATAATCAATACTTTATCATAGTAGAAATAATTTGACTGCAACCCTTGACATCTTAAACTATGCTAAAAGTCAGCAAAGAGAGGCTACTTGGAAGGAGGCGCAGGAAAACATCTTTGCCTTTATTAGATATTACATCCCAAAAACCTCAGAGCAGGGGCCATTCAAATTTGATTTGGATTTAGCTGCACCTCAGCAGCTTGCTTTACTTCAGGCAGTTCAAGATGGGAAGCGATACTTTGTTATCTGTGCACCGAGAAAGACGGGTAAAACATTGCTGGTAGCAATTATTGCATGCTGGCTGGTGCTCAGGAATCAGAGGTATCGTTTCTTTATTCTTTCTGGAAGCCAGGATCAGGCTAAATGGTTGTATGAATACTGTGAAGGCATTCTTGCCCCTAAGGAAGCTGAGCGTAGATGGATTAAGGATTTATTCGCCCAGTTCCTAGACGGTGATCCACTGAAGTCAATAATCCGTTTCACCGCGGGTGGATGGATTAGATATGCTGCTGCAAGTAAGAAACAGGTTAACGCACCTATCGCAGATGGTTTGGCGATGGATGAATTCGTCTTAATTCCAACAGAAATTGTCTCACAGGCTTGGCCTATGGTGCGGGCAAGTGATTGTCCCATGCGTTTCCTCCTAAGCACTGCAACTCCTAATGAGGCTAACACAGACGCATTCGTCGATATACTAGATGAAGCAGACGACATGGGCTTCGTTAAGATAATGTGGAGCTCAGAGGATTGCCCATTCCTCCAGAATAAAACTGCTAAACGTGAGGAGGATATTGCCAGATTCTTCCTATCTGAAGAAATGCATGAAACACAATACATGGGTGGCACCCCGTCGAAGGCAAAGAAGATCTTCCCGAAGACCTGGATTAGAGAAACATTCATCAAACCAGATCCTAAGAACCCGGGATTCCTGCTAGATGGCACCCCATTTGAGGTGGACCCGGATAAACGTATTATGTATGGTGAAGGCAAGGGAAGCTTTGACTGGGGCTTTGACCATGAGACTGTGATGCTAGAAGCATATCGCGGGCTTAACCATAAGATCGTTATAACTAAGATGGTTGCAGCCGGTAATAATCTTGCATCAGATTGGGGAGAACTTGCTGAAGCCGACTATGTTAAACATAATATCAGTGAATGGTTATGTGACTCTGCGGGGGCATTCCAGAATGCTGAACTAACCAGTCGAGGTCTGTATGTTAAGAAGCGTGTCTTCGGGCATTTATATCGAGGTAAGGAGTGGATGATTGGCATTGCTAGACACTGGCTTGGAGGCGGCTATCTTGTTATCCCAGACATAGAAGAGTTTGCTAAATTGCGGAAGCAGATGGAAATGTATAGGCGCGGGAAAGACGGAAAACCTAAAAAAGGAAATGATGACAAAGTTGACTCATTGTTATGCCTGCTTTCAGGGTGGGACCCCGCGTATTATGATGAATCCGCCGAAGATTATAAACAGAAAGTACCAGAGACTAAGAAGGATGGGGACGCTAATAAGTGGAATGACTTTAGCTCACCAGATAAAGGCTGGCTTCCAGACTCTTGGAAGAATAGAAAAGAGGAGATGACGGGACTACCATGGAAGAAGTAAGCAAAACTACATTTAGTGATAGAGTGAGAAAACGTTTAGCAGGTCTATTATTACCTAGCACACTCAACCACGTCGAGGAACTACAAAACGAAAACCAGAATCTTACTATGCGCTTGGAGAAACTGCAGCATAGACTTGACACTGACACAGGTATTATGCGTGCAGGAACCTGGGCTAACCTGATAACTGGTGACTATAATCCAGACGAGATCGGCATGGATGAATATAACCGCATGTTCCTCTATGACTCGCAGGTGAGAGCCGGATACGATTTAATTGATATGGGTGTCCTGATGAAGCCATGGAGAATTCGGCACCCAGATGAAGAGGTTGTTGCCACTTTAACTGCTGCATTAAGGCGTATGAAGAAGCCTAGTATCAGAGACGCCATGAAGCAGATGCTTACAGCCATAATTTATGGGTTCTCAGTTACTGAGATCGTATTTGAAGATTACAAGAGGTCCTGGGTTCCTAGACAACTTAATGGATTAAAGACGTTAGACCCCACATACATTAAATTCTTTAGCGATGAATTCGGGAATCTGCATAAGATAGAGCAACAGATCCCCACAATCTTTGGTAGTGGTGGATATACGGATGGATATCCATCTCTCCCACTGGATAGAACACTTGTCTGGAGCCATGACATGCGCTTCGGAAACTGGTATGGTGAATCGCTTCTTGGGGCTTGCTACAAAAACTGGTACATTAAGGATGCCATGTTGAAGTTTGCGAACATAGCATACGAGCGATTCGGGGCTCCCGTCTACCTTGGGTTCGCATCAAACATGAAAGACATGGAGAACATTCAGAATGCGATTGAACATCTCTACGCGTACAGCCAGGCGACAATTCTGAAGAGGGGACCAGAGGACACAGCCAATGTTGATATCTTAGAGTCCAAACGTGCTGAGATGCCATTCGACAGATACATCCGATATCAGGATGAGATGATACTTCGGAGAATGTTGATTGGCCAAAAACTCTTTGAAGGCGGCGGTGGCACCTATGGCCCAAAGGTTCCCTTTGACATAATCCTCATGAGGTTTGAGGACTTTAGGATGGAACTTCTTGATCAGATGAACCAGATGCTTAGCATAACAGCGGAGCTGAACTGGGAACTATCAGTTCCACCTATATTTGAGTTTGCACCATTAACGACCTCAGATGCGGCAACATTGAGAACCACAATATTTGATGCGATAGACCGTCAAATACTGGATATCTCAACTGATAAGGAATGGATAAGACAAGAAATGGGTTTCCCACAGGCGCAGAAAGAGCAGAAATTCGCGCAAGCACTTCCTGGCAGATACCTACGTGACCCCCATGCAGCATGGTTAGCCACAAAAAAGAAGACGGTGGTAGTCACGACCTCACCTGAATCAAGATACAAGAACCAGGAAATCTACATTGTTGGGGATGGGGGCATCTACGGCACCATGAAGGAGGGCCCAGCCCAAGGGCCATTCACCCGGTCTATTCAGCCGAAATATGAGGAGTTACATAAGCTATCATCCTCTGACTGGAATGAGAGATTCCCCCGTAAGAGACAGTTCTATATACTGATTCCTGAAATCGTGAAGACCTTTGACACTCCATTAAGATTCAGTGTACCGGATGGTGTAAACACCTACATTAGCCGCGTAGTTCCAGAAGCACCGGAAGAACTGAAGGGGGGAGTTTAATTTGCCTATGGGAGAGTACAAGAACTTCGATGACTGCGTCCAGAAGAACAGGGACAAAACTGACCCTAAAGCCTTCTGCGGCTGGTTGAAGAATAAGATTGAGGGGGCAGATGAGTTAGTATTATTCTATCTGCATAATTCTTCAATCCTGTCAAAGTTGTATGAGTTTGAGCCTACGAAGCAGCTGTCATCCGACGGGGTGATGCGTCTGCTTACCAAACAATACGCGCAATCAGTTCTTAACAACCCATCAGTGCTGAAGAAGGACCAGGATGCCACAATTATTGACGATCACAGATGGATACACATGTGGGCTAACACCATCAGGGATGGCAATGAGTTATTCCTTACAAAGGAGCAGCTCAGGAAACTCCATGATTTATATGTTGATGAGTTCATGCGGCGACGATTGAACCATCAGAGCGCCCTGAAGTTTGAGGTGTACCAATTAATGGGCTCTCAGTTGAAAGAGGTTATAAAAAAGAGGCAGCCATTCCTAGTAGACCCGGAATTCCTCTCCTTTGTTGGAAGCAGTTTATCTGATAAAGAGAATCCTAGAGATCTAGATGTTCTCATTAAATCGCTGAAACATCCCGAATACAGGGAAGCATACCTTAGTAGTGTACCGGATGAGCTGCGGGATGGTCTAAGCGTGCTATTTGAGCCACGTGGCCCCTCAGGTCCATACATTCAAGGATACGAATTATGGGCTCTACCAACTGAAGATGTCTCCATAAAGGAGCCTAAATTCCACATTCAACCAATGAGCCCAATCCCACCACCTAAAGCTAAAACATTGAACGAAGAGGAGCTCCGTGGATTAGATGAGGACTCATACTACGCAATTATGCCCCGGGGCATAAGGTTAATGATTCATAAGAATCACGGGGAAGTCATAGCATACGATGAAAAGTTAGAGGAAATTGAGTTACCTGATGCAGTTCATGAGGCAATTCTAGGTATAGATGATCCTCAGACCTTCATCCTAGACGGATTCCTCGCAAACCAGAGCCAGTATCATATGATTGACATGCCATGGTGGAGGGACTCTGAGCATATCAATCACGCAGCAGAAATAAGACACCACTTTATGAATAAGTTATCAAGGAACGCGGTGATAGACTTTGCACCCTCAAAGTATTTCAGTTGTAAATCAGACATAATTAACTACCTGCAGCATGAGAAGGGGCCCTATTTACTGATCCCTGGCTCCAGTAATTATCCGATTAATGGGGATGCCAAATGGATGTTATACACTAGTGATGGATATGACCTAGCAGAAGCGTCGGATGCGAAGATTAAGGAACTTATAAACAGTGGTAAATGGGAGTCAATGAGTGCTGATTCCAGATTCTCCTTAATGACGAAGCGGAGGGAGATTGAACCCCTCTACCCCTTTGCACAGTTGAAGACCACAAAGAAGGGATACAGTGCTAGAGAAGTCTTCGGATTAAAGTCCGTTAAAGATCTGGCTGAGGAAATCTTTAAGGTGCCGTCCCGCCAAAGCGTTGAAGCAAAGATAGATGGCTTTAGGGTTCAGGTTCATAAATCTGGGGATCGCGTCAAATTATTCACAGAGTCAGGCCATGATATTACTAAACAGCTTCCAACGATTGTGAAGGACATCCAATCACTTCCAGCAGAATCCTTTGTCTTGGATGCTGAGGCTACACCATACGATAAGGACTTCTCCAATCTGGGTCGTGGAGGGGCTGCACCCGCCTTCGCGATGGGAGCTAAAAACCCGGTGGATGACTCAATGTGGGCTCTACACGTCTTTGACATCCTCTACCTTGATGGGGAGCAACTACATCATTTACTCTACTCGACACGCCGGCAGTTTTTACGGGGAATAGAATTACCTGTTAAAGAATATCCTAAAGCTAAAAGCGACTTTAAATTGCATCTCTGGGAGAACACTGTACACACCGTGACATCTGCGAGTGCAATGGAGAAGATGGCAGAGGAAGTCAGTAAGATACCTGCAAGTGAGGGAGCCATGTTTAAGGATGAGGACTCAAGGTACCAGCTCAATGGGAATACTCCACTTTGGTCTAAGATGAAAGCTACCTTTGAGATTGACGCCATAGTTGTTGGCGTTAACCAGGAGGGCAACACATTCAACTATGTTGGAGCCATCGGACCGGTTGATGCAACCTCCGACAGTGAAGCCCCAGTAGATGATCCTAAGGGCAGGAAATTCACCAAATATAGAGGCAAAGTTTACAGCATTCTAGGTAAAACATTCAACACGAAGATTGAGGCGAAAGTTGGGGATATTATCAGGGTCAATGTTAAGGATGCCAGCAAGATTAATGATCAGGTATATCACTGGTTCCATCCTCAGGTCCTCGAAAAGAGGGAGGATAAGACCAGACCAGATCCACTGAAAACCATTGAAACAATCTCAGAGACTGCAGCTAAACAGCAGAAGCTAGCCTACTTGGTATCCGCTAGGTATGGATTTGAAAGTCCACTAGCTTGTTGTCTATCTCCATGGATTGCGGTTCCAGGAGATAACTGGACTTACCTGAAACATGATGATGCAGCCTACACTGAACTGAAGAAACTCGGTGTAACAGCCCTCGTCGGCACAAATACTGAAAGGGAAATCCTTGACGCCTGGACACAGAATGGTTTTGCCTTCACAATGGGGAAAGCTTTGACTATCTCAGAGTATCTGTCTCCAGCTCTATACCTAAGTGAAGTTGAGTTACCAGATGATCTTGCGGTAGACATCAATGAGTTAAAGGCATTCTATGCAGATAACCGTTCAAGTCCAATAGATCACATGACTGTCTCATGCTGTGATGCTTTAGTGCCACTTACTAAGCCTCTGCATTTGGAAGACGTCTATCTACATTACCCCTTAGAGAGCAAGACATGGAAATATGTAATTCAATTCCACCTCAGAGGATTATCCATTCACGCGGACTTTAGAGCCCAAATAGATGACAAACGCCTGATCGGATGGACTTGGAGTGTAGGAAAGAGTCTGCTCAGACCAATGATGAGGAGACTTAACGACAAGGTCCTGCAGCAGGTTGGTGTAACGAGGAAACAGATTGATGAGATGACAGTTAGTGAGCTCTCACAAAAAGTGAGATCCACTAAAGAAGGAAAAGCCCTCATCAAACAGTTAAGCGCGAAGACACAGGACCTCTCACAAGGCCAACTGAAGGCTCTATCAAATGAGGTATGGGATGACGAATTCCAGCCAGTCCTTGACAACCCAAACAATAAGATAGTGACTCAGCGTAAATCCCCAGAGCCAATGGAATGGTTGGATTATGAGGGTGAAGTACCAGCTGGAGCTGTAGGTGCAACAAGAGAACTGGAAGGCCAATTCATCATAATGGATAAAGGTGACATCCAGTTTGGGGCACAGAAAAGCTACTTCCATGAATACTGGATTAACGGGGCTAGAATAAAGAACAGGAGAATCATAGTTAGACGCCTAGCAACCAAACCTAAATGGGAGATGGAGGAGGCCTTCGCGTGGATGGCGTTCTTCACAAAGCCAGATGAGGCTCCGTACACAATTTCATCGAGAGCTGTCACTAAGAAGTGGATGCCACCTGATGGAATATCTGCTCTGCCAAAGCAGATTAGAAACGAGATCCCGAGTGAATACCAGTACTGGAAAAAGGAAACTCCAGCTGCAATCCGTGATGAACTTGTTAAAGGCATCAAGAAGAAAGATGTCACGGTGAAGCTGTCGGGTCTGAAATTCGCTGTTAAGAGGGTATGGCATAAAGGCCCAGAAGTCCGACGGGGTATACCTGTTGTAAGGAACTGGCTGTTACTCCATGACGGCAAAAAGGTATTAGATGCTTGGGACTTTGGCAGAGACTCTGACCCAACCACAGATATGGGAGTTACAGCCAGACGGAAAAAGGATGAGGAGCTCAGTGAGTTACTTCCAGAATCCGGGGAAATCTCAGCTGATCATCCTGCAAGCTACACTAAGGCACTTCCAAATCACTTCGACACTAGTGATGAAGGCTCAGCTCAGATAACTTCTGATACTGACGACATGCTCCAGATAAAACTGAATGGGAAGACACTGCACGGTGCATACGTCTTTGTGCGTGAAGATAGTGGTTCAGAGATGTGGACATTTGCTAAAGCAGATCTCTCCGAATCCAAGATGGCTATGATGTTAACATCCATGGAATGCACAACCGGATACTGTAAGACAACTGGGGTAATGCACCTCAGCCCCGACGAATTCAAGCAGGACCGCTCAGGAAATCTGTTGTTCATCAGTGGCCCAGGAATTAAGCCTGGTGAAGTAATCCCCATGGACGGTAAGCCCGCCTTCTTCACGAAGGAGGGTATTGAAAAGTTCTGGCCCTCCATGATAAGGCAGCCAATTGTTGTTTTACATGGTGATCTTAAAGGCGATGTTATTGGCTTTGTTGACAAGATTCATTACGACTCTGAGACTGGTTGGGGCTGGATAGATCGGGGAGTAGTATGGCATCCAATGGGAATAAAGATGATTCTGGATGGGACTCTCCCAGCATTCAGCATAGAGGTATTACCTGAAGTTATCTGGGACCCAGAGCACCAGCACGAACACGTTATAGGAGGTAACTGTGTTGGCATAGCCGTGGTTCCGGTGGGTGCATGTAAAACATGTAACATAGTCAGCGCAGAGTTCTCACAGATGAAGGTTGAAGCAGGTAAAGTCTACAAGTTTGGTATGACTGCAGGGGAGTACATCAGAGATCAATACTGGAGCCGATCTAAAAGCACTCAGGAAATAAGCACATTAATGGGGATCCCGCGCAGCACCATAGAAAACTGGATGAATAGTCTTGGTATTCCACGAAGAAGCTACACTGAGGCAAGACACCTCAGAAGCTTTAAGGAGAAGATGAGTCTAGGAGGTAGATTATTCCTAACAGCCCTCGGTTCAGGTAACTCCAGTAAAACAGGGTCGGGAAAAGACAACCGTAATATTGCCTGCACATTACTCAGTTCAGGCCCAAACCATTTATTGATTAATGCACCCAGAGGCGTTAACGCTATGCTGGGGTTAGTGCAAGTGGCACCAAAAGACATTCTTCTTGAAAGTGATGACGCATCAGCAATAGGTGGTCTGCATGAGCTCCGCGCATTGAAGCCAAACGTGTTCGCAACAAAGGAAGTCTGGGAAACATTGAGGGCGAACTACAGATCTATAAGCGGACAGAAAGGCTCCTTCGAGGACCTCTACGATTTCCCAAGATACGTGATTAAGGATAAGGGATTCACCTTAGGAGACTCCAACTTTACTGCTGTGCCAATCCCGACGTCTGGGCAGGTAAAGTCAACAGGATTCAAGATTAACGCTGGAGGCGTTAATTTATGGCATGCGAGCTCTATATCAGAGTCACCGGGGGAAGCCCTTGAAGGCGTCCATGTTTACATTGGTGACGGCTCATCTGAGAAGGGGCATGCTTCAATAGAAGAGCAAATTGACTGGGCTTCTAAAGCGGGGATCAGACAGATCATGTTCACCAAGATAGGAGATTATTCTCATGAGGAATTATCTGGGATGCTGAGGGATTTAGCACCGAACGCACAAGCATTATTTGATGGTGCTAGGGTTGGGTTAACCCCGGGGAGCACAGCTGCGTTACTCCCAGATAAACTGGTTCAGGCTTTAGCGAAGGGTGAAAAGGTGATACTCGTACGGACAAAGCCTTACACTGAGTTATCCAAACAGACAATTCTATTTGGTAATGAGAATAACTTAGCTGGTCTCTACATTGAGGGCTTCCCAGAGGGTCCGCACTCCGCTGAGAAAGTTAAACAGATGAAGTCACAACACCTGTTAAGTGATAAGGAGTGGAAGCAACTGGTTGGGGACGCCGAGAATGTATGGATATATCACCCCAGAACATTGGAAGTGTTTGATGAGGCACGTGAATATATGGTAAATAATTCCAGCAAGGTGGGTCCATACATCTATGACGTGGCCTTAATTCATTAATCTCATCCAATGAGAGTAACCCGGAATATAATATAATATATGCGATATAGTTATTATTCTATAATGAGAATAACTATAATCACTCTAAATGAGCTTAAAAGAATCCTATTTACTTGAAATAAGTCGGTTTCTGGGTTCCCTAAGTTATTCGCATCTGGTGATATTATTGATAATAACTCAGGTTGCACCTGTTTAAGTTACTCTCATCGAGTGAGAGTGATAATCTTGTCGGTAGCATTAACGGTATCTGTTATAAATGCAGACACATATTACGTGATGGGAAAAACACCATGCCCGATAACAATAAAACGGGTGAGGAACTCGTAAATTTCGATACACTCGAACTGGAGAACGGAGAGGGCAAACCCTCTCGCAGTGTACAATTACTGGCACTTCTCTCAGCTAATCTACCACCTGAGAAACTCGGTGAAGCAAAAAAGATACTTGGTGTCCAGGAAGAGATGTCAAACAATGACCTTTTCGCTGCAATTCAGAAGCTCCTTGATGAGAAAAAGGCGGCTGAAGGAGGCGAAGGTGAGGGTGACGGATCTGACTACAAGACATTTATGAAGACGTGTATGGGTGAGGGTAAAGACCTCAAAACATGCACTGCTGAATATAAGGAAAAGTATCCAACAGCAGCTGAGCCTTCTACAGAAGATCTGCAGGAGATAGATAACTTGGAGAAGAAAGACCCAAAGACTGAGGACGAATATCCTGAGCCAATCAAGAAGAAGATGGCGGAGCTTCAAGCTGAAATCGAGCAGCTCAAGGCGCTGAACCGGAATGAAGGTATTGACAACAAAGTTGATGCCCTCGTTGATGGTAAGCATCTTGCGCCCAGGCAGGCTGTTGAAGTCAAGAAATTGATGAAGCAGCTTCCAGACACTCAGCATGCAGGCATCCTGAACATCTTCGAATCCCAGAAGTTGACTGTCCATGAAGACGTTGGAAAACTGGCAGGCGGGAAACCTTCAGCGGGGATGACCCTTGAGGAGAAGAAAGCCATCATAGAATCCAGCGGACTTGGAGAGTTGATGAAGACAAAGGGAGGACGCCTCCCCGGAGTTGATTGATTATGGCTGTAACATGTTATGGCGTTGATATGTACGATCCTAGAACAACACTGAAGGCAGTAGCAGCTGAAGACATCGGATTAGGTGAGAGTGTTTACATTCACACTGATGGCTTAGCTTACTTAGTTGACAACGGTAAATATGATGTCATGCACGGAGTCGCGTTGAAGGCCACATCATCTGGTGAGTATGTTACTATTGTAACTCAAGCCAGACTTCGAGTAGGCACAACTCAGACTATTGGAGCAAGAATCTATACCGGTGCTGCGTCAGGTGGATCAGCTCCTTCAACAACCCTATCAGCAACTGGAGTTGTCTGTGGTTTCGCAACTGCAGCCAACTATATCTACGTGAACGTGCCGGTTCCGGGAGCGGACGGTTAAGGTGAATTAAATGTCGTACTCACAGAATCAGGGAAACCTTGTAGTCGGTAAACCCGCCTCAGGGCTAGCACAATCAGACGGACTTTTCACCTACGATGACGTCGATACCAGAATGCTCTACAAGGAATTCCAAGATGGAGTTCAGATTTACAATGAAGTAGAGTGGGGGTTGATGAATCAGTTCATCAGGAAAACTCAGAAGGAGTCAGTCAGGGTCTGGCAGAGAAACATGGAATTCGTTGGTGCCTCTGAAGGTTATATGGAGAGCTGGCAGAAGACGAGAGCAATGGAGATCGCAATCCCATTGAACGACTTCGAGCTGGGCTTTGCATTCACAAAGAAAGGCATCCAAGATAGCACTGCACAGGAGCTACAGGAGACTCAAAAGGAGGCTCTAGCAGCAGACCAGAGACTTCTAGCGAAGAGATTCTTCTACAGATGTTTGACACCAGGAGGCTCAACCACAAGTCGAGGCTTCTGGGACGGAAACATGGGGACAACCACATACCAGAGGGCGCCCCCAGCGTGGAAGAAGAACACCTTCACTACTTCACACAACCACTACGATGCATCTGGTTCCGCAGACATTGCACTAAGTGACTTCTCAGCCATTAAGAGAGAGATTAGGGAACACGGCTATGCTGGTCCCCTATACATGTGGATGAACTCTCAGGAAATTGAGGCCTGTGAGAATCTTGCTGGATGGACTGCAGCGATGACACCTAACAGTATCATTGAGACAGTAGCCAAACAGGGATTCGAAGCAGTCAAACAATTCCAGGGATTAACAATTCTCTCAGACGACTGGAACCCAGCGGGATATATGTTTGCCGTTGAAGGCCGCGTAAAACCGGTTACAATGCGTGAACCACTTGCCACTGGTGCGAGAGGTCTGAAGTTATACGAGGGTCCGTATTCAGCTTACCCACTTGCGGAGAGCTACTACAGTCATAGGTTTGACATGGAAGTAGCACACCGGGGAGCGGGTGCTGTAAGATATCTAGGTACAACTTGGGCAGATCCAAGCTGGACCTTTTAATCCTTAAACGGGTAGCCGACCTACCCACTTTTTAATCGAGTCGGGGGAGATGGCCTGAACCGCGCCCTGAAGGCGGTATGGTCCTCTTGGACGCTTCTACGGAGGATAAATGTAGGAGAAGTAAAAGGTTTGGAGGAAAAAACAAATGGTAAAAGAAACCAAATACGATCACCATCCAGTACGGATAGAGAAAGGCTTATTCCTTGGCAGTGAACAGCTTGACCTCGCTGGAATCTATTACACTCAGCACTCAGCAGTTCTTGCCTCTGTCGCGAGTTCAGATGACCTGAAATGGGCGTTACTGGATCTTGCTGCAGTCGTGACGGTTCCTGATAATGCAGTCGCAGCTATTCTGGACGTCGCCGTTAATGACGAGGGCTCAGCCGGTGCAGCTGCTTACGCGTATTTCTCAAGTAACGTCGGTGGGCAGCTTGACTTGGATTCAAGGCTTACCTACGTCTACTGTGGTAACGTCAACGACAGGGTTGGCTCTAAGACAATTATAGCCACGCTTACAGAGGACGACAAGGTTGCCTTCTGTGTTGTAGCTACTGGAGCTGTATTCGATTACAAGATTAAGCTGATTGGATATCTGATCGCTGGAACTAGATCAAGTAAAGTAGTGCTACCATCTGCATCATTACAGGCTCAATTCGTGGTGAACCAGTAGCCTCCCATAGTTAGGAGGAAATAAAAGTGTACATCGTCGAGAATCTGGCAATCAACGGCACACCGCTTAGCGCAGACGCTGACGCAGGTGACACAACAATCACCGTTAAAACACCGGGAAACCTCAGTGCAGGTGCAGCATACATCTGGGACAAGACAACACCAGCAGGCGAGACTGTAACAATCTCAACTATTGTTGGAAGCACAATCACCCTATCAGCCGTTCTTACAAATAGTTATACGATACTTCAGGAAGCCGTAATCACAAATACATCTGGGCAGGCATCTGGGGTAATCAAAGAATTTGACATCCCCATTAAATCATCTTGGGCGAAAATCGCGTATGTGAAGATCGTTCAACTAGAGCCTGGGGCAATGGACATCAAATTTGACATCTTCGAGAAATCTGGGATTGATGAATCTCTTAGACGTAATTTATTGTATAACGTGTATAGACGGAACATTGAGATGACAGCGATTCAGGGTGGGCAATACGGAGAGTCCTTGATGGGCGGCCCAATTCCATATAAAGATCGGGACGCACAGGTTGAGGCTCACACCCGTAACCTTCATTGCAGATTAATTAATGAAGCTGGTGGTACAACCTCTGATTTCACTGTACTGATCAAGCTCGCTGATATCGGGGAGGTTACCGGTTAATGTCTGGTTCAGTAGCTCTTCAGGGCCTACTTGAAGTTCGTCAATCATCCAGCATTGAGACTCTTAAGGGAATTCTCATAGTCCGGCATTCGGGGTCAACAACTCTTCATGCCGAATTTCATGTCGGACAGAATTCTGTTGATCTTAAAGGAGTATTCTTGCTCAGACAATATTATGCAAATCTTAAAGCCTTAGCTACAGTCAGACATCCAGCTACCACGACACTTCATGCCGAATTTCATGTCGGACAGAATTCTGTTGATCTTAAAGGAGTATTCTTGCTCAGACAATATTATGCAAATCTTAAAGCCTTAGCTACAGTCAGACATCCAGCTACCACGACACTTCATGCCGAATTTCATGTCGGACAGAATTCTGTTGATCTTAAAGGAGTATTCTTGCTCAGACAATATTATGCAAATCTTAAAGCCTTAGCTACAGTCAGACATCCAGCTACCACGACACTATTCGCGCATTTCCACGTAGAAATACACTGGTCTGGCACTCCACAGAATCTGTTCTCAAAAACTGAGATTCGTCAACCTGGAACCGCAACCATATTCAGCAAATTTGAAGTCAGACATTCAGACTCTGAAGTCCTTAAGGGAATTCTTGTAGTAAAGAATGTTTCATCACAGGATTTGAAGGGCTTAGCAGTCATTCAGCACTCAGCCTCAGCTACACTGAAAGGCAGCTTCATAGTTCGCCACTCAGCAAGTGTTGAAGCTGTTAAGGGAATTCTTGTAGTTAAGAATGCTTCATCAGAGACCTTAAAGAGCGTATTAATAATACGGCATTCAAACACAACTGACCTCAGTGCCTCATTCAGGCTCACTCAGGAACCATATGTTGTTCAGGGTGTCCCGGTTGCAGTATATGTTGCATTAAGCGTAGTCGTATAATCTAACCTATCTTTTTTATATACGCAATTACATACCGTATTCCATGTCAACTTTATGGGACAAGGAACGTGTTAAAAGATACATTAGACTTTATGGAGACCCCCGCGATAAGAAGGGAACTCAATCTCAGCTATGTAAAGACGCTGCAGAATTAATACCTCATAGAACGCCAATGCTCTTAGATGTGGGGTGTGGAATCGGTCATTTAATTCCTCACTTACATGAAGGGGTGAACAGTTATACTGGTTTAGATCTCAGCCCTGAAATGTTAAAACAAGCAAAAGAGTATTTCCCAGAACATAACTTTGTTGAAAAAGATGCTACAACCTTCAAGTACCCTAATGGTGTTTCGTTTGAAGTCGTGATCTCAATCAGCATGTTCATCCACTTACCCGAAGGGATAGCCAGACTTGCTTTGAAGAATATGTGGGAACATGTAGCCCCGGGAGGATCTCTGATCTTCGGTATGGAAACTCTGGGAAACTCAGTTCAAATTCGACCATCGGGTTTGCTCATCCGCAACCAGTCTCCTGAAAAAGTGAAGAAGATGATTGCTGAGATTATACCTGACGCCCTTATGACTTACGAGTTTCATCAAAGGGTTGTCTATCAAACAACCTCTGATGTAGTTTTCACTCGAGAATCTCCTAACAAATTAATCAGCCATGCACCTGTGGCTAGAACTACACTGTATAAGGTGGATAAAAAACTATGAAGATAGCATTCTATGGTTTAAACCAGAATTTCTGCCAGCTCATCAAGGAAGAGCTGGAGGCATATCACACTGTAAAGTATTACAGACACACCAATAACCAGGTCATTAATTGGGCTAACATGATGAAGCTCCTAGATTGGTGTGACCTCGCATACTTTGAGTTTATCCAGAGTCCACTCCCAGAAATGAGTCAATTAGAGGTATTTGACAAACCTATTGTTGCCCGTATGGATGGGATAGATGTTCTTAACCATTCACAGATTGACTGGAGGAGGGTAGACGCCTTAGTTTTAATGCCTGTTCAGGAGAAACGGTTAACGAGGCTGCGGAATGACTGGAACACTGAGCACCCTAAGAAACAGTTACTACCTCTACCAAAGAGGATTCTCAGGCGAAACATCGGAATAGACCTTGACATCTATCAACCAGATTACAGCAGGCAACCAGGATACACTATTGGATTCCACGCCTTCACAATTAGGGCGACGAAGCGCGTCTACACGATGCTACAGACATTCCATGAGCTGGTGAGAAAAGATCCTGATAAGCCATGGAAACTTCACTTCATGGGTGCTGGATGGCAGCCTGGAACCTACAACTGGCCTGAAAGACAGGAGTACATGATGTCACTTATGGAGCACATTGAGGACCTTCATCCAATGATTGGGGATAGATTGATGATCACTCCCCATAATGATCCCCCGGAAGTCTGGTCTAAGATCGCGCAGAAGACAGACATCATGTGGTCTACAAGTTACCGTGAGGGCTTCCCCAACAGTATTGGTGAGGCTGCTGCATCCGGGTCATGGCCTCTAATGAATCACTTCTACGGGGCGGAGACAATTTATCCTGAAGAGAACCTATGCTGGACACCAATCGACATGGTTGAGAAGACCATTGAGTGGGGTAATCTCTCAGACGATGAAAAGATTCAGAGAAGACATGACATCAGGGCATGGATGGAACAATACAACAAGAAGGAAACTGCAAGAGACATCCGACTACTCTGCGAAGAAGTGCTGGAGAATAAGCGGAAATGAATGATCCTTTAATGAAGTTTTCTTCATTATCAAATTACCCAAAGGTGTACCGCCTCCCACTTCACAAATTAGGCATTGAAGGCTTCGAGGAGCAGCCAGACAAATACTATATGCCTGAGGATGAAATGGAGTTACTTCTTGGCCCAGGTCTGAAATATGTCCGCGAGAAGATGTGTGGAGTATCCCGGGAGTTTAGAATTGGTAACTTCTTGGTCTACTATGAGGATGTTAAGATTAGGCGGGTAATTCCCTACACTCAGCTTCCGGACTATAACTTTGTTTACGCTGTGAAAGGGCAGGATGGCTCTAATATTTCAATGACTAATTTCCTTGATCTGACGAAAACTTTCAACTGGTATACTCCACCCATCTTGTTGGAATCTGTTGACCCTATAACTATAGAGGAGCTCCTCAAACTAGCCCGCCAGCCTTCATCATTCAACCCAGATCATGTGGCTGAGGGGATCATAATAATTAATGAATCCCTCGGACTGGAGGGTAAGATCATTAACCCCGAGTATGATGATAACCGTCACCCGGATATGTATAAGGATCTTGAAATGGAGGTGAATCAGCTTGCCTGAATACTTCAAATGTAGTGCACGGATAACACGTGTAACAATTAACTCCGATCAGCTCTACACGGACCCCGCTGACGCAGAATTTAATCAACCCTTCTGGCAGGCCTCCGCAGCGGCATTCCTTATTCCAACACGAGAGTATGGGCACTGCGCAATTCTGGTTCAACGCTCACCTAATACAGGTAATGCTGGGAAGTGGGCTTGCCTACCGGCTGGTGGATGTGATAACTTGGAGGAACTTAGAAACCCCGAGATTACAGTACACAGGGAAGGAATTGAAGAACTGCTAATATCCTGGGACGGCAGAGAGTTAAACCCACTTCAATTTGCAGTGCTGAGACCCATGGATGAGATCGAAATCTACGATGAGACAACAGGGGAGATAACATCTGTGACTGGGGAAATTCACCTCTCACGGGAGGGCCAGTTCCTCTTCATTCAGGCATATAATTTAGGGATTCCACTTGATGAAGATGTCATCATTAAGGATGGTGAGGAATGGGTCTCAGATACAGGAGAGGTCACCAAACTAGATCGACTCGTTACGGTGGTGCCAATCAACAAATTGGAGTCAAATAATGTTACTCCTGTTGCCATGTTCAAATCTGGTAAACGAATTGAAACCCCTCCAACCATAAATCTGAGCGGATATCAGACACCTACTCTGGAGTGGCTACGCTGGTATGTCCTGCGTAAGAAGGATCTGTTGCTTTACGGGGGTCAAAAGGGATAATATCTCTTAGGAAGTGCATTGACTGTGGACTCGAAGCACATACGGTTGAAGACCTCGAACAATTCGCAATAAATCACGAGAGTAGATACGGTAAGAAGAATCTCTGTAAAAAGTGCTGGAATAAAAGAGTTAGAGAGAGATGCCAGAACAGCGATGAGGCTTATCTTAAACGTAAATTCCAGATCATGAAGCGGAGATGTTACTATGCAGACCATTCCGCTTACAAACACTATGGTGGTCGAGGCATCACTATCTGCAAAGAGTGGATAGATAATTCAGATAGCTTCGTTAAGTGGGCTATTTCTAATGGATGGAAACGAGAACTCGAAATAGACCGCATAGATAATAATGGATCATACAGCCCAGAGAATTGTAGATGGGTTACACCATCTGAGAATCAGAGGAATACCAGAGCTAACGTCACTAACTTCGAGAAGGGAACAAGGATATGCTACGTCTGTAAAGTGGAGAAACTATTAACAGAGTTCCATAGAAGTAATGGTAAAGTAATGGGAAGAAGATACATCTGTAAAGACTGTCGCAAGTTGGAACAAGAACAAGAACTTTATGCCCCGGGGCATAATCATGAGATCATAATGGATATGGAGGATATTTGAAATGACTATGAAATTAGCGTCAGGACCTAAAGGTGGTGTACCACCATTCAAGGAAGGACAGAAGATAGACTTAACGATAGCACACTGGTGCCTATTCGGACCACACCTCTCAGGAATGTATGAGACTACACGTGAACTTATCACAGCGGAAAACCAGATTGAGGGGGTATTAGCTGGAATGTGTGAAGTCCCCTCTCCAACATCAAGTGCAAAGGTGGGGCAGCAGGCAGCTCAGGGCGGTAAAGTTGATCCAATGCATCCCTACTTCAGGACACAGGATTATGGGTGGGCTTTAAAGTTCGCGGATGTTCATGTGATTCATACATCTCAACTGAAACGTGTTGGAGAATTAAAGCAGAAAGCCTTCTTCATTCATGGATGTTTCTACCGCGAACAATTAATCCACATGGCTGATGGCTCCTGTAAACCCATTCATTCTATCCGTGAAGGGGATATGGTGCTATCCTATAATCATCAAACAAGCATGGTGGAACCAAAGAAAGTTTTATGTGCTGGAAAAAACGGTGTAAGCTCTCAATGGATTAGATTAGAACTTGAGCATGGCCCCCTGATTATGGCTACTAAGGATCATCCCATATTCCTACCGGATGGCAGCAAATGTCACGCTGGCAACATCAAGATTGGTGATACGATAGCGGGGGTCAGACCTGTTCTATCGGAAGTTCAACGCGAAATCATTCTAGGAAAAGTTATGGGTGACGGGCATTTCCACCATCACGGTCTTGAATGGAGCCATAAAGTAGAACACTCCGAATACATTGACATTATATTAAATCTCTTCA
>Ga0307376_10002248_pt1 | contig 19218 bp, 15 predicted proteins | sample TR2MG_FD_202536 | JGI IMG/M metagenome (GOLD analysis project Ga0307376, IMG submission 202536) | Soil microbial communities from Risofladan, Vaasa, Finland - TR-2 | ecosystem: Environmental > Terrestrial > Soil > Coastal area > Acid sulfate soil | place: Finland: Risofladan, Vaasa | collected...
TCACCTTTCGGCCCTTTGGGAAATGACCAACTGGAGCTGAAGGGTTAAAAATGGGCGTTCTTGAAAAAATGCTCTAATCTATGTTTGCAGGAAAGGTATGGCTTTGACAGCTTTTATGGTCTTCTGATGCCCTAATAATGTACTTGACTGTCAGATATCATAAGACGAAGTAAGTCAAATGGGCAAACTCTTGTAGTGCAGGAAAAAAATCCGGAACCCAGTCAGGTCAAGCTTTTTGACCTTTTGAAGGAATCCATAGCCAAGGTCCCGGAAGTATTATCATGTATAGCCTATTTATGGCAAGATACGGAAAAACCCGTTCGCGACCTCGGTAGCCGGCCAGTTGAAGTTTATGGTGCGGTACGGGCTGAGTTCGCACGGGGCGGCCGCCTGCGTTATAGCCCGGCGGGGTCTGGACTTCCGGCTGGAGAGGACCGTTGCCAGCAGTGTCTTGAAGTTGCCTGAACGGAAGCGGACAACCAGGGGTAACTACTGGCTGCGGGTGTGCAAGAGTGTGAAGAAGATGAGGTTTGCAGACAGGATGGATCTATTGTACGCCGATAGATTCTGACCTCGGTATCCTATTCTCCGCGTCGGTTGGATCCGGGTGACGGTGGCGGCAACGCCTCCCGGGATGAGACTCGGTAACGGCTCTTCATGTGGGCGCCCCTAGCCCCATGCGACTGTAAGTATGTCCGGGAACACGTACCATCACCGGTAGACCCCGGATCCGACCGGCGCGAGATCAAAGCGGTTCTAACAGGGCAGTGGGGCAGGGAGGGCGAGAGGACATCACCTTCCTATCCTCGTGGCGCACCGGCTGAAGGCAGCGCCCCCGGCTGTCTGATGATGTACGGCCCCCTAGCGATCGGGTGCGAGTCCGTTCAGGATGCGAGTCTGGAGTGGTACTTCTGACCCGGCTCTAACTCCGGGGTGCGATTCCCCGGCGCGAATCCGCAGGGAGAACTGTTCGCCCTGCGTCGGTCAAAGGCAGCCCATCCGCAGCAAAACTTTGGCCGGATAGTAGCTTTGCACGCACTTTCTATGTGGCTCTATCTGAACCTATCCACGTATGTCCACGTGTTGAGGGACGGTGACTCTTTTGGACGATAAGATAATGGTTTCTTTCACTCTGAACGGGGAGGACGTGAAGGCCGACGTAGAGCCCGAAACAACCCTGCTACGGTTTATTCGGGACCAGATGGGCCTTACCGGAACAAAAGAAGGGTGCACCACCGGCCACTGCGGCGCCTGCATGGTGCTGGTGGACGGGCGGCCGGCCAAGTCATGCCTGTTGAAGCTGCCCGGGGTGGCCGGAAAAAGGGTGGAGACCATAGAGGGCTTGGCCGGGAACGGGCGACTTCACCCTGTCCAAGCGGCCTTTCTGGCCGCCGGGGCTGTGCAGTGCGGCTTTTGTACGCCCGGCCTAATCATGGCCACCAAGGCCCTGTTGGATAGGCAACCGGACCCCACCGGGGAGCAGATCCTGGCGGGACTCCAGAACAACATCTGTCGTTGCACCGGCTACGTAAAGATCATTGAGGCGGTGAAGCTGGCCTCTCGCTGGTTAAAACACCCGGAAGAAATCCGGGTGGGGGTACCAGGCGCCGGCTTGGGGCGGTCCGCTCCGGACCTGGACGGGGAGGCCAAGGTGAAGGGCTGCCTTGCCTTTGCCGGGGATATGTGTTTGGACGGGATGTTGTACGGCAAAATACTGTGGAGCGATCACCCCCACGCCGAAATAATCGCGGTAGACACGGCTCTTGCCAATGGGGTCCCGGGCGTGGCGGCGGTGCTTACCGCCCGTGATGTGCCGGGCCACAACGGGATGGGATCGCTTGTTCCGGATCAGCCCGTGCTGTGCTCAGACCGGGTCCGCTTTATGGGGGATGCGGTGGCCGTTGTGTTCGCCGACACCGTGGCTGCTGCACAACAGGCGGCCAAGGAGATACGCGTCAGCTACCGTCCCCTGCCGGGGGTGTTTACCCCCCAGAAGGCCCTTTTGGCTGACTCCCCAAAAATCCATGCAAAAGGGAACATCTGCAAACACCTGGTACACCGGGAAGGCGACGTGGCCGGAGCACTTCGGGAGTCCGCCGTAGTGGTGGAGGGGCACTTTGAAACACCCTGCGTGGAGCACGCCTACCTGGAGCCCGAGGCCGGCGTCGGGACCGTGGACGCTGAGGACAACATTCTTGTTTACGCTCCCACCCAATTCCCGTTTGAAATTCGCAAGCAACTGGCTGCGGTGTTGGACCTGCCGGAGGAAAAGATCCGCGTGATAACCACCCCTGCGGGAGGGGCCTTTGGTAGCAAGTTGGACAATACAGTGGAGGCGCTGGTGGCTCTGGGGGCGTACTGCCTTAGAAGGCCGGTGCGCATAACCCTGACTAGGGCAGAGTCCATGCGGCTGAGTACCAAGCGCCACCCCTACTGGATGGATTACCGGGTGGGACTTGACTCCGGCGGGAGGATCACGGCGGTTGACGCGCGGCTGCTCTCCGATGCCGGCCCCTATACCGCCCTCAGCCCGAGGGTGATCGACCAGGCCTGCATTTTCTCTTGCGGCCCCTACCGGGTTCCCAACCTCCGGGTGGAGGGATGGGCGGTTCATACCAACAACGCCAACAGCAGTGCCTTTCGGGGATTCGGCATCAACCAGGCGGCAGTGGCCATGGAGTCCCTCCTGGACGAGGCCGGTCGCAGGCTGGGGCTGGATCCTTTTGCGATAAGGATGGTAAATGCTCTCCAGGCGGGAGACCGCACAGTATCCGGAGAGATCCTCCGGGTCAGCGTAGCTGCCTGGGCCACCATAGAAGCGGCCAGGGACGCCCTGGCTATAGAGCTGCCGGCCGTAAAGGCCGCACGCGAGCAAGGCCGGTCCATAGGCATCGGCGTGGCGAGCGGCTTTAAGAACGTTGGGGCCGGCAAGGGTAAACTCGACGACGCCGGGGCCATTTTCGTGTTGCAGCCGGGGGGGCGGATAGAGTTACGGGCTTCGGCGGTGGACATGGGCCAGGGGATCCGCACCGCCCTCCTGCAGGTGGCTGCCCAGGTGCTGGCCATTGACGAGGCACTTTTCGATGTTATCACCGGTGACACCTTCCTGACCATCCGTCACGGCGGGGCGGTGGGGGAAAGGCAGGTGCTCGTGAGCGGTAAGGCTGTAGAACTTGCCGCCGGGGAGTTCAAGAAAAAACTTCTGCAAAAGGCTGCCGCCTGTCTGGGTCTTGCCGTAGGCAGCCTGGCGCTGGCAAAAGGGGTAGTCACCGATCACCAGGGACGTCCTTTGATGACGCTGGAGGATTTGGCCCAAGCCGGGGCGCCGGTTGAGGCATCGTATTACTATACGAGCCCTCCCACTTATGCCCTGGCCGACAAGGAGGCCAGGGAAAAGGTTCCCCCCGCCGAATATAGAAATTATCCGGCCTATGCTTACGCGACCCAGGTGGCGGTGGTGGAGGTGGACCAAACCTCCGGCCGGGTGCAGGTTCGGAAAATAATTGCCGCCCACGACTGCGGCCGGGCCATCAATCCGCAAAAGATCGAAGGGCAGATCGAGGGTAGCTGCCTGATGGGTTTGGGTTACGCGCTATCCGAGTCCTACAAATTGGACGAAGGGATTCCGGTCACCAAAACCTACCGGCAACTGGGGGTCCCCACCATCAGGGAGGCCCCGGAGATAAGGTGCATTTTGATTGAGAACAAGGCCGCCGCATCCTCCCCATTTTAATAGGGAGTCAAGGCGGCCAAAATATTTGCCAAAGAGGTTGTCATGGAACCTTTTGCCATGGTAAAATAATCCCATGGTAGGTGAAGGAAATGGCTATGCTCAAAAATGTAATTTCAAGTAGGCAGCGTGTAGAGGAATGTATCACCGGAACGCGAGAAATGATCCGGCAGACCGAGGAAATCTATCGCGCTATCCTCGGGTTTTACCTCAACGTGATTCATGACTGCCTCGACGAGCTGCCCAATTGGAACCGGAACATCGGGACCAGGGCATTGGAGAAACTTACCATCCAAACCGAGCCACGGAAGAACCATAAAACCGGGGAGGTCTTTGGGGGCAACCCCTTTCCTCCATATCCGATAGATACCGTATGGCCCAAGTTTCCGGCGTATCTTCGCCGGGCGATCATCGCCAAAGCCATCGGCATGGCTCAAAGCTGGTATTCTAACTATCGGCGGTGGCAGGGGAAAAAGGCGCGTATGGAAGAACGGAACGCCCGGCGTGTGGCCGCAGGGAAGAAACCGGTTCCGTTTACTGAGCATCCGCCGAAATACCCGACCGCCGGCCGGGTGGGAATCACGTTTTACAAGGGCGAGTTCAGAAATCTCTCAGTCAAAAAGCACACCATTGACCTAAAGGTGTGGGACGGAAGCGACTGGCGCTATATCACGTTGCAGGTAGAGCCAACGAGTCACTCGTTAAAACACCATCTCGACGACTCCTGGGAGATGACTGTACCCACGGTCTACGAAAAAGACGGTATATTCTACCTGGTCACGGCCTTCGAGAAGAAGACCAACGTCGTCAAGTTCGCCGATTACTACCAGGGGAAAGACCCCCGGGTGCTGTCGGTTGATTTGAACATGGGTCGCAAAAACCGTGCGGTTTGTGCTCTGGTAAGTAAGGACGGTACGGTCCACAAGGTCAGGCATATCGGCCTGGTCGCGTGTGACACGACGGATGTCCACCACCTGTTGGGGCTCATCGCCCGGGACGTAAGCGGTCTGGGTATCGTTCCGAAAGGGCACCATCCTAGCAAGAAGCTCTGGCGCAAGGTACATGCCACTAACGACAACTACGCTCATCATCTCAGCAAGCGGCTGGTCGATTTGGCTCTGGAGTGGGGTGTCCGGGTGATCGTATTCGAGAACCTGAAGCACTTTCGGCCCGACAAAGACAAGCACGGGTCCCGGAGGATGCGTCAGAGGATCGGTTACTGGCTGCACCGTAGAGTGATCAGGTATACCACCTACAAGGCCAAGGCAGCCGGTATCCTTATCGCCCTGGTGTCTCCGAAGAATACCAGCAACCGGTGTTCTGCCTGTGGCTTTCTGGAAACAACCCGCAATGGCAACGTCCTAAAGTGCAACAAATGTGGTACCGTACACAACAGCCACGTCAACGCCGCCATCAACATCGGCGTCTTGTGGTTCATCCGGGAAAACAAACGCCTGCAATCGCAATCGCAGGCAGGTTGATTCTCCAATTGCGAAAGCCTGCGACTCCCGAAAGGGAGGGGTCGCCGCCGGGTCGCCCGGTTGGTGTCCGAGAATCCAGGAACCCGTCCAGCCTACAGGGTCAGGCAAGCCTGGGTGGCAGCCCCGCTGCCGAATACCGAGACTTCGCCCTTGCCAATGGATGGATGCCCTCCACCTCGGTGGAGGGAGGATTCACCCAAAGGTCATTCATGTTGGGCAGCCTTCTAACAGAGGTCGCACAGCTCTCCCCCGGTAATCTCCAAGAGTTGTCCCACCGTCACCGACGCGGCCGAATGCGGGCTGCCGGCGGCGATATAGACCACCGGGAACCGCTCCATGCTGACGTCAATGAGCACGGGCACAGGGTGTCTAAGGGCAAAGGGGCAGACCCCGCCCGGCGGAAAGCCGGTGAGTTCCATGGTGGTTTCCGCATCGGGCAATCTCACTTTGCCCGCCACCCCCAGGTGTTGTTTCAGTTTGCTCTGGCTGACCTTGACATCGCCGCTGGTTACCACCATCACCGTCCGGTCGTTGATGGTAAAAAGAACGGATTTCGCGATCTGGCCAACGGCCACCCCCACTGCCCGGGCAGCCAGTTCGGCCGTGTGGGTGCTGGCATCGAATTCAAAAATCTCCACCGGATAGGGATACGCCGCGAGATATGACCGTACACGGTCGACCGGGTTCATCGCTTCAACATCCTTTTCTAGTTGCACGTGCCAGTTTCGACGGAAGAAACCAGAGCCGGCTTCAGGCTTTAATTTTCTTAAGCAGCCAGGCCATGTTTTCCCCTAGTATTTTCATGTTGAGCATGCCTTCCTCGTCTTTTTCCACCTCGCCGATTTCCCGGCCATATACCATGTTCCAATAGTTGGCTCCCACCAGAAACATCTGCATCATGTGGAGAAAGTGGTTCATCGTATCGAAAGCATGGGTGGCTCCGCCGCGGCGCACGGCCATAACCGCCGCCCCGGCCTTGTATTTAAGCATGTCATCATTGCTTCTGGATACCATGCCGGCCCTATCAATGAGTGCCTTCATTTCAGAGCTGACATCGGAAAAATACGTCGGAGAACCCAAAATTATGCCGTCCGCATCTGCCATTTTACCAAGACATTCGTTCATGATGTCGTCTTTGATTATGCACTGTCTGTCTTTATTTTTCGCACAACTGCGACAACCTTTACAACCGTGCAGATGACTGCCGGCCAACTGAATCAACTCTGTTTCGATGCCATGGGACTCCAATTCCCTGAAGACCGCCCTAATGGCTATTGCGGTATTGCCGTCCTTACGGGAACTGCCGTTTATCCCTAATACTTTCACAAATAATCCCCCTTTTCGATTTTTCCGCCAGGTCAGCCATGGCAGGCCTGCTTGCCGGCCGGCAAAGTCCAGCCCGAAAAAGCACCCACGGCCCTTGGCCTGGTCATATTTTACCGTGCGGCCGGCCACCAGGCAAGGAGTTTTTCCATCGTGACGCGGAACAGGCCGAACCAACCTTACCGGGCAAGGCTGCGATCCGCCGGCGGCGTTAAAAAAACCACCCTGCGAGTGGATTGGTCATGGGCAGTTCGACCTATGGTGAGAAGACCGCGTGAGAGCCAGGACATGCCTTAAATAATCCATGCTACCCTATATAACCAAATGTCTGGTTAATATTAACTTTTCCTTTCCGGTTAGCACCACGCAATCAACAAGGGCCTCCAAAAACATGTACACAGTATATTCTTTTCTGTCTTTACTGCTGCAAACCAATAATACGTCATTCAATTTAATCTGCGCATCAGATTCAGAATTAGAACTGATGAATCTGGTATACTCAATGCTTGAAACATCTTTATAATAATTAGCTAATTCACCCCTGACAATAATAACATTGTCAACAAGCGCAGAATCTTCAACCGTTATACATTGATAGAAATCAATACCCCTAAGCATCCTGTTTTTGAAATCAGCTAATACAACATCGAATCCTTCTGTTTCGGCCTCTTCTAGGGTTAACGCTCTTGGCAGTTCTAAACCCTTATCAAATACGGTAATTAAAAAATCCCTGTTCATTGCGGAAGTTCACCTCCATCTAACCGCCTGGGATAATATCCCTATTTCCACGCTTAAATTGCACGGCAATTCACCTTATGCTGATATTACTCCCTGGTCAGTTAATGTTTAGCTAAGCTATATGATACAGGGCCGGCACAAAAATTTCAAGCAGCCTTTAATTTCTTCATTCGGATGAGGAAATCCCGATCTTTAGTCCCCGCCGGGGCACCCGGACGGACCGCCGCGGCTGGAAGCCGATACCATCACTCCGGCTTCTTCTCAATCCGCCGCACGGTAACCGGCCTGCGCAGAATTTCGTACCGGTCCAGATAGGCCAGTACCGTGGAAAGGTAGCTGGCGTGGGACCAGGTCAGGGGGGCCACCGAAAGCGGCTCACCGCTGAAGGGATTAACTTGTTCCGGCATTCCCCCGCCGGCCATGGACCTTTCCACCGCCCACTCCAGGACCCGCCGGGGCGCCGCCAGGTCGCCCGCCTTTTGGGCAACGGCCGCCTGCCACTGGGCTAACCAGAGGGTGGAAATGAACCAGGGATTGCCGGGTATCCGGCAGACATCCTGACTTTTCTGGAAGTAATAATCGTTGGTGTAGCGGGCCACGCCGCCGATCTCGGTTTTCACGGTCAGCCCGTCCAGGGTGGCCCGCATGGTGGCCGCGACCCGCGGATGCCCCGCCGGCAGGAGCCCAAAGGCAAAAAGACCCCAGAGACTGCTCTCGGGCGTCAGGTCGGCCACCGGCCCGTCCTGACCAGGATAGATGCCGCGTACGAAACGCCCACACTCTTTGCTGTACAGATGCTCCAGCGCCGCCCGACGTACCTCCAGCGCCGCCCGACCCCAGCCGGCGGCCGCCGACCGGTCGCCCAGTACGCCTGCCAATACGGCGGCAGCCCGCAGCCCCCCGAACACGGCACCGGTGGTAAAGGTGAAAATGCCGCGCCTCTCCTCCCAGAGATCGTAGCTTTCCAGAGGCAACCCGGTGACCGGGTTGCGGTAGGTGGCCAGAAAATCGGCCGCCGGCCGTACCAGGCCGTCGTAGAGGGAACGGACCAGGTGCAAGTCCCTCTGCCGGCGGAAATGCTCACCCAGGGCCCAGACGACCAGGGCCGTCTCATCCTCCTGAATTGGCAACTGGGCCCGACCGCCCGCTATCCAGGGGTGCCAGTTGGAGCCTACCGTACCGTCCGGGTTGTATTTCGGCCATACATACCCTCCGGCAGCCAGCAGCCGGGTGCAATGATGAAAGAAAGGCACCGTTTCCTCCGCGTAACCCGCCCGGATAAAGGCGTCGGCGATCAGGGCCCCGTCCCGGGGCCAGGTGTAGGAGTAGTGGTCACGGTTGGTTACCATAATATCGGTGTCGCTGGCGGCCAGAATGGCGCCGCGGTTGTCCATGTGGGTCCGCACGATCAGGAGGCTGCGATGGTTCGACCACACCGGCCGGCAGATCGTAAAACGGCCGGCTCTTCTTTTCGACCCAGTGACGCCAGTAGAGCCGCGTTCTCTCCAGCAAGCTGCCCGGCCCGGCGTGCAGCACCTGGCGGTTTTGGGCCCCTACCTGGGCCAGATTCTCCCCGGCGGCTAGCCACAGATAAAAAACTTGTTCCTCTCCTCCGGCCAGGACATGCCGGAAGGCTACAGTCGAATCCACCGAGCCCTGGGCCACCGGATTCTGGGACAGTGTTCCATCCTCGGCGTCCCGCCAGGTGCCCTCGCGGTACCCGAACCTCTTGATACCCGTGCTGTACTGCCAGATGCCCGCCCCGTCCCACAGACCGTTAATAAGGAAGTAACGGTTGCGTTTATAATGGATGACGGACCGGGTGTCCGGCTCGTAAAAGACGGTGTCGCCGACGTCCGAACCGCCCACGCACAGGTCGTGGTTGAAAAAGAGCCGGACCTCCCGCTCACCTGCGGCCAGGTTTCTCACCTGCACACGGCGGAGCAGGATTGGTTCCTGAAAGTGAACCGCATCCTGAAAAACCAGACCCAGTCCCAGGGATGAGTTTACAGCCGAGACCTCGCTGACCAGGCTGCGGTGCCGGTAACCCAGGCCGATTTGCCAGTCGGCCCGCCCGAGCCAGGAAAACCGCCCGTCCACCCACACCCCGGTGGCACTGACCCGGCCTTCCATGTGGTTTTCCATCCCGACATAGGGGTAATATAAATCGCGCAGGTTGTAATCCTGGTCGAAATTGACCAGCATGCTACCGTTTCCCAGTACGATAGGTCTCGGCATGCTCCCCCCCGATTCCCGGGCAGACTTTTAGGTAAATTAGATTAGCGAGGTGAAGAAAATATACGGTGCGCAACCAAAAAGGACCGTCACACCTGTTTTTTGGGTAAAAAGGATATTATAAAGGCCTACACGGCGGGAAATAATATGCGAAGCACTTGCGTTAGAAAGATTATGCCACGCCAGCCCATCGATTATTTCCCGCAGTTCCCGTCCTGCCCAAACGGTTTTTTAGGAGGGTAACGAATGATTTCTGTCCTTTTGTTTTTTGGCCTGGCCCTGTTGGCGACCGTTCTCCTTATCCTGTTTGTGCCCCGGACCGGGCGTCCGGAAAAAGGCACCGGTTCTTTCACAGCTTCGCGCCAGGTCCAGGAAGAGTTTGCAAGCGAACTGGCACCGGAGCTGCCGGCCTGGCGCGAGCCCCCGCCCGCTCCTGCGGGGGAGGAGCTTCCCCACCAATACGGCGTCGACCGCATGGTCCTGATGGCCCGCGACCCGGCCTGGCTTTACGCCTACTGGGAGGTTTCGGCCACCAGGCAGGACGACTTCGGCCGCGTCTACGGACCGGAAGCCTGGCAGATAACCCGGCCGGCCTTACGCGTATACGACGTCACCGGCGTGGACTTCGACGACGTCAATGCCCGCAAGATAATCGATATCGGCCTGCACGACGACTCGGAAAACTGGCATATCATGGTGGACGATCCGGACCATTCCTTTCTGGTCGACCTGGGCCGGGTGTTTCCCGACGGCCGGTTCGTCACGCTGCTTAGATCCAACCTTGTGCAGACGCCGCGCGCCGGACTTTCCGACCGCACGGATGAGCACTGGATGTGGATCGAGGGCGTGTACCGCTCCATGCGGATCCAGCTCGGCACCGGTTCCCCTCTCATTGTCGAGGAGATGGGCGCGCGAGCGGGCGAAATTCCTCTTAACGTCAGTTCACCCTGTTTCCCGGGAAAGGAGCACTAGCCGATGCCTAAAGGTTACCTGGCCCTCGTTCTTCACGCCCACCTGCCCTTCGTCCGCCATCCGGAGTACGAGAATTTTCTGGAGGAGAGGTGGCTCTTCGAGGCCATCACCGAAACCTATGTCCCTCTTTTAGAGGTCTTCCAGCGCCTGACCACCGACCGGATACCGTACCGTCTTACGGTTTCCCTCTCACCGCCGCTGGTCTCCATGCTGACCGACGGCCTGCTCCAGGATCGCTATGCAAGGCACCTGGACCAGCTCCTGGAACTGGCGGAAAAGGAGGAGCACCGGACCTACGGCGGCCCCAACCACCAGACCGCCCTTCTCTACGGCCGCCGCCTGCGCCGCTGCCGGGACCTCTATGGGCGCTACGACCGGAACCTGGTCCGTCCCTTCAAGGAATTGCAGGATGCCGGCCATCTGGAGATCATGACCTGCGCAGCCACCCACGGCTACCTGCCCCTGATGATGGTGCGCCCGGAGGCGGTCCGGGCGCAGGTGGAGACCGCGGTAGCCACGCACCGGAGCCACTTCGGCGTCACACCATCCGGCATCTGGCTCCCTGAATGCGCCTATATCCAGGGAGTGGACGAGATCCTGCACGAGTACGGCCTGAAATATTTTGTAACCGATACCCACGGAGTGCTCTACGCCTCCCACCGCCCCAAGTATGGGGTCTTTGCGCCTATCTACTGTCCCTCAGGGGTAGCCGCCTTCGGCCGTGACCCCGAGTCCTCCCGGCAGGTCTGGAGCATGCGGGAAGGCTACCCGGGTGACCACGAATACCGGGAATATTACCGGGACATCGGCTTCGACCTGGATTACGACTACATACGTCCCTACATTCACCCCGACGGCTTGCGGGTTGCCACCGGTTTCAAATACCACCGCATTACCGGAACCGGGCACGACAAGGATTACTACCAGCCGGACCGGGCCAGGGAAAAAGCCGCCACCCATGCCGGCAACTTCCTGTTCAACCGGCAACACCAGGTCGAATACCTGGCCGGCTATATGGACCGGCCCGCCTTGATCGTGGCGCCCTACGATGCCGAACTATTCGGGCACTGGTGGTTCGAGGGCCCCCAGTGGCTGGAATACCTGATTCGCAAACTGGCCTGCGACCAAGACACCGTTGAACTGATCACTCCATCCACCTACCTGGAAAGGCATCCTACCAACCAGGTGGCGACCCCCTGCGCCTCGAGCTGGGGTAACAAGGGCTATCACGAAGTCTGGCTGTGCGCGGCCAACGATTGGGTCTACCGCCACCTGCACATGGCGGGCGACCGCATGGTGGAACTGGCCAACCGGCGTCCTTGGGCCGGCGGCAAGGAAGAACGGGCCCTGAACCAGGCCGGACGGGAGCTTTTGCTGGCCCAGGCCAGCGACTGGGCTTTTATTATGAGTACCGGCACCATGGTCCCCTACGCGGTCCGTCGTACCAAGGAACACCTGCTCAGTTTCAATCGCCTCTGGGATGAAATAAGGGAAAACCGTATCGAAGAGGGCCATCTGGCCTACTTGGAGGGGAAGGACAACATCTTCCCGCACTTTGACTACCGTTGCTACCGCTCTGACCGCGCCGCCGCCCACTGAAATAATTACCGCGATTACCAAAAAGGCAAACATTTGCCCTAAGGACAAGTACGCCCAAGCCCAACGGGGATAATGTCGAGCATTGTCCCCGTACCCGAATTGACCGACAACTTACTTTTCCTTTAATATTAACAAAAATACATAATACACCTAATTCCCCCTCGAGGGAAGCGGAGGACCCATTTTTTGGGGTGAACCGCCATTTTTTGGCGGAGGGCTAGCTTTCAGCCCCAACCCGGCAGCTAACTTCGCAGGTGTGGAAAGCAGGGGTAGATTGCACCGTTTTAGGTCGTGGCTTTGCGCGTCCTCCCTCTGTGTCTCCCTTCTCCTTGTGCATCCTTTACCAGGCTTAGCCTACCAGGTTCAGCCGGGGGATTGTCTTTGGGGCATCAGCCAACAGTATGGCATTTCAGTTTCCCGGCTGGAAGAAGCCAACGGGCTATCCGCTGATTCTATCCTGCACCTCGGACAGGACCTGACCATTCCCGGACAGCACCATACCGCGCCAGCCACCGCTACCTACCAGGGGTCCACCGGCACCTACACGGTCCAGTCCGGCGATACCCTCTGGGCCGTGGCCCAAAGGTACGGCACCTCGGTGGATTCTTTGATCTCAGTTAACGATCTGACGTCCGATGCTTTGCAGATTGGACAAGTCCTACGCGTCCCGGGTGGGACAAGCACCCCGGCGGGTGGTTCCCCGGAACCCGCGGCCAAGCCGGTGGAGGTATCCAGGGGCACGGGACCGTTGGACCAGATGGTGGCCTACGCCCTTAAGTTCCAGGGCGACCGCTACCGCTTCGGGGGCGGCTCTCCCTCGGGTTTCGACTGTTCCGGCTTCGTCAAGTACGTCTTCGCAGCCTTCGGCATCAACCTGCCGCATACTTCGTACGGACAGTATGATTTGGGGACACCGGTGAACCGGAGCCAGCTTCAGCCGGGTGACCTGGTCTTCTTCGACACTTACGGAGGAGTATCCCACAGCGGCATCTACGTGGGCAACGGACGATTCATCAGTGCCACCACCAGCGACGGAGTTGCCGTGGAATCCCTGGATGGCGGTTACTGGGGCACCAGATACGTGGGGGCCAGGAGAGTGTAAGGCCCCTAAAAGGATTAGCGACCTTACCTGGAGCGGGCCTGGGCCGGCTCTTTTGGTCGTTCTTGCGGAGCTTCGACGCCACCGGCTGAAAGAATTACCGCTCCTGCCATTTAGCAAAACATCCGGGCTCAGGACAAGCACGGCTTAGCCTACAGGGGATAATGTCGACCATTATCCCCTCTCTTGGTTTGACCGTTCACCAGACTTTCAGTTAATATTAACAAACATACATAATACACCTAATTCTCCCTTGGGAGAAGCGGAGGACCCAATTAGTGGGGTGAACTACCACATTTCGGTAGAGGGCTAGCTTTCAGTCCTAACCCGTCAGCTAACTTCGCAGGTGTGGAAAGCAGGTGCTTGTTACGCGGCGGTTCAGCTCGTGGCTTAGTGCGTCATCCCTCTGTGTCTCACTTCTTTTACTCCACCCTCTCCCGGGTTTAGCCTCCCAGACCGTTCCCAGGCAGAACCCTGCCCCGTCCTCCATCCCGGTCTACCGGGGATCGACCGGCAGCTCCTACACCGTGCAGTCGGGCGATACCATCTGGGCGCTGGCCAAAAGGTTCGGCGTTTCGGTGAACGCCTTGAACTCGCTCAACGGTCTGAGCTCCGACCATTTGGAGATCGGCCATGTCCTGCTCCTGCCCGGCTGGACAAGCTCCCCGGTCGCCTGGACAACATCCTGGACGTCCACCGGCCCGACCGAGGTTTCCCGCGGCCTGGGCCCCCTGGACCGAATGGCGGCCTACGCCCTCAAGTTCCAGGGGGTTCCTTATGCCTACGGAGGCGGCACCCCGCAGGCTTTCGACTGCTCGGGCTTCGTCGGGTACGTCCTCGCCGCCTCCGGGATCAACGTCGAACACAGCACTTATGCCCAACACCGGTTGGGAGTCAGCGTACCCGACGGCCAAATCCAACCCGGTGACTTGGTCTTCTTCGACACCGAGGGCCCTATTTCGCACGACGGCATCTATGTGGGCAACGGCCAGTTCGTCAGCGCCACCTGCAGCCGGGGCGTGGCGGTAGAATCCCTCAGCGACGGCTACTGGGGTCCCAGATATGCGGGAGCCAGGAGGCTGTAATGGCGAGAGGAAAACCAGCTCCGCCGAAGAAACCGCGCTTCTCCTGAGACTCTTCCGCACCCCCGGCTGGCAGGGACGATGGGTGGAGAACAGTAGACCGCCTGCTCACCACGGTACCGGGCGAACATAACAGGATAGTCATCCGCCGTTCACAGGTTTAGATCAGGTTGCACGCCTGGGCGTCGGCAGGCATTTGCCCTGGGGCTCGCCTCCCCTCCCTTATTTCCGCCTCCAGGTGGCCGACCGTTAGACCGGCGTTTCCCTTAGCGGGCAGGACTCCTTCTCCTTCCGCAGCCACGCATAATGTTCGCCAGCCTGGCAGAGTATCGCACTTCCCAATCCTCTACCCGGTCCCCCCGCCGGCGAGGCTGATGCGGTTCTCGCCCAGGATCTCCCCCACTTTATTCCATGTAGCTAGAACGATGCCGCAACACCTCGGAAGGGGAGTGGCCAAGGCCAGCGGGCAGTCGCCGATTTCGACGCAGTTGATCCCTCCGCATGGTCGTCCGACCTTGTTGACAAACCATTCCACCAGTTCGTCAACCATCAGGAAAAACCGGTCATGTTCCTCTTCCCCTGCGTCGCCCTTGCCGGCGTAAAGGCCTATTAAACAGGCTCCCCCTGTCAGGGCGCCGCACAGATTACCCGAGGAACCAACCCCGCCGGCCAGACCGCTCATGGCCCTGATCAGCCCGGGATTGGACCGACCCAGGGCTTCCAGACCCAGCAGAAGCAGGATCTGACTGCAACCAAACCCTTCATTATGCAGTTCCAGGATTCGCTGTGTTGTGTCCGCCATGTATATCCCATTCCCTTCCGTTGATTGACGCTGTTCGGCGGCTACGGCCGCTCAGGCGGATGGACCATACCGGGAAAACATCCTCCCGCAGCCCATCGTCCCGGCGGATAGCCGACTTCATATAAGGGCAATTCATTTTCCGGCGCTCCTTGAGCCCGGATCCCTTACCCCAGACCACCGCCTACCATTATATGCATGTTTTTCCAGGCGGGTCCAAACCGCAAACGGCCGCCAGGCGCCACGCAGGTGAACCGGTCACCTGTCAGCCCGAACCGTGGACCGCGGAGTGCGCATGCCTTTCTGCAACATTGCCGCAGGAAATCTGACGAGACGGCCGAAATAGGTACTTAACAACGAGGGGAACCATACCTGGTAGGAGGTGTGCCGGCGCCATTGGGCAGGATTTTTTCAGCCCTGCGGCCGGCAAGATAGAAATGCGGAGAAACGCCGAAGGGTCGCCGGTTTTGCAAGGAGAGATAATTCGATGATGCCGGAACGGGTAATCATTTGTGAAGTTGCACCGAGGGACGGGCTGCAAATTGAAAACAAACTGCTGACCACCCCGGAGAAGGTCCGCTTGATCGAAGCAATCTGTGGGGCCGGCGTGCCGAAAGTCGAAGTTACATCTTTTGTTAACCGCAAGATGGTCCCCCAAATGGCTGATGCCGAAGAGCTCATGGCCGATCTGCCCCGGTTCCCCCGGACCAGGTTCGCCGCCTTGATCCCCAATGCCAAGGGGCTGGAACGCGCCCTGAAATGCGCCGTGGATGAAGTCAAACTGGTGGTATCCGCCAGCGAAAGCCACAACCGTGCCAATGTAAGGATGAGCGTCGAGGATTCACTGAAGAATGTCGCCACCATCATGCGAGAGGCGCAAGGGAGCGGAGTTAAAGTTATCGGCGGCCTGGCCACGGCCTTTGGCTGCCCTTTCGAAGGAAGAGTCCCGGCGGAGCGGGTATCGGCGATATTAGCCCGCTATGTTGACCTCGGTATTGAGGATGTCCTTTTGGCCGATACGACGGGCATGGCCAATCCCCTTCAGGTGGAAAGCCTGGTTAAGGATATCAGGGTCAAATGGCCGCGCCTGCACCTGATCCTGCACTTTCACAATACACGGGGGGCAGGGATGGCCAACGTTCTGGCAGGGCTGCAAGCCGGGGTAAGTGAGTTCGAAGGTTCCATCGGCGGCATCGGCGGTTGTCCTTTTGCCCCCGGCGCTTCAGGAAATGTCTGCACCGAGGATATGGTGCACATGCTGCATGAAATGGGAATCGAAACTGGAATCGACCTGGACCGGTTGATAGCAGCGGCCCGGCTTGCCGAGGGTCTTTTGGAACATTCCCTACCCGGACAGGTAATGAAGGCCGGTAACTCCGCCCTAACCAGCTGCGCTACGCTATAACGGCGTTTTCTCTGACTCCGGTGGTATAATGCACCGCCCGGTGTACAAGAGCCACGCCCCGTCCTCGCCTCGCGAGCCACCCGCGAACCTGGTCTCCGGTATCTTCCGGGACAGCCCCGGCAGGTTTCTTTTCCCGCGGTCGTTCGGCCCTGGTGGCAAAATGCACCGCGGGCTTACGGTCCCAGCCCGCGTTTAGCGGGCGGAGCTACCGGCACGTTTTTTGCACTATTGTTCTTCCAGATCGGTTTCTGAGCGGACTACCGGCCGAATGAAAAACAACCATGACCGGGCAAACCTGATTCCTTGCCGGTTGAAGAATTTTCTGGAGGGGTGAATTACGTGGCGCTTGCGAAGATAACGACGACGAAAAGTGTCGTAAGGACAGCCTGCAGTCTTTGCCACATGAGCTGCGGCATGGACCTGCACATCGAGGACGGGCGGATTAAGGAAGTCAAGGGGATCAAGGACCACCCCCTGAATAGAGGTGTTCTCTGTCCGAAAGGACGGGCGGTCCTCGAACATCTCCACTCCCCCAAACGTCTGACGGTACCCCTGTTAAGGCAGGGTTCCGACTGGAAGGAAATAACCTGGGACGAAGCCATGGGCATGATCACTGGTCACTTGCGGGAACTGCAATCGCGGGGAGAAAACAGCAAGGTGGGCTTGGCGCTCGGCATGCCGCTGCTGTTGTCCGGAACCTCTTCGGTTGCGATGATCCACCGCTTTGCCCATGCCTATGGCACACCCAACTGCTTCTCGGTGGAAAGCCTCTGTTACCGCTCCCAGATGCTCGGATACATCGCAACGCTGGGCAAGTTCTTTGTCGCCGATCACGCGCGCTCGAACTGCATCATCGTCTGGGGTTCCAATCCCGAACACTCCTCCCCGCCCGTCGGGGGTGCCATTGTGCGCAGGAGAAAGGAAGGCGCCAAACTGGTGGTCGTCGATCCCCGCGTGACCCCCATGGCCAAAAGGGCGGATTATCACCTGCAGCCCCGGCCCGGTTCGGATTCCGCCCTCATGCTGGCCATGATGAACGTCATTATTGACGAAGGCCTGTATGACCATGACTTTGTTGAAAAATATACCGTTGGTTTTGCCGAGTTGGTTGAACATGTCAAGGCCTATGCGCCGGAACGGGTTGAGGAGATTACTGCCGTGCCGGCCGGACAAATCAGGGAAGTGGCCAGGCTGTTTGCGCAAACCAAACACTCCTGTATCGTTGTGGGGCCCAACGGAGTCGATCCGATGGCCAGCGGCTTTCAAAACAACCGCGGGGTTGCCGTGCTCCAGGCCATTACAGGCAACATCGATGTGCCGGGTGGCTTTATTCAGACACCCCGCCTGCGCACCAAGGTGGTTGCGCCCCTCAGAATGGTGGAAGAGAGCCCGGTGGGCATTGCCGAATACCCGCTCTTTTACGGAGTTCTCGGGCGGAATTTCGGGGAAGGGCAGACCATGGTGCTCCTTGACCGGCTGCTGAGCGCTGACAAACCGGTTAATTCGATGATCATCTGCGCGAGCAACCCGGTTTTGACCTGGCCCAATTCCACCAAGGTCAGACAAGCCCTGTCCGGCTTGGATTTTCTGGTGGTTATGGACCAGTTCATGACGGAGACCGCCAAACTCGCCCATCTGGTCCTGCCGGCCGGATCCTTTCTGGAAACGTCCGAGCTCGCTGATTATTACAGCCTGTGGGGCCTGCCTTACCTCATGCTCCGGAAAAAGGTTCTGGAGTACGGCCAGTGCCGCCCGGTCCTGGAATTCTGGATGGATCTGGGCCGGCGGATGGGCTACGAGGACCAGTTCCCCTGGCGCACGGGGGAGGAACTTCTTAAGGATCTTTTGCAGCCTTCCGGCTACACCTACGAGTATTTGACCGAAGAGAAGCCGGAGGGTATCACCTACGCCGAGCAAAAGTTCCATAAGTACGAGAAGGAAGGCTTTAAAACCCCGAGCGGCAAGATTGAAATCTATTCCAAGTACCTGGGCGATTTTGGTTACAGTCCCCTGCCGGCTTACATTGAATCACCGGAAACCAGGATAAGCGCGCCCGAACTGGCGGCCGAATACCCCATGGTGTTGATCACGGGCTCCAGGAATGTCTACAACATCCACTCCCAGATGCGGGAGGTTGCTTCGTTGACCCGTCACGTTCCCGAACCGCTGGCCGACGTTCATCCTTCGGACGCCGAAAAATATCACCTTCAGGACGGCGCCATGGCCACGGTGGAAAACCGCCGGGGAAAAATCAGGATCAAAGTCAGGGTTACCGAAGACATCAAACCGGGAGTCATCCATATTCCCCACGGCTGGCAGGACGCCAACGTCAATCTTTTGACGGACAACGCCTGTACCGACCCGGTTACCGGTTATCCGGTCCTTAAGGGACTGCTTTGCCGCATTTCGATGTAAGGCGGCCCGCCTGAAACAAAGATTATTAAGGAAATCTGGGGAGAAAGACATGGCGGATCCAACCAGTTTCGAGAGCACTAAGCTGATAATCGGCGAAGAAACTCAAGACGTCCTGGAAGAACGGCTTATCCTGGTGGAAGACGTACAAAAAGTCATCGAGTATGCCGAAAGAACCGGCAACAAGCTGGTGAACCAGAATACGGGTCGCTTTCTCGCTTATTTCAAGCCGGTCAGCGTTACCTACTGGGTGGAATATGCTCCCGGTGAAGACGGTTTCCGGGTTTACAACGCCTATTCGCACCGGATGGAGATCGCCGGGGAAGTGCAAAGATGAGCGACG
>Ga0307376_10002250_pt1 | contig 19216 bp, 16 predicted proteins | sample TR2MG_FD_202536 | JGI IMG/M metagenome (GOLD analysis project Ga0307376, IMG submission 202536) | Soil microbial communities from Risofladan, Vaasa, Finland - TR-2 | ecosystem: Environmental > Terrestrial > Soil > Coastal area > Acid sulfate soil | place: Finland: Risofladan, Vaasa | collected...
GTATCGCCTCTCCTGCGGGCGCGTTTGCCGACTGGAGAGCGCCCTCCTTCTTCTCAACGGTGACACCCGGCCAGTTGCCGATTCTCTGGCTTGCGCCGGTAAGGCCGTTGAATATCGTCGTCTTCCCGCAGTTGGGATTGCCTGCGACCGCAACCACGAAACCCTTCCGGGCGGTTGCAGGGACAGGAGAAGGTCTACGATGTCTCATAGATAATCGAACCGCTTTCAACCATCACCTTTCCAACCATCCCCCACCCGATCATGACGCGGGAGACTCCAAGTCCGAGCAGAAACGGGTGACCGTGACGTCCGCTGATCACCTCGACAGTCCGCCCCGGGACTATTCCCATGGACACGAGTCGCACCCGAAGCGGCTCCGCGCCGGATATCCGCGAGACCACCGCTGACTGCCCTTGTCTGAGCGAGGAAAGCGGTATCAGATCGACGATGGTTCTGGTTTTTTCGGATTGACTGCGACCGCCCGCAAACGACTCCATACTACCTGCCCTCTCCGGTCCGGCGGTCCGCGCGCGTGAAACCTGCGGGCTCCTTCCAGACCACACTGTCTCCATTTTTGTCAGTAACGGTATCGACGAACTGGATCAGTCGTTCGAATACGATATCGGTCAACGAATGTTCCAGATGGCACGCTGACACCTCGGCTTCATCGGCCGGTATGCCGAGCACCCGCACGAGAAAATCGAGAAGAAACTCGTGGCGCTTCACCACCCGTCCGGCGATTTCATCACCTTCGCTCGTGAGCGTGATCAGATCATAGGGTTCGTAATTGACGAGTCCCTTTTGCGACAGTGCCCGAAGTGCTCCGGTGACCGATGAGTTGTTCACGCCAAGTCTGCGTGAAATGTCCTTCGCACGTGCAGCGTGTTTCTTTTTGACAATGTGATAGATTGCCTCGAGATAGTCTTCCTGGCTCTCGGAGAGAGCGCTTTCAGAAGCCATAGGCACTCCGTTTTTCGGTATACTAACAATTTACGGCAAGGCGAAAACTTTGTCAATGAGAGAGGAAGAGACTACCGTTTGAACATGTTCCGTGTATCGAGAAGGTTCAGAAAGTTGCCACGGTCCCGCTCGAGGGTAAATCGGATGGTACAGCTGCGCCCCTCGTCGTCGAGATACTCGACATGCGCGAGCGATTGATCCCGCGTCCACAAACGCTTCAGTACGCTTCTGCTTCGTTCGTGCCGGATACCGATTATGCAGTTGCGCGATACGCGAAGGGTGAGACGCTGCCTGCCAGGTTGTTCGGCCTGATTCATCAGCAGTGAAAACCAGCTCACCTGCGCAAAATGCATGAAGTAGAGGGCGCTGGGCGTAAGGAAGAATATGCCCCACAGAGAGCCCCGATCCCGCCCGGGAAGGTCGTAGCACCTTCCCGTTGAATATATGAGGATAGGCTCCGAGAGTTCGACTTCGAGATTACGCCAGAATTGAGTCACCTGGTCCCGATCTTTCGCCATGACCCGATTAGAATGATATCAATAGCCAGCGCGCTTGTCCACAAGGTTATGGAGCTCGGCTCCTGCAAGATATCGCGAGAGATTGTCGATGAAGATACGCCAGCCTCGTGTGAAATAGAGCGGCGTCATTCCGGCAGTGTGTGGCGTAATGATTACCTGCGGCATCCGCCACAGCGGCGAATCCGCAGCAAGCGGTTCGGTTTCGAACACGTCGAGCCCCGCCCCGCCCAGGGTGCCCTGCTCGAGGGCCTCGATGAGTGCCGCTTCGTCGACCGTCGAACCTCGCCCGATATTGATGAGATAGGCGCCCCGCTTCATGAGCGAAAACTCACGACGCGAAAAAATGCGGTATGTCTCCTGAGTCGCAGGCAGCGTGTTGATGACAAAATCGGCAAGCGGCAGCTGTTCGGAAAGCTTGTCGATGCTGTAGATCTCGCTTACTCCGGGAACCGACGCGCCCGCGCTGCGTCGGATGCCTATCGGGTGCATTCCGAGCCCGCTGATTGCCTGCGAAAAATGCCTGCCGATTGCGCCCAATCCGACGACGAGGACTCGCTTACCGTAGAGCTCGAAAACCGGAGGGAGGTCGTCGCGACGCCAGACGCCCTGCGCCTGAGCCCGGATGCTGTGGTGGAGATTGCGCGCGAATGCGGTCATCATGCCGAGCATATGTTCGGTAATCGATACCGCATGCACGCCGGAGGCGTTTGTCACGAGGAGATTTCCCTCTCTGAGCGCGGGATGCCGTGCAAGCCAGTCGACACCGGCGTGCCAGTGGTGGAACCATCGAAGTGACGGCGCACGTTCGAGCAGCTCAAACGGTACGCTTCCTACCGCAATCTCTACATGATCGAGATGACGTTCCATCTCCTTCGTATCGGCGGTGACAATGATTTCATGGTCCTGCGCCGTAGCCCTGACCTGCAATAACGCATCATCCGGCAGTTCACCGTTGTCAAATCCGAGAAGTAATACCTGTCGCACAACATCCTCCGTAGTATAGGCTGGCGAGCTCGGTCTGGCTCACCGTCCGCCGGTTCCACTTTTTTGAAAGAGAACGCGGTAAATCCGGTCCCGCATCGATTCTCGCAACTCTCCGAAGTCCACGTGCAGTACCGAGTTGTTTCGTGACGTCCTGACCACGCGAGCAATCAGGGTCAGCGATTCACCCGGACCGGTCTGAAACCGCAATTCGAGCTGGTCCCCCTTCTGGTAGCGGGTGGACGGATTGTAGAGACTCGCCCCGCCGCCGCCGAGGTCGAGGAAACGTGACTTCACCGGCCGTTCATCGCGTTCGCCCGACTGCACTTCCACTTCGAGCCCGAATCGTTTACGAAAGTGCGCGCGATGCTGCGCGTGAACAACTTCCTCACTGTGTTCGAGGCTCAGCAGCTCGCCGTCCTGCCTGATGACGCTCGATTTCGTTCTGAACGTGCCGCGGCGGTTCTGGTAGACAACTTCCACCGGGCCGCCCGGAAAAAAGACTGCCGGTTTATCGCCGAAGGCGACTCGCAACCTGAGCGCCTGAGTCTGCGGCTCGAGCACCTGCGCCTGGTACTCGACGGTCCGATACCGAATTGTCACTGCACATCCGGTTGGGAGAGATGCAGTGGACACAGGAAAGCTGTCCGGCCCTTCCCCGAGGAAGCCGAGCTTCACCCGAAGTGCTGAGATGACCGCTTCCGGTATCTCACCCTGTCGGATGAGTCGCTGCGCGTACGCGTTGAACATGCCCTGGTTCGTGAGCAGCAGGTGCTTCCGGTCGGGAGACTTCAGCGAACGAGCCATCCGGGCGATAACATCCTCGTCGGACGGAAGCAGATTGTGGCGTTCGGCAAGTTCCGCATAGGCCGATTCAGAGGCAACTTGCCGCTTGAGTCGATGGCGTCTCACTTCGAGGAGATAGAACGCAACGAGTCCACCGACAAAAACAACTATCAGGCTTACCGTTATGGCGAGTTTCAGCGGCGACGGATGGAACGCAGCTCGAATGCTCTGGAATAATTGATCAAGTGCGTCCAATTGCTCTTTTCACCTTCTGATAGTAAGTTAACACCATAACAAGTGTCGTAGCAACGCCGCTTGATTTCAGTGTAATCGATGTATACTGCACGAGAATCCGGAACCGAGGCTTTAGCCCGTATGGTCTATGTACAGAACGCAAATGAGAGCGATAGATTGAGATTGTCCATACGAACGCGTGTGGAACACAAACAGCTCAATTACGGCGTCTATGGACAGCAACCCGGACATATCGACCAACCCTGCATTTCATATCTCAAACTCGCGGTTGGACGACAACCAGTTGTCCGGGGCGAGACAGCGCCTGGAGACGGCGCTTGCACGGTACAACAGGGTACTGAACGGAACGACGGTGGGCCATGTCACGATTGACGGGTCGGATATCATAGTGGAAGCCACCCCGGAGGCCGCTCAGTTGGCCGGGACCACTCTGCAGGAGCTCCTCGGTCAGAGAGTCGATCAATTTGTGCGAGCCGAGGACCGCGATCAGCTGAGAGCCTACCTGAGTACCATCCGGAGCGCGACCTTCGATGAACCGTTCACCGTCGAACTGGTACGCCCGACCGGGGGAACGATACACACAGCCATCATCGGCATCGCCGAGCACAAAACCGGACAGGAAGTTCCGCTGGTCCACGCGACGCTCATCGATGTTTCCAACCAGCAGAAAGTCGAAGAAGATCTGCGGATGGTGCGCGACCAGATCGAACGCCATGAACAGTCGGAACGTGAACTCGGGTGGTACCAGGACAAACTGAGATCCGTCACTTCTCAGCTTACCCTGACCGAGGAGCGGGAGCGTCGGCGGATCGCGACCATGCTGCACGACAGAATCAGCCAGAACCTGGTATCCGCGAACATGCTGCTCGGCGTTCTGCTGGACGCACGGATGTCTCAGGAGCAGTCGGTACAGATCGGCGACGTAAGGCGGAGCATTATAGAAGTCATCCGCAATACGCGTGATCTCGTCGACGAGCTCTCGCCGCCGGTTCTCCATGAACAGCCCCTTGAAACCGCAATAGAGTGGATGGCGGAACACTTCTCGCGCATCTACGGGCTGCACGTTGATGTAGCATGTTCCGCTGACGATTCATCACTTCCCGAGGATGGACGCGTAGTATTGTTCAGAGGAGCGCAGGAATTACTGACGAACTGTTATCGTCACTCGGCGGCAAAAGAGGCCCGCATGGTGCTATTCCGGGAGGGTCGGCATCTGTGTATCACTGTGGAAGACGGTGGCACAGGATTCGATCCTGAAAAGCGGGAGGACCATCGTGGCATCGGACTGTTCCTTCTCCGAGAACGGTTGCAGTCGCTCGGTGGTACCATGGAGATCGTCTCGAGCCCCGGCGCGGGGACTCGAGTGACAATCGGGGTTCCTGCAGTACACGCCAGGAGGCGGTCCAGATCGGCCGACCGCGACGCGGTGCAGGATGCAAAAACGAAAAAGTCCGGCGACAAAACTGACTCTGCCCAGCCGGAGGGACGGCAAGGAAGAAGAAAGCCGGAAGCAGATACCACATGAGAGTGGAGGAGTAAGTCATCTATGATCGAGAGCCACCTGAAAACGAATCAGGATATTACAGTTCTACTTGCGGACGACCACTCAGTAGTGCGTGACGGGGTAAAAGCTGTCATCAAGAAGCTTGACCCGCATATCCGTATTGTCGGTGAAGCGGGCAATGGGCGCGAAGTACTCACACAGGCCGAACAAGGAGCTGCCGATGTCTATGTAATCGACGTTGCTATGCCCGGATTGAACGGCATCGAGACTCTCGAGCGGTTGCTCAGAATGAGGCCTCGGAGCAAAGTGCTCATGCTCAGCATGTACGCAGACAAGGTGCTCGTTGAGAAAGCAATGAAGAAGGGCGCCCGCGGTTACGTACTGAAGGAGAGCACCTCAGAGGAGATCGTGAACGCAATTCACGAAGTTCACCGCGGTCACTTCTATCTCAGCCCGGGAATTGCCGGCTACATGGTAGAAGGATTCCTGCATAACGGGGACGGAAGCGGACCCGAGGTACTCGAAAGCACCCTCACCTCGCGCCAGCGGGAAATACTGCAACTTATTTGCGAGGGGATGACCGAGCGCCATATTGCAGAAGCGCTGAACCTGTCACCGCACACCATCCACGTTCACAAGAACAACATCATGAAGAAGCTCAACATTCACACCAAAGCGGGACTCATCAAGCACGCGATAAAGCAGGGAATCGTTCAGATATAGATCCGAAAATGATCTTCGCAACCGTCCTGCCGCGGCAGGACGGCGGCTCATTTTCCCTTCCGCTTGATCGGATTCTTCTGTCCTTTCGGTTTTGCCGCAGCTTTATTTGCCCCGGTTCCGCTCTTTTTTGTGGATTGCGGAGTCTTCCTGGTTGCCGCGCCTTGAGCGCCTCCGGCCGCCTGTCCCCTCGTTTTCGATTTCGTCGGAGTTGGGGCCGCCGGTGCGGAGCCGTCAGGATCGATATTGTGCGGTTCGCCGTCCCTGTTCGGTCCGCCCTTCTCACCGCGGGATCGACCGGCCTTGTCCACCGGAACAAAGCGGCCGTGTTCGACGCCTTTGCTTGCAAGACGAATGCCCGCCGCCTTCAGACCGCGAATTGCGAACTCAGCTACCGGGAAGAGTTGCACGACGCCGCTCTTGGCGCGTTTCCCCGGTACAAATCGCACTTCGGCGGCGACATCCTCCTTGGTCGTGACCGCAAGCGGCGTGCAGTTCTCCGGAACTATCGAATAGTTCTTTTCCAGGATGTACTGCTCAATTCTGCATCGCTTGATATATGCGTAGCTGTTCTCGTTCTGCAGGTAAAGCACGGTAAAAACCCGCTGAGAAAGGACTTCCTTGTCGGCAAGTCCGCACGCGAGCATCCCGCGGTCGACGAACAGGCGAACCGGCACGTCGGTTACCGAATAGATGCCGGTCTTCCTGACCACCAGAATGCGATCGAACTCCGAGACGTCGAACAGCGGCTTGCCAGTTGAGACTTCAGTGCCGAGATAGCCCGTCTCCGCATCGTAGCGGATGGTGAGATTCTTCAGCGCAACTTCGCGGGCGTCAACGCGCTGAAACGAGATGATCTCTGTCTTGCGCGGGAACAGCGACGACTGACTCTTTATGATGCGGTCGAGAAAGCTGACTGCGTACTCGACGATGTGCTTCAGGTGATACGCAATCTCCTTCAACCGTGCACGAATCTCGGCAACTTCCTGCTTTGCCTTGTTGATGTCGTACAGCGAGATGCGTCGGATCGGGATCTTCAGCAACCGTTCGACATCCTCGATGGTGACCTCTCGTTGAATCTGCGACTGAAACGGCACAAACCCTTTGATTACCGCCTGCGTGACCTTCTCCTGGGTCTCCATTTCCTCGATCTTCTTGTAAATGCGCTCCTCAATGAAGATTCGCTCAAGGGTTCGTGCGTGCAGGCGATCGGTGAGCGTACGCTTTTCAAGCTCGAGTTCCGCGCGCAGAATTCGCACGAGAGTTTCTGAATGATGAGCGATGACTTCAGTCACTGTCATGGAGACGGGATTCCGGTCCTTGATGACGAGAAGATTGCAGCTGATCGACACTTCGCAGTCGGTAAATGCGTAGAGCGCGTCAATAACTTCCTGCGAATAGACTCCGCGCGCAAGCTTTATCTCGATCTCGACATTTTCAGTGGTGAAATCGTTGATACTCTGAACCTTGAGTTTGTTTCTGCGAACCGCATTCTCGATAGATTCAATGATTCCTTCGGTCGTCGTGCCGAACGGCAAATCGCGTATCAGGATGCGCTTTGGATCCGAAGTGTCGAGTTTCGCCCGGACAAGCACCTTCCCGTTTCCATCTTGATAGTCCGAGACATCCATCTGCCCGCCCGTTGGAAAGTCGGGGAACAACCTGAACGATTTTCCCTGAAGAGATGCCCTGAGTGCCTGCAGTACTTCGATCAGGTTGTGCGGCAGGATCTTTGTGGCCATTCCTACGGCGATTCCTTCGGCCCCGAGAATAAGCACGAGAGGAATTTTCGCTGGGAACACGACCGGCTCGCGGTTGCGGCTGTCGTAGGAGTCCTCGTATTCGGTGATCTCCGGATTGTAGAGGATCTCCTTGGCAAACGGGGTGACCCGGCACTCGATGTACCGTGAAGCTGACGCTTGATCACCGGTGAATATGTTCCCGAAGTTACCCTGCTTCTCTATGAGAAGATCCTTGTTGGCGATGTTCACGAGCGCATCGTATATTGCGGCGTCACCGTGCGGATGGTACTTCATGCAGTGACCGACCACGTTTGCCACTTTGTGAAACTTGCCGTCGTCCATCTCGAACAGGCTGTGCAGAATCCGTCGCTGCACAGGTTTCAGTCCGTCATCGATGTGCGGTATCGCACGATCCTTGATGACGTATGAAGCGTATTCGAGAAAGTTGGTGTTGAAGAGCGTGTTTACGTAAGCCATCTCAAATCAGATTCTCCATTATGAAATCGCGCCGCTCCGGAGTATTTTTCCCCATATAGAATTCGAGCGTTCCGGGAACTTCCTTTATCGATTTCACGTTCACCCGCACCAGTCTGATGTCCGGACCGATAAACTGGCCGAACTCCTTCGGCGATATCTCTCCGAGTCCTTTGAAGCGCGTTACCTCGGCTCCCGCGAGTTTCTTCATGTCGTCGTCCCGTTCCTTGTTGCTGTAACAGTAGCGGGTCTCCCGTTTGTTGCGCACTCTGAAAAGCGGCGTCTCAAGAATGTAGAGTCGACCGGCAATGACGAGCTCCTCGAAGTAGGTCAGAAAGAAGGTGAGCAACAGGTTGCGAATGTGAAAGCCGTCGTGGTCCGCATCGGTCGCGATAACGATTCGGCCGTAGCGCAGTCCCTCAACGTCATTCTCGATGCCGAGCGCCATCATCATGTTGTACAGCTCTTCGTTCTTATAGATGTCCGCGCGTTTGCGAGCGAACATGTTCTGCGGTTTGCCGCGAAGGCTGAAAACCGCCTGCGTGTACACGTCACGCGAGGAGACCATCGATCCGGACGCAGACAGCCCTTCGGTGATGAAGAGCGTCGACTTTTCGCCGGATTCGCCGTCCTCGAGGTGCTGCTTGCAGTCCCTGAGATTCGGTATCTTCAGCGCTATCTTCTTCGCAGCTTCCCGCGCCTGCGTTTTTACCGCGTTCAGTTCCTTGCGCAATCGCTCGTTGCTTTCGATCTTCTCGACCAGCTTGCGAGCCGCCTTTTCATTGCGCGAAAGGAACTCGACAACGCCGGACATCGTTTCGTTCACGATCCAGCTGCGGATTTCAGTATTTCCCAGTTTGTTTTTAGTCTGACTCTCAAAGACAGGCGACTTGAGCTTCACCGCCACGGCGCCGGCTATTCCTTCGCGAACGTCGACGCCTGAGTAGTTCTTGTTGAAGTACTCGTTTACTCCCTTCAGAAAGCCTTCCCGGAATGCGCTTTGATGGGTACCCCCGTCGCTTGTGTACTGTCCGTTCACGAAAGAGAAATAGCTTTCGCCGTAGTTTTGCGTATGGGTAAATGCAAACTCGAGGAACTGTCCCTTGTAGTAGGCAATATCGTATGTTGCCGAATCGCCGACTTCGGCCTGAAGCAGATCGTACAGTCCTTTTTCGGACTGAAACTTCCGTTCACCAAACTCGAGGATGAGCCCGCTGTTCAGATATGCATAGTTCCACAATCGCTGCTCGATGAACTCGAAGTTGTATGCGTACTCCCCGAAGATCTCGTGGTCGGGAATGAACTCGACGTAGGTTCCATTCGGTTGCTTCGAGATCCTGCCCTGACGTTTGCTCTTCAGCACTCCCTGTTCGAATACGCCCTCGAAGAACGCGCCATCCCGATAGGAAATAACCCGAAACGCTGAGGAGAGCGCATTCACCGCTTTGGTGCCAACGCCGTTCAGGCCGACGCTGAACTGGAACACATCGTCGTTGTACTTCGCGCCGGTATTGATAATCGACACACATTCAATGACCTTGCCCAGGGGTATCCCGCGTCCATAATCGCGAACCGAAACCTTGCCGGCTTCGATCTTTACGACAACGCGAGTTCCGTGCCCCATGATGTATTCATCGACACTGTTGTCGATGACCTCCTTGAGCAGAATGTAGATGCCGTCGTCGAGATTGGTACCATCGCCCAAACGGCCAATATACATGCCGGTGCGAAGCCGAATGTGTTCAAGCGAGGAAAGCGTCTTTATCTTGCTCTCGTCGTAGGAAGAAGATTTCGTTGCCATGTTTTTCCGATGTACTCTCAATCCGGGGGAGGATGATTGCCGCCACGCGAACGGCTCCCCGCTCTTGCGCCGCTAATTTGATATGCAGCGCAAATATAGCACAAATGCCGGGGACTGACAAAGGGTGGGATGCAACTGCCTCAATCTTGCTATTATGAACGATTTCGCGCACAATGCGCCAATGATCCTGAACGAAAGTTCACCCAGAAAAGTTACGGCAGGTCTGGTCGTCATCGTTATTGTCGTCACATCGCTGCTTGCCGCAGGTTGCGCGACCGCTAAACCTGCCGCACCCGTGACCCCGTCCGCTGACTCGGCATCGCAGAAGAGTTCGACGGTGAGTGTGGCTGACCTGCAGAAGCAGATTTCAGGCGATCAGAAGGCACTCGCAGACGCGAATGATCGGCTGCAGAAGCTGACGGCGCAAATGTCTGAAGTTGAGCAGAAGAACCAGGATCTGACGAATCGTAACAATGAGCTTACGAAAGTTCTGGGTAGAATTGCCTACGAACAGAAAAAATCGACCGAACAGCTGACCGCGGAAGCAAGTGCGTCTCAGACGGCGGCGACGCTCAGCGGATCCGGTGCCGGCGCCGGGCATTCGCTTACAGCGGACTCAATGGTCCTTGATACGCTCACGTCGGACGGCGAACACGTCCTGACAGACGCCCGCGCCAATGCGCCCGCAGGTACGCCGCTATTTCTGTCGGTCCGCTATAAGGATAACGGCCCGCCGACACTCATGCTGACCTGTGAGTACCGGTATCCGGTATATTCGGACCCGTTTCTTACCCGTTCGATCACAGTGGTTGAGGGAAAGACTTCGATTTCGTTACCTCTGGACAGATTTACCGTCGAATGGTATCGGAGCGGACCATTCCGGGTCGAAGCATATACAACCAGTGACGTAACCACGATAGAAACCGTCCTCTCGCTGCTGCTCGGCAAAGCTGAGCCGGCAACGAGCGCCGGCTCGCAGGCGGCGACACTGCAGCCGCCGTCGGTCGTGCAGACGGGAATTTCTTCATCTGTTACCGGAATTGTGACGCCCAATGAGCTTCAGGCGCTGTCGAATATGCTCTACGCCTACCACGAACTCGGCGGAAAATCGATGGAGAACCTCGGCTCGACACGCGCTGCGCCGCCGCAGCAAGCTGCAGCGACGGCGAACTGAGCAGCGCTCCGGGGCGCCCCTCTGAGTTCCGGCTCTAGTTGTTCATTTCGACCGGCAGCTTGTCACCTTCTGCCGGCTGGGCTTTTACTCCCGAGCGGAAGTGTATCTTCCCGTTGCGAAGGCCCACTACGATGTGGCTGCCGGCAGTAAACCGTCCCTTCAGTATCTCCATCGCGAGTGGATCCTCGATTTCCCGCTGAATCACTCTGCGAAGCGGCCGAGCGCCGAACTTCGCGTCGTATCCTGTCTCAATCAGGTATTCCTTGGTTGTCGACTTGACTTCCAGAATGATCTCCCGTTCGGCAAGGCGAGTCTGAACGTCCGCAAGCAGGATGTCGATGATCTGCCTGATCTCTTTCTTCTCGAGGCTGTGGAAGACGACAACTTCATCGATGCGATTGATGAACTCGGGCCGGAACACTTTTCGCAACTCGTTCATGGCGCTCGCCTTGATTTCGCGGTAGTCAAGCACGCCCTGAAGCGGCTGGAATCCCACCATCGACTCGCGGGTAATTTCGCGGGCGCCGGCATTTGAGGTCATGATGAGCACCGTGTTGCGGAAGCTCACGGTGTGCCCGAGATTATCCTGCAGCTGCCCCTCTTCGAGTACCTGAAGCAGGATATTGAACACGTCCGGATGAGCCTTTTCGATCTCGTCGAGCAGGACGACGCTGTACGGCCTGCGGCGAATCTTCTCGGTCAGCAGCCCGCCCTCTTCGTAGCCGACGTATCCGGGAGGTGCTCCCACGAGACGGGAGACGTTGTGCTTCTCCATGAAATCCGACATATCGATACGGATGAGCGCATCGGCATTGCCGAACATGAACTCTGCGAGCGTCTTGGCAAGAAGCGTCTTGCCGACACCGGTTGGTCCGAGGAAAATGAACGAACCCATCGGCCTGTTCGGAGAGCTCAGACCGGTCCGTGACCGACGGATCGAGGATGCGATGACACCGATCGCTTCATCCTGCGCAATGACAGTTCTGTGCAATTCCTTCTCAATCTGCAGAAGTTTCTCGCTCTCGGTCTGCGCTATGCGGGAAAGCGGAATTCCGGTCATTTCAGATATGACAAACTGAATGTCTTCGGCATCGACCACATTATGCTCGGTCTTGAGAGTCACCTTCCACTCGGTCTTCATGTCCTCGACCCGCGATCGCAGCTCACGCACCTGATCGCGAACTGCTGCGGCGCGCTCGTAGTTCTGCGAATTGACCAGGGCGAGCTTCTCCTGATTCAGCCTGTCGATCTCGCCTTCAAGATCGGCAAGCTCGGTTGGTCGAACGCTGTTTGAAATGCGCTTTCGCGCCCCCGCCTCGTCGATCAGATCGATTGCCTTGTCCGGAAGGAAACGTTCGGTGATGTAGCGACGCGAAAGCATCGCTGAAACTTCGATCGCTCCGGGGGTATAGGAGACATTGTGATGATCCTCGTAGCGGGATTTTATCCCCTTCAGGATTTCGATCGTCTCTGAAACCGACGGCTCGTTCACGAAGATCGTCTGGAAGCGACGCTCGAGTGCTGCATCCTTTTCGATGTACTTCTTGTATTCGTTCAGCGTTGTTGCGCCGATGCACTGGATTTCTCCACGGGAGAGGGCTGGTTTCAGCATATTGGATGCATCAATCGCGCCTTCTGCTCCGCCCGCCCCGATGATCGTATGCAGCTCATCGATGAAGAGAATCACGTTACCGGCGTTCATGATCTCCTTCATGACCCGCTTCAGGCGCTCCTCGAACTCGCCACGATACTTGGTACCGGCGATGAGTGATGCAAGGTCGAGCGTAAGCACTCGCTTGCCGAGCAGCACCTCAGGAGCAGTACCATCCACTATGCGCTGCGCGAGACCTTCCACAATGGCGGTTTTTCCCACGCCTGGTTCGCCGATAAGCACCGGATTGTTTTTAGTCCGCCTCGCGAGGATCTGGATCACGCGCTGAATTTCCTTTTCCCGACCGACAACCGGATCCAGTTTGTCGGCACGCGCAAGTTCGGTGAGATCACGTGAAAACTCGTCGAGAGTCGGTGTCGCTTTCTTGGCTTGCTGACTCGAGACACTCTTCTTCTTGCCGCCCTGGCCCTGCGAGAAGCGTCCCGAGGTTCCGCCGCTAGCAGCCGCACTGCCTGACAGCTCGGCGACGATTTCGCGAAGCATATCCACGGTGATGTTGTGCTTTTCCAGATACTTCAGCGTTTCACTCTCCTGCTCGCGAGCGCAGGCAAGCAAAAGATGTTCGGTGCCTATGTATTCATGGCCGAGGTTTCTCGCCTCTTCAGCCGAATCCTCGAGCACTTTGCGCCCGCGGGGCGAGGGTGGGACGTCACCGAGAATGAAACCACCGCGCTTTCTCGGTATGATCTTCTCGATCTCGAATTGCATCTTCGCGGGATCGATCATTGCCTTCTGGAGAGCCTTGTAGCCAAGCCCTCCGCCCTCTTTCAGCAAAGCGAGCATGATGTGTTCAGGCAATAATTGATCAGAGTGAAAGCGCTTGGCTTCATCTTGCGCGAGTATGGTGAGCACCTTCTGTGCCCGCTGCGTCAAACCTTTGAACATGCAATCCTCCCAAACTGCTCAGCGTCACCTGTTCGGTCAGTACGGTTGAGCTTACGGCCGTCGGCAGGGGATGCTGCTTGCGCAGCTACTTCCACCAACACTTACAGAAAACAGGCGGCTGCCCCGATCATCCGACCGGAAAGAGGTGTTGCTGCACGAGTGCCGCCCGCCGCTCGTCGATCGCCGCCGACTCCATCGCTGGAAATCCGACGGTGCTTCCATCATCAGGGGCATTTTCCATCGTGCCGTCCTCAGATTCAGCAGCATCGAAAGCGTGCAGAATATGTGAACGCTGGGAAATGAACAGTAGCGACGTCACGGTTTCCGTCCGGACATCTGGAACCAGCCCAAGTGAAATACCAAGCCGTACCGCCGAAAGTGACTCCACCGCATCACGGTAACTCAACGAAGACGCTTCCTGCAGACTCACCTGGGCAGCCGCAATTCGGTCCGTCGTCGCCGTGCGCTTTGAGCCCTTCATCAGATCCCGGCGCGCTTTCTGCTCATAATGTACCAACTGACTGGTCGTCTTAGCAAGCTTTTCCACTATGTCACGCTCGTCGACTCCGATCGTAATCAGATTCGACACCTGATACATGTCGCCGAGAGAACGGCGAGCCTGGGTGTTCTCGTCGGACACCCAGAAGCCCTTCACCATGAAGCCGGAGCGGGCCATGGTCTCAAAAACCTCGGGCGCGCGGTCGGTCTCCATGAGAGCCGGCAGATGGAGCAGCACCGAAGCACGCATGCCGGTCCCGATATTCGTGATCTCCGAATTGAGATAACCCCACTCCAGCGACACCGAATAGGGAATCACCTCCTCGATGAGCCGGTCCACACGATCAATCTCCTCGTATGCATCCCGAATCTGATTTCCACCGCGCAGAACCGACAACCTGAGATGGTCCACCATGTTTACCGATGCGGCAAATCGTTCATCGGACCGCAGAATGAGCACGGTGTGGACCGTATCAGAAAAATCATCGGCAGCGAGATTGCGCTCGAGCAGCAGAGTTCGTGACCAGGGGTGCAGACGCGAGGGATCAATCACCAGATACTCTCGCGAACTGAACTTGTCCTGGAAGATCTGCGCAATACCGGTCGCCACGGCCTGCTCCTCGGTTGAGCTCATGAATCCCGGGAAGGGTAATCCGGCAACGTTCCGTGCAAGCCGCACTCGCGTGGAGACGACAACATCGTAGTCCGGGCCGACTTCCGTGAACCAGCTCTTGTGTTCACCGAGCCCCATTGATTCGGGCCATCCGCCGGCGCGTGCACTATTTCGGATCATCTGAAAGTCCTTCCTGTCCATCCAGTCGATGGATTTCACGCTTGATGCGCCCCGCCTCCTCATAGTCTTCCCGCTCAACGGCTTCCTGCAAATCCCGGGTCAGACGTTCGCGGTCCATGAAGATGTACCGGTACCGCCGGTATCGTTCCGGGAGCCTCCCGATATGCCGCGCGGCAAACGATTGCTCCTTCAGCACTGTTTCTATGATCGGCCGAAAAACCGTGTAGCAATGCACACAACCGACACGACCGGTTTTTTTTAGCTGCGAGAGGGTGAGGCCACAGGACGGACACTCTCGACCGTTCGCCGGCACATCGTCACCGGGAAACGAATGGTCACGCCTGACCGAGGGGCGCTCAGCGGGTCCTCGGGAAGCCGGTGACCGCTCCCCGACCTTGTTTGCATCTGCTGCGGCCGGCGATGAGTTTTCGGACCGGTTGGACGTTCCTTCCGCCGGTCGATCGGCAGACGCATCTGCGCTGCGCGCATCCGCACTGTCGGCAGCAGGCGCGCCGGGTTTCTTCCGCCGCTTCGAGACGCGCTGGCGCAGGAGACCGGAAAGCAGGTCGGCAATCCGCGGCTCTATGGCCGGTTCCTTATCGTCGATACCGTGCTTGTCGGCGCAGGACCGGCAAAGCCAGATATCCTCGGTCACCGGTCCCATTATCGTCTGAATGCGAATGACAGCATCGTCATTTCCGCAAGATATACATGTCTGTGCCATGTTCCTTCGCTTCGCCGGCAGGACGCATGATCGCCCTTACGCACCGTCGTCATTATTGTACCCCAGATCCGGCATTAATGCTTACGCATAATCGAAAGCGGTCGGATGTTTCCCGCCCGAAGTGCCGGAAGGTAGGAAGCTGCAGTCGAAAGCATGATTGAAAGAAATGCGGCAAGGAAGACTTCCGACGCGCGAATCCGTATGGGAATTGTCTGAAGATAGAACTCCGGGTTGAAGATGTCAACTCGAACCGTCGGAACACGCAAAAATGGTGAGATGAGGAGGTGAAAGAGCTCGAGGAAGATGTTCAGAACCCATTGCAGCGCAGAGATCGCCTCATTCACGTTCACGGCGACGAACAGTCCGATTCCGATGCCGATGATCGTGCCGAGAGTCCCCGCGCTGAATCCTGCAAGGATAAAGATGCGCCGTATACCGGCAGGACTCGCGCCAATGCTCTTCAGAATTGCGATTTCGCCCTGCTTCTCAAGGACAAGCATGATAACCGATGACGAAATGTTGATCGCGGCTACCGCTACGATAAGGATCATGATGAGGACGAGCAGATTCTTCGTCGTTGCGAAGGACATGTACTGCGCCCTCTGCAGGTCATACCAGGAGTAGAGCCTCCACTGATCGCCGAGCAACTGCTGCAGCGAACCGATCATGTGCAGCACGTTGAGAGACTCAGCCCTGCTCTGCGGCTTGAAAAGCGGATTCGGGATGGCAAACGGATCAGCGACCTTTATGCCGATGATCTGCCGGGCCGTGTCCGAAGGCAGGATGCGCGCTCCCCGATCAAACGGGATGAAAACCCACAGTTTGTCGAGCTCCTGATAGCCTGAGGTGAATATGCCGCTCACCGTAAAGGTGGAAACGCGCGGCAGGAACGCATCCTGACCGAAACTGCGCACCGTGATTACGCGCACCGTGTCTCCCGGTGCCAGGTCGAGCGAGTGAGCGATGCCGGTCCCGATCACCATCGAGCTGCCGGTCGAGAGGTCGAACCGTCCTGCAACCATGTGTATGTATTCCCGGAAGGTCGGATCCTTCTCATACATCGAAGGATCGATTGCGCGAATAGTGCCGCCGGTCTTCCCGCCGCGTGAAGTTATCAGCCCGAGCCCCTGCCGTTCGGGATAGGCTGCGGTCACCCCGGGCAGCGTGCGGATCACGCGCACGAGACGGGAAACCGACTGCACGTCCGGATCGCCGGTCGCAATCGCCTGAAGATGGTAGGTGCCGACCTCGATAAATCGCGCAGTGATGCCCTGAATCATGCCGTCGGCTACTTCGAGCACGACGATGAGCGGAACGAGGCTCACCGCGATACCGATCACGGCGCCTCGTATTCGGCTGCGCCGGCGCGGCTGGACCGGTATCGCGTTCGGGGCGGCCGCATCGTCACCGGCCGAAGGGTTTCTACCTTCCTGCGCGCGGAGCCGCCTCTGTCGGGTCGATCCGAAGAGGTAACGTACTGCAATGAGGAGCGACGCGCGCCAGGTCAATGCGTGAACTCTCCATCGTCGAAAAGCCGACCCTCGTGCAACTTGAGGTGCCTGTCGCCAAGCGGGGCAAGCGAGGCGTCGTGCGTAACCAGCACCAGCGTCTTCCCATGGTTCCGGACCAGCGAGAAGAGTATCTCTTTCACGATCCGGGAATTGCCCGCATCGAGATTGCCGGTCGGCTCATCCGCGAGGATAATCTGCGGATCGTTCACGAGCGCCCGGGCGACTGCTGCCCGCTGTCGTTCGCCGCCGGATAGCTGAGTCGGATAGTGGTTAGCCCGATCCGACAACCCGACCTCCCCGAGAAGTTCTTCCGCCCGGGAAACTGCCCTGTTTCGCGGAAGTCCGGCCATGAAGGCCGGCAGCATGACATTTTCCACAGTAGTGAAATCCTTCAACAGATAGTGGAACTGGAACACAAGACCGATTACGGAGCTCCGATACTCAGTGAGCTCATCTTCTCGAAGCGTCTGCACCTGATACCCTGCGGCCAGGATCTCCCCGGAGCTCGGAACATCAAGCCCGGCCATGAGGTTCAGCATCGTGCTCTTGCCCGAGCCGCTCTGGCCGGTGACGATAGCTATCGTGCCCGCCTCTATCTGCAGCGACACATTCTCGAGCACGACCAGCCGTTCCGCGCCACTCACGAATTCCTTCGTCACCTGCGATAGTTCGAGTATTGCCATCTATTCGTACCTCAGCACTGCAGCGGGCTTTATGCGTGCAACTCGAAGTGCGGCGAGCAGACTTGCCACCACGGACGAGAGCATAGCAAACAGGAAAATGCCGAATACCTCTCCGTACACCACCTGAGTCGGCACCGACGAGAGATAGAAGTACTCGGGTGAGAAGATCGAAAACTCACCGGCCCGGATACCAACTGCCTGCTGAAGTGCGGGCCCGCCCGCAGCGAGGAGGGCGTTGACGGCGATCTCGATTGCTGAGAAGACGCCGTTGATATTCACCGACAGAAAGAGCCCGAGAAGCGTTCCAATCAACGCACCGAGGATTCCAATAAAGAAACCGTCAAATATGAAGATGAGCTGTATTGCGAGCGGCGGGGCGCCGACTGCTTTCAGCACACCGATATCCTCGGTCCGTTCATAGACGGTCCTCCTGAGAGACTGATAGATGTTCACGCCGACAACGATGAATATCAAGCCGACGAGCAGCATCATCGCGGTCTTCTCGACGCTGAGAGCGCCGAAGATTGCGCGATTGTAGACCCGCCACGACTCGACGCTGACGTTTCGCGCGGCGGTTGACGGAAGCAACGCGGTGATTCGCGCTGCGGCCTCCTGGTCGGCAAAACGGTTGTCGAGCTTGATGCCGTAGACCAGATCGCCTGAGACGCCGAAGCGGCTTTCCGCCTCAGTTAGCGAGATGAAACCCCAGCTCATATCGTAATCGTAGAATCCGGTCTTGAAGAGACCTTCGACGACGAAATCGGGTTTCCGTCCCGCGACGGCGCCGTCGAGCACGCTGAGTATCGAGACAGTATCGCCGACGCGCACCCCGAGGCTTCGGGCAAGCTCCGTGCCGAGCACCACCCCGCCGGGGTGCGTGAGATCGAACACCCCCGCCACGATGTGCAGGCTCGACTTGAGACTCGGATCCAGGGAAAGTACGTCGGTCGGCACCCCGCGCAGCGTAACCGCCTGAATGCCGGAGAAGTAGCCCTGAGCCACCGTCTGAACATCGACAAAGGGTACCACGGACTGCACGCCGGGAACGTCCCGCAGCAACCGCTCGATCCGCGGATCGGGAGTGTGGTCACCGTGAACTGTCACGCGCAGGTGATAGGAGTTGACCCGCAGAATCGAGCGGATGGTGTTGAGCTGAAAACCGTTCATGACGGCAAGCACGACGATAAGCGTCATTACGCCGGCGGCAATTCCCGCCACGGAAAGCACCGAGGCCGTATGTCCCTTCTCCCTCCGGCGGGTCCGAAAGTACCGCCGGGAAACAAAAAGAATCCAGCTGACCCTAAAACGCGAGTTCACGGACAACCTTGCCGTCACGGATAAGTTCCTCCCTGGTCCTTCGTTCGCCTTCATAGTACGTGCGAAGCACCAGCTTTCCGTTTCGATAGCGTTCAGTATATGAACCGCCGGTCGTGTAGTGGATTACCTCGACGAGCTCTCCGTCGAGGTAATGCGACTCGGTTTCCTTCTTGCCCGACGCGTCGTAGGTGTAGGTGTATCGATCGACCTTGCGGCCC
>Ga0307376_10002252_pt1 | contig 19207 bp, 25 predicted proteins | sample TR2MG_FD_202536 | JGI IMG/M metagenome (GOLD analysis project Ga0307376, IMG submission 202536) | Soil microbial communities from Risofladan, Vaasa, Finland - TR-2 | ecosystem: Environmental > Terrestrial > Soil > Coastal area > Acid sulfate soil | place: Finland: Risofladan, Vaasa | collected...
GGATTGGATATAACCAAAGAACCGCCGAAGAGCGACACTATACGAACTTCGGCTCCACCCCAAACATCCAGTGATGGGACAATTAGGAGGCGAACTATTGTGATGGTTCCCCAAAGACCGGAAGACTATAAGGATCTAGACATCGACGTATTGAAGTTTCTTGAAGGCCAGAGCACGTATTTCCGGCTGGAAGATCTAATGCGATCGATGCGTGGTATTCCAATCATTTTGGAATCAAGCGGGATGGTGAACTGGACCAAGATGCGAATCTGGACCAACGCCATAGGGGCGATTCTTCGTCGCCTCAACTACGTCAATGCGCAGCTTCCTCCAGCGGTCGACCCCAAGCGTCCCCGAGTATGGGTTCGTCGCGATCGCCAATCTCACCTCCGGATTGAAGGCATGTACGACGACGATCGCACCCCCGCAGAAATCTCAAGACAGCAAGAGCAAGAGCAGGAGCAGCGGCAACAACCGCAGCCGCCTCGGCCGCGGCAGCCCGTCCGCAGTGCACCCCGACCGTCAGGGGGTCGCTCGCGTAAAACGCGTACGGCAGAACCGATCGATCGCCCCAACAAATGGTTGAAAAAGTATGACAAGGCAATCAGGGCTTACGCCAAGGATAAACTCTACGTTCATCCAGAAGACATCATCCGAATGCTCGGCGTAGACCTTCCGCCGACCAGAGATATCCGCTGGCAATACTATCAGTTCTGGACCAAGAACTGCGCGCAAGTCCTTCGTAAGATGGGTTTCATGTCTCGCCAGCGAGAGTTCGGCGGGTTCAAGGCCAGGGTGTGGATCCACAAAAAAGCCCCGCGGTACCTCTACGTCTCCGGCCCTGGCACAGCCTACGTCGGACCAGCCACACGCGCCGAAGCGAGTCGCGCCCCTGCAACTCGCCCCAGCACCCCCGCCAGACAACCGACTCCAAGGCCGGTCGCGCAGGCTCCCGCCCCCACACCCATCCGCCAGGAGAAGCCAATGTCAGCATCAACAATCGGCCCTAAAACCGTCCGCATCTCATTCAGCAGCATCTCAGGCGGCGACATGCAGGAACTCCTGCTTGTCCTCACCCAGGCTGGATGGGCAGTCTCATTCGGCCCTTGACGCTTACATCCAAAAAAGAAGGTCAAAGGACTTTGTTTTTTAACGGTGAAGAACACGTAGGAACAGTGCTGGCAAAGACCTCGTGGTTCACGTGGTACACGCATGATAAAAGCGGACATACAAAAACGTTCGCCGATGCCAAAAAGGCCATTCTTTCTGAGCTAGAATAGAGGCATGGCTGAAGCCTGGAAAAAGATTCCTGGTTACCCCGATTACGAAGTCTCGGACCTCGCTCGGGTTCGTTCCTACAAGGGGGTGAATCAAAACGCTCCGTTGCGAAAAGTACCCAGGCTCATGAGGACGCGCATCCCGGCCGACGGGTATCCTCGCGTCACGCTGCAGAACAGGGAGGGGCGCAAGGTTGTTCGGCAGGTCCACCTTCTTGTGGCAAGGGCATTTTTGGGCCCTGCAAATGGACGGATTGTTCTCCACAAGAATGGTAAGTCTACAATTCCGAGATTATCGAACCTCCGATATGGGAGCCATCAGGTCAACATGGATGACAAGTACATTCATGGAACCCATGGGATGGGCGAACGTAATACCCAGGCGCTGGTGTCGGAGAAGGAGCGCAACCAGATCGTCAAGCTCAAGGGTGAAATGACGCAGCAAGACATCGCTGACAAATATGGCATCTCACGCCAAGCGGTAAGCGACATCCATCGCGGCATCACTTGGGCACACGTCCACCCCTACATCAAAAAACTCCGAAAGTCCTGGGAGGACTATCTCAAGAACCAAAGCGCCATGAGCTTGAAAAAGGCGCACCGCATTGCGGTAGCCGGTGCCGACCATGCCGAGAGGGTCGTTCGAAAAGAATCCCGGCGCGCCGTCATCTCTATCAGTAGAGAGATGAAAAAGCGCGGATACCTCTAGCCGTCAGCAGCACAGTATGTTTGAAGTAGGAGTGGCAAAGTCATTGGAGACAGCCAATGACGCCATCAAAATAGCTATGGCCGAGATCTCCAAACTCCGCCGCCAGCTAATGCTCGTGACCGCAGAAAGAGACCTGCTGGCAGAGATGATAAAAAGCATTGAAGAAACCGTCGCGAAGAAAAAGACCGACGGCCAGAGTCCATGATGTATACACCGCCCAAAGAGGAAGACCTACATCCCATATACAAAGCACGGAGGCTCCGGAACGACTTGGGGGTGGCTATATATAATGCCAAATGGAAACGTGCACATAACATAGCACAAGATCTAATTAGACAAATCGATCTGTGCATCGCAGATCCCACACCGCAGCTAGACGGCTTATTCAAAATTGGAATCATGTGGTATGAAAATGCCCCGGAGAAATCGAAACATATGATCGATCATTTCAATAATAAGCTGAAGATAGCTAATCGAAGGCTTCCTCAATGACAGGCATCATTATCATCCTGCTATCATTCTTTGGCGCAGAGGCTGTGGCGGCACTCCTCGATCGCGGCATATACCTACGACGAAAGCCGCGGAGATTGCGCGGAGCAGATTACGAGCCGCTATATGAAAATATCGAAGAAAGAGCTGAAAGGATACGTGCGGTTATGGATCACCATAGAGATCGTAATAGCATTCGTTATCATCAAACAACTCGGACTCCCGGGTCTAGCGAAACAGTTCTGCGAGCGCTTCCCCCTGGACGATTGCGCCGAGATTGATTGGGAGTATTATGGGTATGAAGACTGAGCGGTCTGACGGCGGAGATGCTAAAATCCTTGGCGGCAACAGTCGGGGAGGCGACGTAAAAATACGTGGAGGCGGTTCAGTCGCCCAGCGTAGTGAGTTCAGAGATTTTATTTCTAAGCTATACACCATGAACTTGTCGATCTCCGTTCTCATGGTCGCGGCTGTCTACGGAATCATCACCGGTGCGGGGTGGGTACTGCCCGCATATTCGTGGGCTTGTATTGGGTTTCTGGTTAGTGTAATCAATCCAATAGGACGGCCAGAGCGCTCCTAACTCATGCCAAAATCCGAAGTAGAAGGCCGGGGACATCGGCGTGTTGGTTCTCCACGCAAGCCCAGTCGAGATGGGGCTGACGCTTCATTTGAGCCACCCAAGCCAACAGCGATAGCCCACCGCAAGCGCCACTACCCCAAGTGGTATGGCAAGGTCTTGCAGGACCAGAAGAATGGTCTGCGGGACATCAAAATTGAAATGTCCCCTCGGGAGGTCGAGAGCGCTCAGCGTAGATTTCGCACGGCACTTGAGCGCAAGTCTCCTGAAACTATGCGCGCCTACCAAAGCGCGGCCCGGCGCTTCGGCAAATACATTGGGATTGTAAAGGCCAAGCCATCCGATGTTATCGGCCGGCTCATCGTCCTCAGTCGCATCGAGGCTGAGACATTGGTGGAAGAGTACATCAAGTGGATGGACGAGAAGGAGGAGCTTGCGCCGTCCACCATCAATACCTACCTGGCTGCAATTCGTTTCTTTGTTCGCATCGCGCGCAAGGTTGGTTGGTGCGAGTGGCAGCTTGATGTAGATGGTCTGAAGAACTCTCTCGTAAAAGATGTCGAAGGCGTCAGCCCTGAAGAGCTAAACCTCATCCTGGAATTCATCAGCGAGGGCAACGACAAACATGTCTTGCGCCTGAGGATGATCATCTTCATGCTGGCCTTCATGGGGCTCCGCATCAGCTCGGTCCTTACTCTGGACATTGAACACGTCGACTTCGAGAAGCGTGGTGCGTGGTTTAAGATGAAGGGGAAGGGGGCTAAGCGGACCTTCAAGACCATTCCGCCGCTCACCATTGAAGCAATGGAGGAGTGGATAGAATACCGCGGAGAGGATGACGGTCCCTTGGTCGTCAACTTCACAAATGGAAAAAGGATTACCCGGCAGTCCGTCGATGAAAAGCTGAAGTCAATTGGGAAGAGGGTCGGTCTTGATAAGCCTCTTCATGCCCACTCCTTCCGACACTTTGTCGCCACCGAAGGTCTGGAGATGACGGATGGTAATAGACATCAGGTTATGCGCCTGACAGAGCATTCGAGCGACAAAATGCTGGAGCGCTATGATGATAAGCGGCTCGATCTGGGTGGCGAACTCTCTGCAAAAATCGAATCCAAATTCCTCCTGAAGAATGAATACGGCGAGGAAGGGGAACCGGATGATGGCGTTGAGATAATGTCAGCCGCCTCCATCGATGACATCGAAGGGGAGGAGGAGAAGATCGAGATTGGCTATAAACCGCTCGACCTGGTGCTCGACGGCGGTGTTACCCCAGGTCAGGTAATCGCTCTTGCTGGCGCACCGGGGCTTGGAAAGTCTACGGCGCTCCAACACGGAGCCGCTTCCCTGGCCAAAAAGTCAGGGAAGGTTCTATACAATAGCGGCGAGCAGGGGCTCCGAGATTTGGTGGGCACGCTCAAGCGTCTGGACATTCGACAGCGACGGCTCCTCATCATGAGCGAAAAGCGCCTTGAAGTCGTTATATCAAAGGCCGTCAAGCTCGGTGTATCCTGTCTTATCGTTGATTCAATCAACTGCATGTCCACCGCTGATTCTCGGGGACAGCCCGGCGGCACAGCCCAAATGAAAGCCTGTTCCGACAAGCTTATCGACATGGCAAAAAAGAGCGAGATTGTCGTCTTCATCATCTGCCACGTCACCAAAGATGGTGACCTCGCCGGACCACGGGCTGTCGAACACCTTGTGGATACCGTCCTGCATTTTGAAGGCGAGGACGAAATGTCATCCCGACAAATTCGCGCTTCAAAAAACCGCTTCGGCTCAACCATGGGTAAGGGTTATATGAAGATGACGGATAAGGGGCTTATTCCCTATGAGTCGCCTACGGAAAAGAAGAAAAGGAGATCGTTCGAATGAGCAGTGTATGGAAGTTCGAATTCAAGATCGATGATAATATAGAAATAGAGATGCCGGAGTACGCCATTGTCCTGCATGTCGATATGCAGCTTCAGAGGAAAATCGGCATAGATCCAATGGCAATGCACAAGGAAGAAGTGCCGTGTATTTGGGCGTGGGTGAATCCCGAAAAGCCTATGGTGAAGCGTAGGTTTCGCCTCGCCGGAACTGGGCACGTCCTGCCTGATGTGCCGCTTCAGCACGTTGGATCTTTCAAAATGAGTCAAGACCGCTTGGTCTTTCATTTGTTTGAAGTGCTATGACCCTCCACCGGATTATTTCTGGCGCCCAGACGGGGGTGGACCTCGCGGCGCTTGACAGCGCCAGAGAGTTTGGTGCATATCAATGGGGAGGCTGGTGTCCCAAGGGACGCCTGTATGAAGAAGGTCAGCTTCCGGATTACTATTTTGAGTCCGACAGAGCCAACTGCGGTCTTCGTGAGGCTGAAAGTTCTCGGTACGCTCAGCGTACCGCACTGAACGTGCGCGACAGTGACGCGACACTCATTCTGAAATCGGGGCTCATCACCACTGGGACGAAGTTGACTATCACGATCTGTCGGAGAAAGACCAAATATTACGTCATCTGCGATCCTTTCAAAACATACCATGTACCCCGGGCGGTCAAGTTTATCGTTGAGCAAAACGTCAGCGTCCTCAACATAGCTGGCCCCAGAGAAAGGGGTCGACCGGGGATATACAAGCAGTCCAAGCTATTTATTACAGACGTTCTACATATGGTTTTTCAATATCAACAATTTGGGATTAAGATATGGGATCCCAAGCCACCGAAAGGAAAGACATGAGCTTTCGCGACGAAGTGAACAACACCGCAAAATCCGCACTGATTGAGGCGTTTATCGCCTCGCTATTCTCAAACCCTAACCGTCGGCTCGGAGATATTCTCGATGACATCATGGAGAATGATGACCCCGATGACGACTGGATGAGGGAAACGCTCTTCGATCTTGAAGTGCGACATCTTGTGAAATCTGGCATGAAGGCCATGGGGTTGGCGTCAGAAAGTGCTGCGCACGCCGCCGTCTCACACAACGATGACGACGGCAACGGCGACGGCGATGATGGTGACGATGACGATGACGATGTGATCGTTATCGAGAGGGACGACGGAACTGACTACATCCTTGGTGAAGATTCGGACGGCGACGAGCGCGGGGGCGAGTCTGAGGATGAGGACGTCGAGCCGGCACCTCCTCCTAAGAAGAAGAGAAAGAAGAAGAAGATCCCAAGGAATACTCCTGAGGTCACGCAGAAGAAGAAAAAGAAGAAGGTAACGCCCAAGGCTGCGCCCAAGGCGGTCTCCACCAAACGACCCAAGGGCGGCTCTGAGGAGAATGCGCAGCAGGCCGGATACAACAAGTTGATCGTTAGAGCACTTCGCGCGCACAAGGCGTATGATGAGGACACGGCAGTCAACAATCAGGTCATCTTGAATGAAATGCACGGCGAAGGCGCGTGGGGCGACGAGGAATCCGCGGCCCTGCGAGGCGGAATCAGCACCCTTGTTACCGACAACAAGGTCTCCAAAGTCGGCAAGCGGCGCGGCACCCGGTACCATCTGAACTAGGCCGGACGACTGGCCGGCGTAACCGGCCATGCACATAATGACAAAAGAACAGGAGTACGCAAAAGCGATGGACACGTACCATCGAAATCCGCTCTACAACAAGCTGGCCCTTGTTGTTTCGGCGGTCGTTGTATTCCTACAGGCAGTAACACTGACGGGTATTGAATGGGACATGCCTCCGGTCGCTTATGCCCTGTGCCTCGTCGTGGCATATTTAGTTACCGATTTTATCAATGGGCTTGTCCATATGTTCATGGACAACAATAACAACTACACGTCGATAATCGGTCCGCTGATCGCCGTGTTCCACCTCCACCACAAGCACCCTCTGTACAAAGACAGGCACCCGGCAATGATTTATATCCTTGAAAGTGGATCTAAAAATTGGCTGGTAGTCTATCTGTCGCTTGTGATTTTTGCGCAGAACTATTCTGCAATGGCGCCCTCACTTAACTTCACCCTGGTAATGGTCGGGGTTTTGTCGTCCTTCGCAGAGGTGTCTCACTATCTGTGTCACAACTCCTTCAGCCCCGCGGTGCAGTTCCTGCAGCGATGGGGCGTTCTTCTTCGGCCTGGACATCATGCCCGACACCATGAGGCTGACAACGTTAACTACGCATTCCTAAACGGCGTCACAGATCCTCTCCTCAACGCCATCGCCCACCGCACATGCAACGGCTACATGACCCGCAGCGACCTGCATGTCAAAAGCTACACCGGCGGTCAGAGTTCAAATAGAGCATAGCAACAATGCAGGGTTCAACATTACGATTCATGCGATTGGAAATCGGATGGACCCAGAAGATTATGGCCGAGGTTCTCGGGATTACACGAAGCTCTCTCACCCACTATGAGAATGAGAGGGCTCAAGTCCCACCTCTTATTATTTGCAGGATCAAAATATTGCATCGTGGAGTCCTGCGCACGATTGAGAAATCAAGAGGCGAACGATTCGGATAGGAAAGACGAGTGGTAACAATGAGAATTTTTCTAGTACGACATGGGCAGTCCCATTCCAATGTAGATCACAGTACCAATAAGAGGATTGCGGATCACGCGATTCAACTTACTGATGAGGGTAAAGCTCAGGCCGCGCTGGCGGGTAAGGGGCTTGCTAAATGCTTTTCTGAGTTTCAAGATCTGCAATGGAGCCCAAGTTCGCTGCCTCGCATCCGAATGTGGAACAGCCCATACACCAGGACGAGGGAGACGGCGGATATTCTTGCAGGCACATGCCTTCGGGATAACAAGCTGAAACCGGAGAACTGGCCTTCGTGGATCCACGACCGCCGCGAGCACCTGCTGCTAGCCGAGCAGCAATTCGGCATCTTCGACGGCCTCAACGATGCAGAGCGCGAGGAACAGTACCCGGAGTTCCAGGCCTACTACGAGAAGTGCAAAGCCTTCGAGGGTAAGCTCTGGCCCAAGATGCCCCTGGGGGAGTCACGCTTTGAAGTAGCTCAGCGCGTCCACCAATCCTTTGGCACCTTCCATCGAGACGCAGAGCGACACAATATCAACAATATCGTAGTCGTCGGACACGGTACAACCAACCGCGCTTTCACCATGATGTGGCTACATCTGCCCTATGAGTGGATGCATCAGGAACCCAACCCTAACAACTGCTCCATCCGCCTTATTGAAAATGGCGTAGACAAGGGATACGTATTCTCAGGATTTGATGGACCCTAAAGTAAAGCTGGAAAAGCATCATGAAGAAAGCAAAGATCAAAGCAAAAATTGGCGCCCCCGTGGAGCTTGAGATGATCGTCTCACTTGATGAGGATGGTGAAGCTATGATTCATCAAGTCTCCGTTCTCAGTAAAAGCATCAAAATCAAAACCCTCCTTCAGTCAATGGATGAAGAAGACTCTGACTATATCGATGAGCTTGCACAAGAGGCTCTCGGCTGGGAGGGTGATGAGGAAGAGGAGGAGGAAGAAGGCGATGAGGAAGAGGAGGAGGAAGACGATTGATGGGATACAGCGACATCACACTATACGGCAGCGACGCCGCTGCGGATGCGTACTCTTGGGTTAGCAATGACTTTACGAAGGCGGCTAACAGTGCAGTAAAAAAACTTCGTAAGGAGCTGAAGGACATGCACAACGAGTACAATACTAGCGGGCCGGTCAACGTTGCCCTTATCCTCACAGAATCTGAAGCGCCGCTGTTTTTTGCCTCTGACTACCCCAAGTTCTTAGAAGAAGCATTTGATGCCTTGGGAAGATATGCTGAGGTTTCCGCAGAAGCAGAATGGGATGACCCCGACAGCAAAAAGAGACACCTTTCCAGCTACCGCGCCCTTCTAAGGAAGCTTGCAAAAAAGGTTCTGAAGATACGGCCAGAGGACTACGCCAAGGGCGGCCTCTACGGGACCTTGTAAATGCCGACCGAAATCACGGACCTCAGCGAAGAGAAGAAGGAAAGAAGAACTGAAGAAATGATTTCGGCCGGCGATCACATTTTAGCAGATCGTGGTAAAATCATTTACCATGATCTCCAAGGTAAAACAGAATCCTACAGATCCCCTCGGCATCCTTGTCGGAGGCATCGTCCAGGTTCTCGCCGCAGTCGGCATCTTCTCCAGGCTGGAGCTGAATGCTGATCAAATCGCCACGGTCGGCAGTGGGCTTTTCATGATCGCCGCAGCCATCCGCTTCATGATGACCAAAGAGTCAGAGACGCCGGTCGCGCAGGCTTCCTCCCGCGTTGAGGAGCCCGCTGAAGACGAGGACGAGGAGAGGGAGGTTCCCACCCCCGACGCACCTGAAGCGGCGCCAGCGGAGGCCTCAGGCGACGACAAGACGCCTATCGTAGGGCCTCCGCCTACCATCTAAATTTTTGCCCGCTGTACGGGTTATCGATCTAGCGGTGATCCCGTGTTAGCTCCGGAGATAGGACTCGAACCTACAATCTTTCGGTTAACAGCCGACTGCTTCGCCAATTAAGCTACTCCGGAATATTCCGTAGTGCCCCGTATGGGGGTCGAACCCATTCCGCCGGAGTGAAAATCCGGCATCCTAACCACGTAGACCAACGGGACGTGGTGCGGGTGAAGGGGGTCGAACCCTTGTCTGCAGGTTGAGGGCCTGCTGTCCTGGCCGGTTGAACGACACCCGCTAAAAAAGCGTGAGGCCGGACCGAGCAGAAGAGGTACTACTTGTTGTCGTACATCCCGCGCAAGCCGGCCTCACGCTCTCGTTCGAGAGCGGGCTCTGGCATACGCGGGTATGTATTCAGCCGAAACACGACAGGAAGCAGTCTACGCCGCAGCCATAAGCCTGTCAAGCCCCGCCCTCACCTGAGGTTCAGATTCTTCAGAGGACCATCTGAATTTCAGGTGGTATTTGCCGGATGGCTGAAACTCCATCGGGAATCAGCGGCCCCAGACTGCTGATTATGCCGTCCTTCAGCATATCAACAACCTGCTGGGTCGTCAGGATCTTGTTCTCAATAGCGTAGGCGATCACCGCGGCAAACACCAGCATGTAGATCTTGAAGGGCATCGAGTTGAACTCCATGTCCTCTGAAATTTTACAATGCGGATATCTCCATATGGCGATCTCCATCGCGAAGTCGTCGTAATCCTCCGGCTTCAGGTTGGGGCGGTTTTGGAACCATCCTTCGAGATCTAGAGTTTCTCTGGACCAGCTTTGAATCGCAGTCCGAAACTTATTCGACAGCCTCTCGTCCCCGGACTTCTCCACAACCTGCTCCGGCGTCAGGCCCATGATTTTCGCCTCTGTGCAGTCGTCGGAGATCCACAGAAACGGCGCCTTCTTCTTCTTGCCACCAACAGTCATGTAGACGATGCCACCGCCAACCAGAAGAAATGGGAGTAAATTTGCCATAGCCTGAATCCTTCAGTCGTAATCGCCGCGCAGCAGTTCGCCTTCAAGAGTATCAAGTCTGGGCGGTTTCGGAGGCGCCTCCCGCTTCCTTCGTCGCGCCTCCGCAACCCGGCTCTCCCATTTAGTCAATTCATACTGATACTCACTCCGCTTATCGAGCTTCTTTTGCGTCAAGATAATCGGCGGGAGAATTTCAGTTTCTATTTTGACAAGCGTCTCAGTGTTTAACTGAATCGCCTTTTTCATGTCCGGATGTTCACCCACGGCCTTGTGCGTCGTGTCGTCTATAGCCTGTGGGTCTACACCGCCGTTGTGCTGAATTATGGCAGCCTTGTCCGCCATAATCATTTCAGTGTCCGTAGCGTTCTCGCCCATGAAGACCGCCCAGCCTATGCCGGCTGAAAAGATTAGCGCGACAACAGAAAAAGCGCCCCACACCCAACCGCCCCATCTGGACGCGCGCTGAACCCGGACCTCATATTTCTCAAGCACGGCATCATCGATAGAAGCCTGGGCAGAAGGCGAAACGCGCCGCCGCACCTGGTCCAGATTGAAGGCCATCATTTTAATGGTCTCCTCAACATCCATGTGTCGATGCTCCCCTTCGCCAATATAGACCGATGTCGGATGCATAGCGGTCACTGGCGTAACATCGCCAGATACGTATGCAGGTACAGCCATTTGTGGCCTTGGGGGGCGGTGGGGCTCTGTCATTCCTGATGTTCCCTAACTTGAAAAAAGAAGGCCTGAACATAGCAGGACTGACCGGCGCACCAGTCTAATATTTCGGACTGATGCGCTCTTATTCTTTATGCGTTCGCAGCGCTACGCGCCAGCGCAACCGCCTCGGCTACACCCTGAGTCCCAAGCTGCTCCAGCGTCATCGCCTTCGCCATAGTCCCGGCAACCTGCGCTGAAGTGTACTTTTCGTTGGTCCCAGCCGCCGCAGCCCAAGCGCCCACAAGCTTCTTGTTCGCTATGTCCAGCGCCACGATGAGACCGTCGGCGTTGGCCCAGGCGTCGTCGTATGCTTCAGCGAGATCCCGCTGATCGTACATAGTCGAATTCAGCCCCTGATTCAACATCGCTGTGTGAAGCAATCCACGCGCAAAAATGTTGTGCCCGGAAGCATAGAAAACGTAGGTCGGAGTGGCCTTGGGCTTAGACGACTTGGTCTTCTTTTTCCCCATGGCCAGCATTGCTGCGCCGCCGACAAGTAGAAGTGGTGCGAGACTTTTCATTGGTGTTTTCTCCTAAATTTGCGATGACAGCAATTCTGCGATCTGGTCGGGGTCCATCTTGTGGATTGTCGCACAGTCTCCTGAATCCAGGAAGCATACTGCCGCGCATCCTTTTTGATCAAAAACTTCAGCGCAAGCATAACACTCGCCGTAATTGATTGAAATGACAAATACACGATGACCGTCCGTGTACATGTGAACGTGGTCGGTAACCCCACATCCCAATGTACCCTTGATTCCAGATTCGTGTTTGAATTTGCAATTGGACTTGCTCTTATTCCAGGTAACCTCCCACTCTTCTTTGGGGATCTGAATAAGACCAGTACCGCTTTTCTTTGAAGACTTTTTAGACGTCTTCTTTTTAGACGTCTTTTTAGGCGCCTTCTTAGCGGCTTTCTTTTTTGCGCGCGCCATCCGATTACCCTACCCCTCCGCCCAGCATGCCGATAACGCTCCCCTCAAGCTCGCGTCGCACACGGCGTCGATCGAGTAGGTTGGCCATGCCGCACGTGTCAATCCCGCGCAGTACGCCAAATACGAATCCAAAATCAAAGCCGGCCTGGCCATCGAGCGCCCATGCCAGGTCCGTGAAGTGGCCTTTTAGATCTGGCAGTTCATGCACAGTCACAGGCTTCCGCTTCCTCTTTGGACGGTCAAGCCCTGGAGGCGTCAGGATATCCTTCGCCATCTCAACAAACTCTTCGGGATTCTTTTTGGGATTCTTTTTGGGATTGCCCTGCGAAGGCGCCTCAACGGCGAGCGCATAGACAGCATCCAATACCTGCTGCTCAACATGCCGTCGAATTCTCCGACGCTCAACCACCCGTGTCATCCCGCAGGTATCAATCCCGCGCAGTACACCAAAAACAAACCCAAGGTCAAACGCGTCCTTACCATGGGAGCTTCTAATTAGCTGTTCCATGCGCTTCTCAGTATCAAACTTAACCTCTCCAGGTTTGACCGCGACCCTCTTTCTCTTGGGCCGCAAAAGAAACGGCGGTGCCAACAACTCCATGAGGCTTGGATTCTTGGTCGGATTTTCGAGGCGACGCGAACGCCCCCTCGCCGGCTTCTCAGACCAACGCGGGCCATCAGTCACAAGCCACTTACCAATACCGGTAAGCTCCTGCATCATGATCATGCTGTAATCTACCGCGTCATCCATATTGTCAAAAATGGCGGTGGCCATATGTTTTGTCCCGCTCGGAAGCTTCAGCGTGACGTGATATCCAGACAGGTCCCTGTGAAACTCAACAAGCCCATACGGCGTCGGGAATCCCCACTGCATGATATCCCGCCAATCAGCGTTCCCACCACGCCCCTTCTTCATCAGCTTATCTTGCGGCACAAACTGCGCAATCAAATGCTCTCCAAGAACAAGTGATGGGGCGGTCTTTTTTGAAATTATAGCCTCCTGAATTGTAGAAGCTTCATATCCGCTGATCGGGGCAGCCTTGAAACTGCCGCGCTTTCTCTTCGTTTCAGACATAATATCCGATGATTTTTGACTGATCAAAGATGCTGCGCGCGATCTCCCGCCGCCCGACTCCGACTTTTTTACAACGCCGCTGGTAATCATGCTCCCGGTTTTATCGTAAATCTGCCACAGAAACTCACCCCTCTTCCCCACTGCGGACCCTGTCAGCGGATCTACAACCCTCTCGTCCCAGATGACCCCAACCAAAGGACTGTCCCCAACGATGAACCTCTGGTTCAGCGGAATCTTAGCCCCACCACCTATCCGACGAAGCCGTCCCCCCGTCTTCATGAGGATGTCCTCTTTGAACTCCCGCTCTACTTTCCCAAGCTTCTCCGCCTCTTCTTCGCCATATCGGAAGGCCAGTCCTCTAGCAGTAGATTCGCCTCCTCCGGCCAAGAACTCCTCCTCGTGAAGGGCTCGCCCATGCAACCGAAGGCCACGACCGCCAAGCTTGCGGCTGCCCTCCTTTACCGCCAGAGGGCGCGAGACTGAAGCCCGTCGAAGCTCTTCTTCAATCTTCCCCTTCTTCGATTGGATGTCGAAAAGCCTGGAGCTAAGACCCTTCCACTTTCTCTCCAATTCAGGGGCTTGGGATCCCAGCGGATCGGACTCCAAGAACTCCTTCCTCGCCTTCGAAATAGGACCAGGACGAACCCTGCCAGGACCAAGCTCCACATCAAGAAGCGCAAGCTCCTGAGTTGTCAGCTTCATCAATTCTTTGTTGAGGTCTACAAACGTATCCTCGGGGCGCCCCCCAATCCCAATCCTAGTACCCTCATGACGCCCCTTTCCTGTGCAAAGCAAAACGCCAGACTCATACTTATTACCAGGTGCAGGCGTCTGCGGCTCCTCGGCCAAACAGCAAAATTCCACCACCTCTTCAATCAAGTATTCAACCGGCGCTTCCTTGCTCAATGTGCTCCTGAGCCGATTCACCGATACCGCACCAATCTCCGCAGCCTTCTTTCTCCCACACACCCTTACGGCAATTCGCTTCTCCCCCTTCTTATTCGCAGGGAACCATGGGTGCTCGATAAGGTACCCAGCCCCACCATCCAGCGTCTGGGACCTGCCAATAACGCCAACCTCAAGACCGTGGAAACCCTCTAGCTCTTGCTTGTAGGCGAAGATCTCCTCGAAGATTTTCCTATGAGTCGATGGATTCTTACGAATGATCCCTTGCACCCGCTTGCCAATATTGCGAATCAGCCCAGCACGTTTGCTCGGACACGGATTCTTATGGAGCTTGTGATAAAGGCGCATCTCGATTATCGACTCAGGTAATCCCGGATTCTTCTGGCTCGTTCAATACGATTCTGCTGACCTACGCGCGCCTCCTCGTTCCTGCGAATGCTGGATGCGAGGCGTCGTCTGCGATGTGGTTTGCGTCGGGTGGCGTATTGCCGCATGGCGATCTTCCATTGAGCCGACGGCATTTTACCGCGAACAAGGGGTCCGCGGCCAATGTGTTCTTCGTGATTCCATTGCACAATCTCGATTTTTCCAGGAGCATGTTCATGAAAAAGGTTGGTAACTAGACCTACCGTTTCCATGTTTTCTGCCACTGCAGCGAGGGCGTGTTCGTATTGTTTGTATTTACCAAGGCACAATCCGTCTACCCGACCGCACTCCCAAGCATCTTTGTACTCACGAATCATATAGTCTTCTTGCGATATCTCTTCGATGTCTTCTTTTTCAACGCCAAAAAGAAACCCCCAATGACTCGCGAGATTGAATTTTGTGGTCTCAATTGGACCTTCAGAATCTAAATGACTCGCGCCATATGCGGCACGGATTAGACTGAGAACTTGTAGTCGAGCCCGGGGGTCCTTTGATGCCGAGAGCTTCACTAGGTCTTTTGCGGAGATCTCCCCTGCCCCGACGAGGAGCAGCTCATCCACATCTACCTCGTAACGATCTAAAACGTTTACAGATGCATCCGCGCTGTAAACGTAGAAGTTCTTCTCTGGTGCATCCCAAAAATCCCACATCACAATATCACCCGGCGCCCGGTACAACACACCACCTCCATACTGGAGCGCGTCCGCATCGCCGGTCGTTTCCAAGACCTGCGTCCCATCTGCAAGTGTGAATATCGGCTTCATAAAAATAAAGCCTCGGTCCGGGATCATGCCACACCCGGACCGAGGCTTTTGTGGCTAACTACAGGCTTACGCGGGAAACTACTTGGCCATAATCGCGCGAAGCGCAGCGCTGATTCGCCTGCTCTTCTCGCCGGGCTTCTCGATCCTCTTCACTGCCTTCTTCTTCTTCCGAGACTTTCGCTTCGGATTTGCGACAGCGGGATTCTTGCGCCGCTTAGCCGACTTCTTCTTGGCCTTCTTCTTGGTCTTCTTCTTGGTCTTCCTCTTAGAAGACTTCTTGGCAACCTTCTTCTTGGTCGCCTTCTTGCGCCGCTTCTTCGCAACCTTCTTCTTGGTCGACTTCTTCTTGGCCTTCTTCTTGGTCGCCTTCTTCTTGGTCGCCTTCTTGCGCCGCTTCTTGGCAACCTTCTTCTTGGTCGCCTTCTTGCGCCGCTTCTTCGCAACCTTCTTCTTGGTCGCCTTCTTGCGCCGCTTCTTGGCAACCTTCTTCTTGGTCGCCTTCTTGCGCCGCTTCTTCGCAACCTTCTTCTTGGTCGCCTTCTTGCGCCGCTTCTTGGGATTTGAAGTCGCCTTTTTCTTGGCCTTCTTCTTGGTCGACTTCTTCTTAGTCGCCTTCTTTTTAGTCGACTTCTTCTTGGCCTTTCTACGAGGCTTCTTGGTCGACTTCTTCTTAGAGGCCTTCTTCTTGGCCTTCTTCTTTGGATTTGATGCGGGTCGTGAGTATTTGTACATGTCTCCTCCAGGTGGCTCATCGGCCACTTCGAGGCCGACCGGATTTGTTATCAGAATCTTATGGTTTTTTTCTGACATCCCCGTTTAGTTATGCGTTGTAACCGTTCTTGGACGCTTCGCTCACAAAATCTTTCCACAGCTTTCCGCCAAGATTCTCTTTCACAAATCGAAGACCATTGAGCACATATGGCCCAACCAGACCGTCTGGAGCGAGGCCGCCCATCTTCTTCGTCCCGCCAAACAGGTGGGCCTGAGATACGGCGTTGTACTCCTGCTGAAACTTAGTCACTACAGGGTTGGGCTCGTCGTCGCCGCCGCCGAGCATCCCCTTCTCCGGGGTAGATCCCGGAATATTGGCAAGCTCAACGCCCCCCTTCGGACCCAACACATTCATCGGCCAGGGACCAACTTCAACCGGATATCCAAAATCCGAGAAGTATTTACGAATCGTTTCCAAACGCTCTTCGCCTGTGGCACCCCAATAGGCACCATCATATGTGGAGCCCCGGCTCGTGCTGCCGGCCTTTTTCCAATACGGCATATCCACATTCGGAGTTGCCTTCGGAGGCGGAATGTCCATAGGTACGATTTCATCAAAATCATCAAGCGCATCGGGCTCAGGAAGAGTATTCTTGGACTTCTTCTTACCGCCCATCATAAGAAGGGCGGCGCCGCCGACGAGAAGGATTGGTAGTGCGTTTGCCATGGTTGAAGCCTCCTAAATTTTCTCTTGTGAGTCTTTCTCTGTCAAGCTCTTGTTTTTCTTCTTGGACGCGCCAAGGAGAATGAAGATTAGCGTGACCGGAATGTAGGGGACTCGTTTTCCCCCAATCCTTACAGATGGCCACGCTGCTGCCACTATACGGTACCTTGAGGGTAGAACCGGTAGATGCCAGTCGGCGCCGCCTTCATGAAAAAGGCGTTGCTCAAATCCTTGAACCCATGCTTCAATGTCCGCTTCGGGCGGGTATCTTCCCCATTGAAGGTGTCTACAATCCGAATTTCGAATCTATCCGATTCACCATTCGGCCCCGACAGCTTGGAAACCCGACCAATTAAATGCTCGGCATTCTGCAGGCCCTTGTCTGTCGCAAGGATCATCACCCGCTGGTTGATCGTTGGGTAAGGAAACCCTGGGTCTGGCATTCCAAGCGGCTTCCGTGGAACCGTATACCGCTTACCAGTCTTGAATAAATTGTCCGGATGCGGGTCGCCGTAACCGGCCATGACCTGCGCCAACGTCATGAGGCGCATCCCATCACCCCACACCAAACTCATGGGCGCATCAAAATCATCAGTCGGTGCGTCCCAGTCGCACTTGTTGTTTGAATCTCCCATCAAAATCTCACGCAACACAACAGACCGCAGCGATGGCGCCGACTTCTGCGCCGCCATCGCTGCAAAGGTCTTCAACCCCGCATCAAAAATCTCGTCCTGAAACTCGCTCCGGATATGAAAATAATATCCAACGTCGTTGTATAGAGTCAGCGCCCCTTGGCTCAAACGATCCGCGATGGCCGGCTCGATGTACACGGCATCGCGTCGGTAGATGCTGTTGGCGCAACTACCCACGCCGCTCGGCCCTAGCGGGCGCTTCGGCTGCTCGGGGGCGGGGATTGACGGCCCCGGCACAGGCTCAGGCTCGGACTCAGGCTCGGACTCAGGCTCGGGCGTGACGCCAGGCTCGGAACTAGGCTTGGGCTCCGGAGTCCCACCCCCAGTACCCCCAGGCTCATCATCATCACCGACATCTGGAAGTTCTTTTCCAGTATCAGAAGCCTTCTTCTTCTTTTTCCCGCCCATCATTAGAAAGGCGGCGCCGCCAGCGAGAATGATTGGTAGTGCGTTTGCCATGGTCTGCTTACAAATCGAAAACGCTTTTGGCGTTTCTGTCTAGGTTTACATTGCGCTTTTTACCCTCGGCTACAACAAGGGCATAGATTTTCAGAATGGCGTCTCGGTACGGAAAGAAGGCTGGGTCGCAGGCGATCCCCAGCTTCTTGGCCAATTCTGGCGCCATGCATTGCGGCGGCACCTCATACGGACCATATGGGTACGCCCCCCAGTAGGCCACCCGCGTATACCAATTTGCCAAAGTCTCATTGGCAAGCGGATACACAAATCCATCAGACTCAATACCAGACACCTTTGCCTTAACCGCACCGTCGCCTAAATAGGCAGACTCCGGCTTCGTATCAAAGACAATGTTGACATACCCCTGCTCCTTGATGGGGGCATTACCAGGCGTCGGCGTCGGCGTCGGAGTCGGACTTATCTTGCCATTCTTCTTCTTGCTGCCCATCATAAGAAGGGCGGCGCCCCCGAGGAGGAGTATGGGCAGTGCGTTCATGGATCACCCGTAGTTCGAAGATTGGAATAGAAGTGAAATGTGGAATGGCATTCTGGATTCACCAGTTCCATGGAAGAATCTTTTTCAAGCCGCCACGCTCCTTGCCACATTTTTTCCTGATTTCCTCTGTGAGCAAATTTCGGATATGGCGTGCACATGGGCTTAGATCTAAATCTGTAACAAGCCGCATGCCGCCTGCATAACTAAGCCCTGTTAAAGATCTGTTTGACTGTTCTGGGACTACCATCGTATTCCACGGACGATGCTTTTCTGCCTTTTTACCCAACCATGCACCGGTTGTAATGTAAAATTTTGCGCTCGTTTTAGCTTTTGGATTGCCTAAAACCCAAAGCCTAAATGCCTCATCCACCGTCCACGAAACACGATTTTTATATTCGCAGGGAAACTCGGCTCGCCTTTTTTTAAGTTTTCTTCCGGATGCTTCTCGCATTCCTTCTGTGGCTATAGCGGCGTAGATCTTCGCTTGAGCGGCGATGTCGTTTTGCGGTTGGGCACACAGAATTGCAGCGTGCTCCTCCACCCAAGTCTTATGTTCTTTCGTACTTCCGGTGGTTGAACCTGAGTCTTCGGCGGCCTTGTCAGAGGGGCTCTTGGGTACAAAAGTGCTCTTCTTGGCAAGAAATTGCTTCGCCTTCGGCGGGACCTTCGTGGCAAGAAGCGGTCCTGATGCGGCGAGATTAGAAGCGGCATCAGCATTAGCATCAGCGGCATCCTCATTTTTACTGGCGCCATTCTTCTTCTTGCTGCCCATCATGAGAAGAGCCGCGCCGCCGAGGAGTAGAATTGGTAGTGCGTTTGCCATCTGTTTCCTAAGCAACCCCAGAGCCAAGTACATCGGCGATAAGCTTCTGCATCTTCGGGGTTAGTG
>Ga0307376_10002253_pt1 | contig 19207 bp, 24 predicted proteins | sample TR2MG_FD_202536 | JGI IMG/M metagenome (GOLD analysis project Ga0307376, IMG submission 202536) | Soil microbial communities from Risofladan, Vaasa, Finland - TR-2 | ecosystem: Environmental > Terrestrial > Soil > Coastal area > Acid sulfate soil | place: Finland: Risofladan, Vaasa | collected...
TTATATTTATATGCTAAATATAAACCCGGAGCAAATGGGATTAATCAACCGGAAACAATGTCAGGAACTTCTTGGGGAACTACAGGTAACCCAGTGAAAATACCAATATATAACACATTGATTAATGTTGGTGATAGAATATATGGAGATTTAATTGAATATTCAAAATCATTATTTTTACAAGAACAATTGTCTCCACAAACTTATTATATTAGAACTCCTTATAAAAATAGTAGTAATGTAAATACTTATCTTCAATGGAAATACAATCCAATTATTCCTTTTAGACTAAAATATTTCGATAGTGGTTTAAGTCAGGCAAATACAGGGACTACTATTTATGAACAAGAAATATCGATACCTTATTATGCTACTTCAGTTGATAATGGTAATTTTGTATGGAGAGAAATATTACCACAAGGCTATATTGACCCCGAAACTAATTTAGGTGTAGACTATCCATTTGTTAATAAACGAAGATATTTATTTTCTGCGATAACATTAGATGTTGTACCTGATTTAGATAATATAACTACTAGAAATGCATTTGCTGAAATAAAATTCAAAGACCCAAGTAGTTTGAATTTTAAACCAAATAATTTAGATAATATCGGAAAACCATGCCAATAATAAAAGAGAAAATAAGATATACTGGTACTACAACTAACATTAAATTTAGTTTGAGTTCAGACGATGGTTTTTTAGGATATCAACAGGAAATCGATAATTTAACTCAAGTAGTTGGAATTGACTTAATTAATCCACATGTAGATGTCGAAGAACGTAGATTTAAAAACAGTGGTAATGGTTCAAATGTCACGACCTTTCAATTTACATTAAACGGTGTTAATTATGTCACTAGTTATAAAGATGCCGGATTCAAAATGCCTGAAATTATAGGAAGTTCATTAAATAAATTAAATAGTTTTTATATCTTTGAATATTATGATACATATGATATCAGTACACAAACCAAAATATTCACAACATATTTAACTAAAATAGGAACATCACCTCAATTCACAATTAATACCGATAATCAATTATTTTATTTATATATTCCAATTGCATATATGAATAGATTAATCGAATCTGGTACTACCATAGTCACAGGTTATACTAATATTAGTTTTTTTAATGCAAAAAGTGGCTCATTAACATTATTTTATAATACGACTTATGGAAATTTAAGTACTCCACAAAAAATGTATTTCAACACAGAATTAGATTTAATAAATAAAACATGGAAATTTATAAATCCTGCTACAATTACGGGTAGACAATTATGGACCAGTAGTGATTATGTTAACAAAATTAACAATACTTTCACTAAATTCGATAATGAAAAACAAAATTATCCAGCAGGTTCTATATTCGATAAAGCAACAGGTAAATATAGTTAAATTATTGAATTACAACACCAATTTTTGTTTGTCTCATAGTTTTAACAATTTCGAATTCTTTTTCATCACGAATAAAACCTTGTATTTTTAATGCGTATTTAGAAACAAAAAATCTGTCGCCATCGATATTTTCAATAGGATTTGCTTCGGCAAAACCTTCAAATAATAAAGGCATTGGCGAATTTTTAGGAAAAACATATTCCTGACGAGAAGCAAAATTTTTAAGTATTTGTTCATCATATTGATTAACATCTACTCTATACTTAGTAAACAAAGTAACTTCATAAGTCAAATCAACATTAACGGGTTCAGGCATTTTGAATTGAAGGTATATAACTTCACCTGCATCCATAATAGGTACATCCATATATCGGAATTTACGGGGTTGAGGAATTCTGTACTTATTTCCGATTCTAGTACCGGGTTGTTTATCAATTCGTCTGACGGTAATGTAAGGAGTTGGTACGTTTTTATCATTATCAACAAACTTCCAAGTCTTACTAAATTCACCCCAACGGTCATTATCAAGATAAAATGTAGGTACTGTTTTATTATCAATGATAGCTTTCATACCATCTTGATTTACATAATCAAACAATATCTGGTCTATATCTTCAAGTAATATAGTCCTTGGTAGATACTTGGTTTTTAAATCAGTTTCCATCATTAATTCTTCAATTCTATCAAATCCATATTTAAGATATTCACATCCGGGTTTAGGTGGATTAGTATCAATCGTATATTTTATTTTCTTAGGTAATGACATTTAATTATCTTTTAACATAAATACTCTTTGCTTATAATAATTAATTGTTTATATTTGCTATTTAAAAGAACCAATTATGCTTATCGAACGTAAAGAAATACTCAATGATGATAAAAGTATTGGATATATAGAAGCAATATTTAATTCAGGTAATTTGTTACGTACTACGTATTTCCCAATGTCTCAGAAATTATATATTGCGTTTGGTAGAGGACATACATATTCGTATAGTAATGTCAGTAAAGAATTTTATGATGAATTCGAAAAAACCGAATCACAAGGAAAATTTTTCCATTCTAAAATAAATAATAATAAAGCATTTCCTTATAGAAAAGAATTTAGTTTATATCCTTCTGAAATACAGGAGATAAAAAAAATCATTGAAGAAAATAAAAATGAAGAAGATGAATAATAATATTGATGAATATGAAAATATCGTAGAATTACTTAAACAAGCATTAAAATTTTATGCAGATAACGATAATTATAGTGTGAATCGTAAAGTTAATGATAGTATATTTACCCAGATTCAAATGGATAGTGGCACTCAAGCACGTTTCGCATTAGATAGAGCAAATGTGTTTATTAATGCCCGCAAAAAAATTGAAAACGATATTAATCATCACATAACTAACAATTCAGAAAATTTTTTAAAAGACAATTTAGATAAATTAACTGATTTAAATAATATGTTAAATACATAATAAATACAATGGAGATTAAATACAAAAAATTAATACCTGAAGCCAAATCACCCCTAAGAATTTATGATGTCGATGCTGGATTTGATTTATACTCAATATCTAAAGAAGAAACGCCTGATTATATTGAATACAATACTGGTCTTGCATTTGAAATACCTGTAGGATATGCAGGATTTTTATTTCCTCGTAGTTCGGTAACTAAATATGACTTGATGTTAAAAAATTCAATCGGTCTTATAGATGCGTCATATCGGGGGGAAATTAAATGTAGATTTACAAAAATAATTGGTGATGAAATTGAAGATATGATTGTTTTGAAAGATAGAATTAGCATTGATTTTAGTAATGCCAAGATTTTTGAAGTAGGCGAACGTGTTGCACAAATAGTATTCATTAAAATACCTGAAGTTACATTGGTTGAAGCACCGGAATTATCAGAAACCGAAAGAGGTGAAGGTGGTTATGGTCATACTGGAACACATTAAAAATAATTAATATGGAACAATCTACTCAAAAAAAAGAAAATGAGCATTCTGCAGATGTACACTTAATGAAAAACTCAATATATTTAATTAACAAAAATATTAAATGGTATACTAGATTATGGTATTTAATTTCAAATCCATTTAGATATATTATTAAAGGCGAATTAAGATATTAAACAATAAATTTATTATGAAAAAAATTAAAAATACTCCAAAACATAGAGCAAGAAGAGAAAGTGCTAAAAATTTACTTACGGCACAACTTAAACGTGGTACTAAACCAGAAAAAATTAGTGGAAGGACTACCGATAATATGATTCCATTAACTGATTCTGATAGAAACAGAATTAATCGGGAATTAGACACATTAAATAACCAGAAAAAATGAAACAATATCTTGACCTATTGAAAAACATACTCGATAATGGTGTCGAGAAAGAAAGTGGTAGAGCAAATATGCCTAACACAATTGGTATTTCACATGGTGTAATTCGAATGAATTTACAGGAAGGTTTTCCATTACTTACAACAAAAAAAATGTATTGGAAAGGTATTGTCCATGAATTGCTGTGGTTTTTAAGAGGTGAAACCAATATAAAATATCTGGTAGATAATAATGTCAATATATGGAATGGTGACGCATTTAGATGGTATAATGACATTTATGTAAAAAAACATGGTGCACCCCCAATGTCAATGGATGAATTTATTGAGTGTGTAAAAAATGGTGATGTATATTACTACCCAAATAAATTAGATGAATATTGTATTGATAATTATGAGTACGGTGACTTAGGTAAAGTCTATGGTTATCAATGGCGTAATCAAAATGGTATTGACCAAATAAAAGATGTTGTCGAAGGTTTAAAATCAAATCCATATAGTAGATATCATATTATTGATGGCTGGAATAAAGCAGATTTCCGAGATATGGCGTTGCCGCCATGCCATCTTCTATATCAGTTCATAGTAAGACCATTAAGTTTTGAAGAAAGAATTAAAATTTATGCAAGTCGTGAAGGTCAAACATATGAAGAATTTGTTGTTAATTGGGATACCGATAGTCAATGGACTGATGATATGAATGATGCAAAAATCCCAAAATTTTATCTTGATTTGAATATGTATCAACGTTCAACAGATTTTGGATTGGGAGCAGGGTTTAATTTGGCTTCAATGTCATTACTATTAATGTTGTTTGCTAAAGCAAATAATATGGTTGCTGGTATCGCTAATTGGATTGGTGGTGATACTCATGTATATGTTAATCATCTTGAGGGTGTAAAAGAGCAGTTAAAAAGAAAACCATACGATTTACCTGATATGAAAATCAATAAAGAATTAAATTCTTTTGAAGATATATTAAATCTCTGTATTGATGATTTTGAATTAATTAATTATAAATTTCATCCAACAATAAAACTGAAATTATCTGTTGGTTTGTAGAATAACCGTTCAACTTTTTATTATAGTATTTATAATAAAATAAGATTATGATTGGAATATATAGAATTAGAAATGTTATAAATAATAAATGTTATTATGGGTCATCAAAAAATATTAATAGAAGATGGAGCAAACATAAATCTCAGTTAAGATATGATAGACATGAAAATGTTGTGTTACAAAGAGCGTGGAATAAATATGGAAATGAAAATTTTGTGTTTGAGGTTGTTGAAGAATGTGATGAAAATGAACTATTGATTATTGAACAAAAATATTTAGATTCGAAACCTGAATATAATATAGGTAAAACAGCATCAGGTGGTGATAATTTAACCAAACATCCTAATAAAGAGAATATTATTAAACAAACAATTAAAACAATTAATAGTAACATTCATTTAATGAGTGAAGAGGAACGTAAAGAAAAATGGGGGAGAAATGGTGAAAATAATCCGAATTGGAGGGGTGGGGTTTCAGTGAAATATTGTAAATGTGGCAAAGAAATCCAATCAATAAATAAAACTTGTTCGGAATGTAGAGATTGGTGTGGAAAAAATAATCCATTTTATAATAAAAAACATGGCAAAGAAATAAGGAGGACGATGTCTGAACAACGAAAAGGAAAATATTTTGGTAATCAAAATATTAGGTTTGTAATTAATAATATTGAATATGATTCACTTGGTGATGCATCAAATAAATTAAATATACCAATTACAACAATAAGATGGAGATTGAAATCAAACAATAAAAAATTTGAAAGTTATAAATATATATAATCATGGATAAAAGATTAAAAAAGGTAAAATTAATAGATGAGTTAGATTTTACTTTTGTAGATGTTGAAAAACAATTAATTGAAGACGAAAAACGTTATGGTGATACTTGGAAGGAAAGAGGATTAAATTATCATGGTCAACCACAAGAAGAACGTTTCTTTGCGAAAATGCTAGATTATATAACCGATTTTCGTGAAAATAACACACCAATGCCTTGGACTAAAATAATTGGTGAAGCACATATTGCCCTTGTTAGAGAGAAAAAACTAAAGTAAATGAATTTAAATGACCATCTTATATGTAATAATAATTATCCTGTTATTAATAATTCTTTTACTTGCATCGGCATTGTTCTTTTTTTCAAAAAAAAGTTCGTATATATCTGACAAAGAAAAGGAATTTATTTGTTTCGTTATAGATATATTCATACAATATGGTGATGATTTAGGTATTCAATCCAAAGAACAACATGCAAAATTAGCCGAAGAACTTGAAAAAATTAAAACTAAACATTTAAAATTATAATATGACAATACTTGAGCAAATCATTAAACACTATCCAGATATTGAATTTTTATCGGCAGATGGTTTTGAAGACGCAATTATTGGGATTAGTGGTGAAAAATTAGTTTATTCTATAAATAAATGTATAGATATTTTAATGACTAAAGACAAGATGTCCACTGAAGAAGCAATTGAATATTTCTATTTCAATGTTGAAGGTGCTTATGTCGGTGAAAAAACGCCTATTTGGGTTAATGATGAAATATTTAATTAAAATAAAAAAAGAGGACTTAGGTCCTCCTTTTTATTAATACTGTTCCATTAAGATTGATGATGCAAGTAAAGCAGCTAATTGTAATGCTACTTCTGCATCGGTATTTGTTATTCCTGATAAATAACCGATTCTCGCCCATAATCTATAACTGTCTTGTGTTAATGCTGTTCCCATTTCATTTAATTATTAAATAATATTATTTACTTATAAATACTAATCAAATGTCTTAAAATAAAATAATTTTTAGATAAAATCACCTTTAGTTTCATTTAAAAACGGTAAAACGTCTTCTTTTACAGGGACAGCAACGACATGCTTCCAATAACTTTTAAAACCACCTATAGTTTTTTTTGTTTCATCACTTACATTATTAGCACTTTCAACTTCATAATATCTATTTTTACTACCACTCATATTATATTCGATGTAATCTCCACGGTCAATCTCAATTTTCTTTTCTTCCAATTCTTTTAAATAAACACCGAAACTAATATTACCGCTATCATCACGAACAATACCACCGGGATTACTGCCATAATAATCTTGTTTACCTTCTTCCACAGTAACCATAGCAGATATTCGAACAGGCGGCATAAATTTCTTGTCTTTAGTTTTTGCCTGACCATATAAATTATGAACCTTAGTTTCAATTATATTGATTTTATGTACAATAACTTCCTGTGCATTATCTGTACTTAAAAAATTTCTACCGTACATAACATCTAAATCAAACGAATTATTCGTCATGAATAATCCCATTCTTTGATTTTCAAGGTCAATTATTTGTTTTTTTTTCTTCATTATTTTTCCGTTGTTATACCATCTGGTTCATCTTTACCTACTTTTTCATCATTAAAGTTATTTTTTATCTTCTTCACATTAGATAGCTATAATCGGGAACATCGGTGGTTGATAACCTCTTTCTCTATTAACGTTTTCAGCAATATCTGCCCTTTCTTTAGTTAAATTAACCTGACGTAATTTATCTAATTGTTCTAATAATATTTTTTCGGTATCTTCTTTTAATTTAGTTCCTTCGTCAAGTAAATGACGATAGTCCATAGTCAATTGTTTTTCCGCAACACCTAATTCACCACTGTAGAAACCTCTAATAGTCCCTAATACCATTTTAACTTTAGCGATAAGAAAATTACGAATTTGTTGGTGTGCAACATCATTCATTTTGTCCCAGTTTAATACTTTAGTAGGTGGGTCAGAAGGCAACTTAATAATGTCATTATTTTCTTCTAAACATTTATCTCTATCATCAGCAGATGTGTCATAATACCAATACCATACTTTTCTACCAGAATAATGTTTTCCCCAAGCACCAGTAATTTCATGACGGTCTCCGGGAATCGGATATAAATGTAATATTTTTTCACCTGTTGCTAAACCAGTAATTCTATAAGTTAAAGTAGATTGTAATACCCTCTGTTTCATTCTTCTATCTTGTGCAGCTAAAAGTGTCGAAAATGTTGGTTGTACGTACATTGCAGGTCTGCCTAAATAAGACCAGCCAATCATACCCGGTGACCAAGCATTCATTGCAAAAGGGTCTACTAAACCAGAATCTATTTCTGGAGGAGTTTCCCATAATACTTCATTTACTTCTCTACCTGCAGGAATAATATAATGCTGAGTATGTGCTGAACACACAATATAATCTCGTTTTAATTCCCATTCTGGTGCTGCTGGAGCATTTGTACCTAATCCAACTTGTTTAGAATATGCGTAGGTAAAACTTTCCATATAATGATTTGATTTATTAGTGAAAGCAGAAAGAAAATCACCATTATCTTTACTCATACCCTCTAAAGAAACCCATTGTTGTTGTATTAGCCAATTATTAACCAATGAAGAATAATCTTCAACAACCATTTCTAAATATGAAATCATCATTTCATCTTCTAATTCAAAGGGTCTCAAAGGATATCCTAGCTCATGTTTAACTTTAAGAAATAAATTATTTCGTTCGACTGTTGTTATTAATCCCATAATTTCATATATTTGTCTTCATTTCTAATAAATACTTTAATTGAGGTAATATGCTTAAAATTGAATACGAAATTAAATTAAATGAATCCGGAAGACCTTATATTGATTTACCCGATGAATATATTGACAAACCGGAAGATAAATTTTTTGTATTAGAATTTTCAAAATACTTTTTACAAAGCGCATATGTACGTAGAAGTAATGAATTTGATAAAGAAACTGCAGATAAATTAAATGACTGTATTATCATACTTGAACAAATATCAGATGAAGTCGCAATAATTTTGTATAATGATATGCAATCTATGGGCGAAATTGCTATTACTACACACAGAAATTATCATATTCAGGTCGATACTGTTAGTGAAAGAAATGAACTTAAGTATCGGGATATTATATATAATAATAAAATTTTTAATAGACAAGAAGGATTAAAAGTATTAGTTCTTTCAGATATGAAAATCTATGAATTGCGTGAAGGTATTGATAATGAAAATTGGTTTGAAATTGTTGGAAAATAATTTATAATTTCGACATTAAATTTAAATATTTTAAGTAAATGAGTTTTCCTGCAACTAAAGAACAAAAACGAATTTTTAATTATATTAAAAATCGACCAGAAAATATATTAATAAAAGCTTTTGCCGGATGTGGTAAGACCAGTACAATAGTAGAAGCAGTTAAATTATTACCTAAAGATAAATCCATTACATTTTTAGCATTTAATAAACATATTCAAGAAGAATTAAAAACTAAATTGCCTGAACATGTCAGATGTTATACCACATATGGCCTTGGAATGGGAGCAATTAAAAGAAAATATAAGGACAAAATTCAATTTGATGAATTTAAAGCAGATAAAATCATACTAAAAAAATCTAAATCGTGGGAATTACATGACGAATTCAATAGCGAAGAAGAAATAGGTTATTATTTAAACTCAATAAAAAAATTAGTTAATCTATGTAGATTATCGTTAACATTAAAATCTGAATATATTCCATATCTAGCCGAAAGACATGATATAACAAATTTAAATAAACAAAAAGACATTAAAAGAGTTCTTAAAGTTTTGGATGGAATGACTATTGATAGGACTACATATGATTTTATTGATATGGTATTTCTTCCGGCAATTGATAAAAGTATTTGGATGTTTCCACAGGATTATGTATTTGTGGATGAAATTCAAGATGTAAACAGATGTCAAATTAAAATAATTGAAAAAATACTAAAAAAAGATAAAGCTACAGGTAAGGTAATTGGTAGATTAATTACTGTAGGTGATTTTTTTCAGGGAATTTATGGTTTTAATTGTGCAGATGATAAGGCATTTGAATATTTTGAAAAAATACCCAATACGAAAATATTGCCTTTATCACATTCATTTAGATGTTCAAAAAATGTTATATTAAAAGCACAAGAAATTGTACCGGACATTAAAGCACTGGATAATGCACCCGATGGTATAGTTAGAGATGGTAGTGCTTTAAATGAAGCTAAAAGTGGTGATTTTATATTGTGTAGAACAACAATGCCATTAGTTAAATTATTTTTTGAATTTCTAATTCAGGGAAAAAAAGCAATTGTTAAAGGAAGCGATATTGGTGTTCATTTAATTGAATTAATTGGTAAAATTAAGGATATTAAAATATTAATCGATTTCTGGGAATCGGAATTACAAATATTTAAAAATGATTTAAAAAGTAAGGGAGTTTTAAACCCAGATGAACATAGTGGATTTGTTGCATTGGAGGATAAAGTATCTGTGTTATTATTTTTAGCTAAATTATCTAAAAATATTGAGGACCTTAAATTAAAAATTAAAACGATATTCACCGATGAAATTCAAGGTATAGTACTTTCGACAGTACATAAAGCCAAAGGGTTAGAAGCAGAACGTGTATTTATAATACGTCCGGATTTATTACCTTTACCTAATGCTAGAAGTTGGCAGTGGGCACAAGAAAAAAATTTAGAATACGTAGCAATAACTCGTGCAATTTTAGAGTTAGTATTTGATAGAGAATGGACAGATGAAGATTAATAATTTAAAGTTTTAATATATGAATTGGATAGTTAAAATTGATGGAAAACCAGAATTACGAATACTTGTTCAATACAATCCGGTATTAGGAAAAGTTTCATTTATTGGTGAATTCAGATATAAATCGAAATGGACCGAGTTCTACACTCTTGAACATAATTTATATCATTTGGATTCTGAAAAAATTAACGAATTCTTATTTAATACATATAATGGATTAGATAATAGGGTTAATGTATTAAAATCTTTACATGAAAAATTAGATAAGATAAATTTAATCGAAATTAAAGAAGATTAATATCTCCAAAGAATATCATTAATAATTTTATTATTTTTACACCATCTTGAAACAGTAGATTGATTTACATTTTCAATTTTAGATGCCAACGCTGTTGATTCGAAGATACTAATTATCTCATTAGTAATAGCATTGCATTTATACACTTTCTTACAAAGGACTTCTTTTTGTTTACCAGATAGTCCTTTTTCTAATTTAGTTTTACTTATTTTTAATTTAGTACTTTCATCTCTAGATTTACCTTCCCAATATTTGGGCGAGTTTTGACTTAAATATTTTTTCTCCTCATCAGTTTTGGTCCTACCGTATTTCTTAGCGTCCTCACTTCCTGCTTTAGCAATTCGTCTATTAATCCATTGGTCACTTTGTTTAATGCCTAAATGTGATTTAGACATTTTTTCAAGTGTTTCAATGGCAGGAATCGCATTATTACCACCATTTTCAATATTATACCCAATTTCTTTGTTAATAGTATTAAATTCTAATATATATTTAATTTCTTTGGCATTTAATTCATCAATTGTTTGAGCAGTGTCAATTACAGAAAATTCAAAATTATCCCAACCATATTTTTTAAATGCATTACTTAAATGTGAATTATTAATGGTTTCATCATATAACAATGATTTTTTATATTCGCTAATTCTTTTACTTAACGACCGAGTAGTTTGTCCGATATATTTTTTACCATTAACAACATTTTTTATTTGATAAATAAATCCAAATATAATATGTTGCTTATTATCAATATATAATTCATATTTATATTTACCACAATCCCAAATTTTATTATATCCCAATTCTTTCGTCATTTCAAATTCAGTTTTACTGTCATCATAAATGTTTGGGAACTTTTTTTTAATTTTAGATTTCCCAAAATTAAATTTATGATACAATTTATTATTTTGATAATAACAATAATCTTGTGTGATATGCTTACTTAATTTAAATCCATTTTTTGAATAAATATTATCTTTACTTACTGTCCATCTTTTATTCGCAAAAGAAACTATTTTAGTTGGTTTATATTGTTTTATAAATAATTTAATCATTTTTGGAAAAATACCTGTAATAATATATCCACTTTTTACGGCAAATCTAGAAAGTTCATATTCGTTCTCTCGTTTTCCCCCACTAAAACTTCTTTTATCATCAAAGGTCATTAATACGATTAACTCATTTTTATAATATGCACCATACGAAATATTTGAATTATCACTTCCCTGTATATGGTAAGCATTTAAGAATTTATTTTTTTCACTATTATCCACCTCACGAATATCACAATTTCTAGCAAACACTTTATGAGTATTCTTTTTATTATGATATTTAATTTTATTTCTAATTATTTCTTTTTTATTAGATAATTCGGAGGAATAATATATGTAAATATTTTTTTTGTTTTTCTGTAATTCAGATATTCTATTTTTATTTGAAATAATATCAACATCTATTTCTTCTTGAAGAAATATAAATATTGAATCAGAGGTTTCAATTTTTTTCATATGTCATATATATATTAATGCAATACAAAAATAAAAAAAGAGTTGGAATAACCCAACTCTTTTTAGTTAATTTACATTAAATTGATTATCTTAAATCACCAATTCCGAAAGTAGTTAAACCATCGCAATAAATTCTACCATAATAACGGTTAAGAACCATTTTCTTAGCATAACGAGTCATGATACCACGAATCGGAGTAAAATCGAATGGGTTATACATAACAGGAGTTAACTGCATTGGAACGTATGGGGCATATATGTAACCGGTCTCTAAGATGCTAGTACCTTTATGTCCAATAAGAACTGTATTAGCTGGTGAGTATGGGTCACGATATACGATATAACGGCCACTTAAAGTACCGATTTTCTCAATACCCATGTTGTATTTGTCCTGCTCTGGAGCAGCGTTAGATACGTGGAAATATTCAAGGTCATCAAATACAGCACTAACTTCAGGAGATACTACAATCCAAGAAGCTCCACCACGAAGGGTTGCTTTATGAATTTGAGCAGAAATCTGATTGATTTTAGTTACTAATGTTTGATTCCAGTCTTTTTGTGTTCCGAAATAAGAAGTAGATTGTCTACGTAGACCATTATAATCCCAACGTGAAGTCCAAGCAGCACCTCTACGTAAATCACGTAATATTTCACGGTCAACTTCAGCAGCCATTTGTTCTGATAATAAAGCAGTTAATTCAGCTTCAGCATCGATGTTATGGAATGCAGATACGTCTTGAGCTAATTCAGGAGTCCACTGTGCTCTCATTTTACGTGTTTCAACAGAAACAGTAACTTGGTCAAGTTGGAAAGTAACTTCAGCCATTCTTGAATCTTCTTCCATATCAGAGTAAACTCTGTATGAATAGTTGAATACAGGAGTAGTTGCAGCACTAAGTGCTTGATAACCGTCAGTTCCAGCATAACTTAAATCAACAATAACTTCCATTTGTCCAAGTTTATTAACAATTGCTTGTCCGTATTTTTGAACTTTAACATGGTAAGGTAATGACTGACCAGCAGTTACGCTTTCATCTAAGAATGCTGCGGGAGCAACAAAATTAACTGTTGAAACAATCTTTAAACTAGCTAAGAAACTTTCAGTATCCATAGGTACACCTGAAGGACCAACTAATTTACCCTCGAAAGTAGTACTAAAACCACTAATCAAAAGAGTTAATTGTTTATCACCAGCAAAATATGCAAACGGAGTTTGTGTAGTAGCACCAGTAATAAATGTAATTTCACCTTTACTTCTATCAAATAATGAAGTTCCTTCTTCAGCATATTCAGTTGCATAGAATGCATCGTATAATGAACGACTTTCGAACTGAGTTCTAGCAGATAAAGCAGTTGTAGCAGCATTGCTATAAGCACCGTCAGGCGATGTGTTAGCAAATTGAGCAGCATTTACTTGAACTCTCTCACTTGCTTTAGGGTTAATGTAATATAATTTTCCTATAGGTAGATTCAATGCCTGTACAGACACGATGTCGTTAGCTAAAAGTTTAGCAAATACTCTACGAATTACAGGAAAGGCAACAGTTTCAAACTGACCACTTGAATATGATTCAGTTGATTCGTTAATCATGTGAGATAATTGATTTTCAAATAATTGAGCACAATTTTCTTTCACATTACCTTCTAGACCTTCTAACAAACCGATTTTATCCCATCTGTTAGTGGTAATTTCTCTTTGTTCACGAAGTTGTTTTAATCCAATATTACCAACTTCAGCACTTTCTAATAAAAATCCCATTGTATAATGTTTTATTTTTAATTAATAATTTTTTTACCTCTATTTTCAACGTATTCAATCAGACTTTTCATTTTTTGAATGTGTTTATTGTCGGCATACGCAGTTTTTTCGATTACTTCATCAAGCGTTTGTTTTGAAGACGGTTGTATTGAGGTTGTTACTTTATCTTCAACGCTTTCAGTAAGTGTTTTTCTACTATCTCTCATTTCAGTAAGAAATGTTTTATACTTATTCTGTGAGCTAGTAATACTATCAACTTTTTTAAATTCGTTAATAATTTTAATTTTATCGTCTTGTGTTAGAGCAAGCTCTTCGTTTACTAAAAGATTATTGACATGAGCCAAATTAGTATTAAAAACAGCCATTTCTTTCAATTGTGTGCGATATTTTTCAAGAGCAGTTTTGTATTGTTCAAGCAAAGTACTAACAGTATTTTTATACTTCTTACTTTCATTCAACTTTTTAGTTAAATTCTTATTTTCGTTAATTAAGCTACCAATTTTTGTATTCGATTCATTTTGATTGTTACGGAATCGACCATGTGTTCCTTCGTGGTCACCTAATTTACCCGGAGTAATAGTACCTGCAGAGTATGAAATACTCATCGTTTCATCTATTTCTTCATCATTTGGTTCACCTAATAATGCTTCTATTTCATCATCACTTACCGTATCATCTTCTACTTCATCGATAAGTTCCGTAGTAGGACCATTATTATGTAATCTATTGATTTGTGATTCACTACCAAATGTTTCTCCACCAGCTTGATGCATTTCATTTTGTGCCATTCCACCTTGACCTGTTACTACAGGTGCAGTTGTACTTGCATAATTAACTTCACTTTCAGGTTTATAACTAACCATTGGTTTTTGTGTTTCAGGATTTCTAGTAAGTCCTAGCGAACCACTTCCGCCCTTTTGAAGATATTGCTGCAATATTTGTAATTTAATTTCTGCAGGAGTAAAAGGTATTGTTTTTTTAACCGCACCACCCGTAGTGCTACTTAATTTTGCTTCGAAAGCAATATTCATTAAATCATTAAGTTTAGCATCTGCTTGAGCATCTAAATTTTGAGGATTAATACTTTGAAGTCCTGTTGCAACTTGTTGTTTGCCTGAAGTAACGGCATTTTTAATACCTTTAGTAATATTTCCCAATAAACCTTCGTCTACTTCATCAGTTCCCATAGAATTAATCATTTCATCAAGTTGATTTCTCATATTGATTAATTGGTCGAATGCAACTCCTTTATTACCTTTTTCCATATAAGATGGTGACGATGATTCAATACCTTTAAGTTCTTCTCCGAGACCCTCCATATTAGAAATTTCTCTTTCGATTTCTTCCATAGTCAATACTTCATCTTCATCATCAGCAACTTCTAAGGCAGAATCTACACTGCTCATATCAAGTTCTGTTATATCAAATTCTTCAGTCTGAAGTGGTTTATTTGCTTTTTGAGCAAAAGGTTTACCGTCACCAACAGTTTCTTCAACCTTCTGTACTTTTTTTGCTTTATCCTTAAAAGGGTCGCCTTTACCAACAGTATCGGTAATTTTTACGTCTTCCTCGACCTTTTCCACTTTTTTTGCTTTCTCGGTAAAAACACCGTCCTTACCTGCAGCTTCTTCGACCTTTTTAGTCTCTTTTACTTTTTTTTCCATAACAGATTCATTATTTGATTCAGTTTCATCATTTTCAGATTCTTCGTCATCATCCACTTTTTTATAGGATTCTTTTACTGACTTTTTATTTTTATTTATTTCTTCTTTCAACAGATTTTTAAACTTATCTGGAAACTCATCTGCTAATTTTTTCTTAGCATTAGCATCAGCAGCTTCCATTATTGTATTATAATCAGTTAAAGCTTCTTTTATTATCGATTTATTATCGTTTTCCATATTATTTAATGTCGTAACTAATACTATAATTTTTATATAAATACATTCTCTTTATGAAAAAGTATAGTTTTTATTAAAAACCAAACAAAATTCTTCTTTATAATAAAAATCTATCAATTGCTGTAATTATTTTATTATCTTCTTCTTTAAGATAAATACCGCTTTTTTTATTATAGGTCTCACCGAAACTCATTTCACCATTTTTTGATGGAAATAGAAATGCACCGGGAGTACTTGGTGTTGCAACTAAATCAAAACCAATTAATTCAAAATCATTTTGAACCATATTTTCACCTTGAATTTCTTTAAGCGTACCTACTCCACGAGATGAAATACCTAATCTTATTTTATTTTGTAAATAAAGTACTATCTTATCACCAACTACTGAAACTATACCGAATTTTATGTATCCGGGTGATACAATAATTTTAATTTGTCCAAACAATACATTTTCTTGTGCGCCTTTACCCCACCACATTTTAGTAATCATATGTGAAATATTTTGTAATGAAATAATACTGCTGTCTGGGTGGTCGGCTTCAGATACTGCACTATTAGTATCAACCAATACTTGATAATCTGTAACTTGTGGGATTAAAACGTCTTTAGGATAAACTCTACCATTTTTATTTTTAACACCCCATTTCTGAAGGATACAGTTAATTAAAACAGGTTCATTTGGTGTTAACTTAAACCCTTCATTTATAAAATCAGGATTTAAGTCTGAGTTGATATAACCTGCATCATGCTCAATAAGTATCCCAAATCCAGTTTCACCTGCTTGTAATATTTTGCTCATATATGAATATCTTTTGACATAAATAGTTGTTATTATTGTTTTACATCTACAATAACATCTCGTTGATTTTTTTTAATATTTTCAATATTAATGTTTTCAATGAAAATGTAAGTTTCTAAATCAATTAATATTGTTTTAATAATAGCATTGACTTCTTTGAGTTTTTCTAATTTTCCCATTTGAAATTTATTATGTATTAGGAGTAATTTTTTCTATCTTTATGCGAATTTCATCCAATTTATTTAATATTTTTTCTGATTCGACTTTACCTATTTTTTCATTTAAATCTAATAACATTGAAACTCCGTTTAGAACATGAAGTGTTTCCTTTTCAGATTCAATCCATTGACGAGTTCTTTCTTCTTCCCTTTTTAACATTTCAACACGAATCTTCTCAAGAGTTTCGGATTGTTCTCCTCGTAAATTCTCAATTTTTGTAATATGTTCATGCTGCATGATTTTCATGTCACTCGTTTTATTATTTGTCCGTCTTATTAATAAAGTCGTAACAATAATACCGAGTGCCAATACTACTATAAATAAGTAGAAAAATACATTAAGCCAAATTGGATATATAGTTAATTGCATATTTGATTTTTACTTTAATATAAATAGTTTGAAATATTCGTTTAGAATTCCAAACCATTAAGATTTTCTATAATAGTGTATTTATAATAAATATTATAAATAATGGCATCTAAAGTATTATTGATTGACCCAAATTTAGTTAATACAAATAATGACATGACTAACGGTATTCCACAATATCAAGACATGTATATTTTTGCAGAATTAACAGCAGAAAGAAGGGGAAGAACTCTTTTAGAAATGAAAGGAACTACAGTTAGTACAGTTCAGACAGGACTTGAAGATAATGTAACAGTTAATTTTATCGGTAATAATCAAGATAAATCAGATTCGAATCCTAATTATCTTAATTTTACAACTAATTGGTATGATGGTAGTACCGGAAATAAAACACAATTTGAAAGTTTTGGTATTAGTAGTATTAAAGTAAGTACAAATTCATCATTTGTTCCACAAGTAAATGTTCAATTTGTAGATGTAAGAGGTTTAACATTTTTTAACCAAGAAAATTCTCCATATAGGATATTATTTGATTTTCCACCACCAATTTTTACATTAACAATAAAGGGATACTATGGCATGCCATTAAAATATCAATTGCATTTAGTTAAATATACATCAGAATTTAAATCGGAAAACGGAAATTTTATAATTGATGCTCAGTTTGTTGCAATGACATTTGCACCATTGACAGACGTATTATTTCGTTATGTAGTTAATTTTCCATTAATAGACGAAGGTATAAATGCAAATCCGAATCCTACAGGTATACCAAAAAATACTTATGAATTGATTTTAAAAATAAAAAACTTATTTACACAAACAGAAGCATTAAAAAATTCATCAACTAATACTCAAAAATATGATAATACTATTGCTCAATTAAGAAATAATACAGATATTATTGAAAAAATAAATAGTTATAGTGAAGATGAAAATATAAAATCATTTAATCCGATTCTATCAATTAAAAATAATGAAAATATTGAGGATAAATCAAAAACATTAACTCCAATTAAAAATACGTTTGAATACGATAGATATATTAAAGGAATTTCGACTGAAGGAATACCAGATAAATTAACACAGAGATTGTTAATTACATGTTTAATCGGTCAAAAGATTACAAATGAGGAAGTTAATACTCTTAAAACGACCGATAGTAGATTAATTAAAGCAGAGGTAAAACTTAATGACTATAAAGAAGAATTAATAAATCAAACTATTTCAACAATGGGATTCGTTATTGAAAAAAATGATATACCTAGAAGTGGTAATTTTGTTAATAATCCAGATAATTCAAAAGAAGTTGATACTACTAATATATATGCATATATTGATATTACTAATTATTACATGAAATTATATAAACAAAGAATAGATTTAAATAAAGTTAAAGCTGATGAAATGAAAATCATTAATGAAGGAATTAATGATTTAGTATTGAAAACATTGGGAATGAAACCAACTATTTATAATATTTTTAAGATATTATTAAATGATGTTGACAAATTTTTCAACATACTTAGAACAACTTCTATGAAGGCTGAAGAACATCACAATACGTATATCAGTCAAATCATTAATGATGGTAATTATGTAGATACTAAAGGCAGTCACATATATGCATTTCCTCTTGTAATCAAACAAGAAACTGGCTGTAATAGTGCTAAAGTAAGAACAGCACCAACTGAAATCAGTAATATACTTTCAGAACCATTTCCAGAGATAGAATTAGTTCAAAATTTTATCGAAACTTTTTATCTACAACAAAAAATAACAGAACAATTAAATTTAAAAAGCGAACAGAATGCAGATGGTACAAATAAATGGATTCCTATAGCACCCGTTGATTCAACATTAGCTTCAACTAATATTGCATCACCTTATTTTGGTATAGATACGTCAAATGGTGGTTCAGTATCTCAACCGATTAATTTAGATGGAGATA
>Ga0307376_10002257_pt1 | contig 19191 bp, 19 predicted proteins | sample TR2MG_FD_202536 | JGI IMG/M metagenome (GOLD analysis project Ga0307376, IMG submission 202536) | Soil microbial communities from Risofladan, Vaasa, Finland - TR-2 | ecosystem: Environmental > Terrestrial > Soil > Coastal area > Acid sulfate soil | place: Finland: Risofladan, Vaasa | collected...
TGTTTGAGCGCGTAAAGTTCTTCATCAAAAGCTACGAAGAAGTTACCGGAGATAAGATACCGCTTCGCTACAATACTAAGACTGATCTCGTAAACGAGAGAACCAACAGTTACTTCTATGTAGGAACCGCAGGATCACAGAGCTTCGGACGTTCCGCAACACTTACGAACATCCACTTTTCGGAAATAGCATTTTATCCAAACCCTGAAGAAGTCTATTTGTCCGCATCACAAGCAGGAACTCCAAGACGGATCGTGATTGAAAGCACGGCAAACGGTATCGGTGATTTCTTCTATCAGATGTGGAACGACAGTGAAGAAAAGAAAAGCATATACCAACCGCACTTCTTCGGGTGGGATAAGCATGAGGAGTACAAAGCACCTGATGATGTAAAGATTGCATTGACGACTGAAGAAGATAATATGATGACACGCTTTCAGCTTTCAAGAGCGCAGATGGCGTGGAGAAGGATCAAGCTCGCAGAGTTCCCTGATCCTATGAAGTTTCAGCAAGAGTATCCGCTTACACCGGAAGAAGCGTTTATATCATCCGGTCATCCTGTGTTTCCGGTTGATACGCTTGTTTGGTATAAGACCAAGAAGGAACTAATCATCCCGCCAATACATACAGGAAATCTACTCGGATACAAACCACCTACGTTTGAGGAAAGCAAAGGCGGATACTTGGAGATATGGAAAATGCCTGATCCTCACCGTGAGTATATTATCGGTGGTGATACCTGTGAGGGTGTATCCGGCGGCGACTATGCGTGCGCTCAAGTTATAGATCGAAAGAGTTTGGAGCAGGTCGCACTATGGCATGGAAGGGTAGAGCCTGATATTTTCGGAAGGGAAATGTACAAACTTGGTTTGTTCTATAAGGATGCGATGGTTGCACCGGAGCGAAACGCATCAGGACTTGCCACGATCCTTACGCTACGAGATTTATACTATCCAAACCTCTATATCCGTGAGAAGTTGGGTGACGTAAAGGATAAGTTTCATCCTGAACTTGGGTGGAAAACGGACATGAAAACAAAGCCGGTGATGATTGCCTCTATGCAACAGATACTTCGCGATAAGCAGTTGATCCTACATGACAGTGCTACACTGCATGAGTTGTTTAGTTACCAATACGATGAGGCAGGATCAGCAAACGCAACCAAAGGAAGTCACGATGACAGAGTAATCGCGCTGATGATTGCAGTTGAAGTTATCAATCGCACACCTATTGCAACTATAAGTACAAACAAATTACAGGAGAACAGAAAATCACCGGAGCAGGACATAAACCAGTTCTACACCGACCAACTTTCAGGTGATATGTTCTAATTATTATGGGTGTGTGGTATGGTGTAAGAAAGGATAGATATGCAAGAACCGTCAACTGTACCGGATGCGGTAAAGCCGGACATTACAAAGGATACAAGTGCTGGAAGTGTAAGCGCAAAAAATGGTACTGGTCGCCTGAAAAGCGAAAACACGAAACCGGAACCCATAGAAAGCGACCATATCCAAAGCACGTTAGATCACAACCAGCAGTTGCGTAAAACGTCAGAGCAGTTTATAACTCTGTTGCGTGACATATCGCCGGTGCTGTTTACTATCGAAGCATATAATCAAAAGTTTCTCAAAGACATGGAGTATGGAGAAATCCATATCATCCAATATGTCCGCAATGGGCGTGTATACAAGATAGACGCATACCCGCGCATATCGAAAATAATAGAGTAACTTGACATGGCGTACAAAAAGTCGGATAGTATTATTGGAGCAACCTATGACTGTAGAAGAAATCATCGCACGCGCTGAAAAGCGTTTCAACTCACATCAAAACCGCTTCGGATTGATTACACGCGAAGATATCATCGACTTCTTCAAAACCCTCAAACCGGAACAAGACAGAAAAACAGAACTTACAAGTTTTCTTGAACAGATACCGTATCTAACACAAGCAGAGAGAGCGAGGATTTACAGTGACATTGAAAGCTATACATGAACACATCGAAACTAACAGCGATTATCGTCAGCATTATTGGCGCAGATCATGTGTCAAAAGCACAGCGTGAGCAAATCAAAGCATTGTTAGATACTATTGTGTCCGCCGGAGCGCCGGCAGAGAAAGGTAAACCAGTCTATGAAAAAGAAGTTATTGAAGAAAAAGCAAACGATTTCAAAGAGGAAGAAAATAACATTTCGCTCGAAGATGCGTCATACTTTCGATTTCCTAACGACCTCAATGTACAAATTGAAGGAGAGGGTGAACCAAGGAAAATAAGTATTTTTCCTGATGGTAAATCCGAAAATGTAGATTATGGCAAGAGCAACTAGGAAAACAATGGCAGAGGCAGATAGGCCAAAGCCGGAAACAAAAGAAGATAAGCTCAAACAGTTTGAAGCTGATCTATTAGCATCAGTAAAACAGGATGATGACCAAGCGTATGCAAAAGCATCGCGATGTTATCAATCTGCCAGTGATGCACGCCGCCGGTACGATTGGGAGTGGCTATCACGCGATTTGTTCCGTAGAGGCTATCAGTTCACACGCTACAACTCACAAAGTAAAACAGTCACAATGAGTGCTACCAGTTCGGCCCGTATACCAGTCAACTTGACTGTATCAGCACTTCGCGTTATCAAGAACCAAGTCACCGCGTTCCGGCCAAAGTGGATCGTCATGCCGACAAACATTGATGATGAAGCAAGTGACAATGCTAAATACTCCGAAAAGACACTCGACTATGTCTATATCCTCAACCGGCTCAAGAAGCACATCAAAGAAACCGTCATGCAGGGATTACTGTTTTCAGTTGGTTCCGCGTGGCAAATACATTGGGATAAGGATATCGTCAATGAGGACGGTTCCAAAGGCTTCGTATCTATATGGCTCATTGATCCGTTTGATTTCTATGTTGATCCGTCATGCACTGATGGGTTGGCGTTTACTGATGCAGAGTATGTTATCAAAGCAGTACGCAGACCGTTATCTGAAGTGAAAACAAATAAGAACTACAAGAACACTGACCTACTGACTACCGGCGACAACCGCGTTGCATCAAGCGAGTACAAGCAGTTTCTCTTGCAGTCGCTCAAGTTCATGGGTTCATACACGCAAACACCGGAAGGTGAAACGATCATACTCAAAGAGGGCTGGTTCAAAGAGCGCGACAAGAACGGTAAGGTTCGTATGCGTATCATCACTTGGACAGACAGTGCATCAAAACCTCTACGCAACGAACTCACAACTCTGACAGACTTTCCGTTCCGTATGTATCAGGCTGACCTCAATCCGCTTGAAATGTATGGTGAAGGATGGGCGCGTCACGTTATACCGATCAACCGCGTACTCAATACACTTGAGAGTTCCATGTTTGATTTCAACTACAAGTTTGCAAAGGGCAGACTTATCATGGACAAGAACGCCGGTGTCAACTTTGTTACCAACGAACACGGATCAATCATCGAGAAGAACCGTGGATCGGATGTCCGGTCACTTCAGGTGCCACCGCTTCCCGCATCACATGAAAGTCAGATACTTCGCATGAGGCAATACTTTGAGGATATATCCGGCGCACATGATGTGTCGCTTGGTCGTATCCCTGTCGGAGTAAAGTCAGGTATTGGTATCGCGGAACTGAAACAAGCAGACGCAACCAATCAAGACGACTTGGTAGATAATCTTGAGGATTTTCTTATCGAGGTCGGTAAGAAAGTATTGGAGCTTATCTCTGACAACTTGGAGTTCCCGATGTTGGTAAAAGCAACAAACATTGCCGGTAAAGCAGATTACTTCACAATCGTAGGAAAGAAATACAAGAAGGACAGCAAGAAAGAGTATAAGATCGGCAAATCAAAGTATCCTATTGGTGTTATCGAACCGAACAACACGATCCGTGTACAGATAGGATCATGGCTTGCGTTCAGCAAACAACAGAGGCAACAGGAACTCAAAGACCTGTATACTTCCGGTGTCATTGACCAACAGACATTACTTGAGCATCTTGAGTTCGGTGATGTCGATAGCATCTTGGAGCGAACGAAACAGGAAGCGATACTGAAAACTCGCCGTGAACTACAGAAGGTAAAGAGCGATGATGTCACAGAAGAAGAACTGGCAACACAGGAAAGTAAAATGTTGTTAGATGGTGACGTTCGGGTAACAGCGTTACCGGACGATGACCATGATGTTCATATCGCAGTACACAAGAAGGACGAAGGAAACAAACTTATCGACTTCCATATCCAACAGCACTTGATGTTGAAGGATGCAAAGCGCGAAGTAGAGCAAGCCGCAAAGAGTGGAGAGATCGGAGCGAACACTCCGGCTATTGAACCGACTGGTGCCGAGGGCGTACCACCGGAAATACTACAAGCAGGACAAACAGTAATGCAAAACGAGCAACAACAGAACCCGCAGGTACCACCGCCACCACCTATACCACCAACACAACAACCTGTAGGGATGGTCGGCGGGGTACCGGCTGGTGAAATACCAGCATAATTTGACATTTGGATAAATTAGCTTTATAAATTAGAAAGGAGCAACCTATATGGATTATACAAAAAAGAAAGATATGCCTCACACAGAGGTAGAAGCAGGGAAACTTCCCGTAGCAGATCAGATGACCGGAACCAAAGGGCCGGACGATAAGTGGAAAGGCGAAGTAGTTGACATGAACTACGGCGTAGTTCCTACGGAAAAAGACGCAATCAAAGCAAATCTCAAGAAAGCCGGCGAAGATACAATTTCACGTTTTGGTCTTGACCAGCGCGGAGTTGAGCCGGAACCTTACCCTTCAAAGGACTAAGGTTATCACCACGATCCATGAGGTTTGGCAGGACTTCGTGGATCAAGCGGATACAATAACTAAAGTGCAACGCGCCACCTAAAAAATGGGCCAGCGTACAGCTACTTTGTTGTATCCACTTGAGGGCATAAGCGAAAGTTTGTGCTTTCGGCACCTTTACATCTTACGTTTGGTAAAAAGTAAAAGTGTTTATTTCGTGTGATGACGTAATCATCCGAGCCGTTGCCGTAATGCAATCGAGAAATGGAGTAGTGTATGGCAGATGATATAAAAGAAAAAGCCAAACTGGTTCTTGATGAGCAACCAGTACCGCCTACAGGTGAACAAAAAGCTCTTGGTGAACAAGCTACACCGGAAGAAATAGAGTTTAGTAAACTCAAAGGTTCTTCGCAGGATCGTTTTTCAGGCATCCTTGGACAGAGAAACAAGGCATTTGAAGAACGTGACGAAGCATTGAAACGAGTGAACGAAATGGAAGGTCGTTTGCGAGTTCTTGAAACATCACAAACTCCGACTGCTCCGGCGTTCTCGGCGAAAGCTGAAGAACTTACACCGGATCAGAAGCAAGCTGTAAACAACTTGCGCGGATTTGGGATTGCAACACAAGAGGATTTGCAGGCACTCCAAGATCAACTTGTTTTGGATGCAGAGTATCAACGCCTCGAAGGAAGATGGGGCAATGATAGTAAGGGGCCGGTCTTTGATCGTGTGGAAGTAGAAGAACACATGAAGAAAACCGGTATCTTCAATCCTGAAAAGGCATTTGAAGATTTATACCGCGATGAGATTTTTGATTTGCGGAAGAAATCCGATACATCTGAAGTTGAACCTTCAAGTCAAACCTATACGGAAAAACCGACAGGTTCGGGCATGGGTAAAACTGAACCTCTGACTGTCGACAGTCTAAGGGAGCGACTATCGCGACCTGATGGCATGGGATGGTGGGAGAAAAACCGTGAGAGGATTTTACCGCTCATGGGGCAGTTGATCCAATAACCCTACCGGATAAGAGTAGCGTTTGCCAGTTACTAATAATGTTTATTTTATAGGAGTAAAAACTATGGCAGACCTAACAACAACTACGTCCGCAGTATTTATCCCTGAAGTGTGGAGTGCAGAAACTCTACGCGCACAGGAAGCGGCACTCGTTGTGGCTCCATTAGTGAAACGGTTTGACAATCTTGTCAAGGGAAGGGGCGACACCGTCCATATCCCTGAAGTGAGCAACTTAGTTGCAAACGACAAGGTCGACAACACTGATGTCACTTTGCAGAGTCCTACAGAGAGTGAGAAGTCAATAGCAATCGATCAATGGAAAGAGGCATCTTTCTTAGTAGAGGACATCGTCAAAGTTCAGTCGAACTACGATTTGATGGCCGAGTATACAAACAAAGCCGGTTACGCAATCGCACAAGCGATTGATAGTTACCTGCTCGACCTGTATACGACCTTTACTAATCCCGCAGTAGGTACTTATGGTGCCGACATGGGTGATGCAGAGATCGTAGGAGCGATACAAGCATTGGACGAGTCCAACGCACCTATGGAAGATAGGTACATGATTGTCAAACCTTCACAGAAGGCGGCAATAATGTTATTGGATAAGTTTGTGCGGGCCGATTATCTTGGCCAGTATCAAAATCCGACACCGGTCAAAAGAGGGCCGAACAACAGGTATATGTGGGGAGAGATTTATGGAGTTCCTGTTTACTACACCACACAGGTGCCAGTAACAGCCGGAACGCCGACTGAAACTCACAACGTCCTGTTCCATAAGGAAGCTCTTGCACTCGCGCTTCAATTAGCGCCGAGAACACAAGGCACCTATTGGGCAAAAAGCCTCGGATGGCTGTGTACGGTTGACACCATATTTGGAGCCGCAGGGCTTCGTGGCGATCACGGTATCGAAATCAAATCGTAAGCTGAAACGCTTACCAAGCTCGGAGAGTTCAATGCTCTGCCGAGCAACAAGAAACAAACGTAAGATTATAAGGAAAGGAGCAACCTATTATGAAAACAGTTATGAGTGGTGACGCTGTCAAATCAGAGCGTATGCCACCGTCAATATCACTTACAGAGGACGATTTGCCGGACATCAAAGACTGGAAGGTTGGTGGCAAATATACAATCACACTTCAGGTAGAACAGGTATCTTCAAGCAAAGATGCTACACTCGGCCCTTCTAAGAAATTAGAGGCACGCTTCCATGTATTGAAAGCAACCACATCCGGTAAACCTATGGAAGAAGAAGATGACACGGAAGAAGAAACACCGGAAGAAGAAACATCACCGGACGAAGAAATGCCGGAAGAAGATATGGGTGACATGGAAGATATGATGGGTGGTCACGGTAAAGGCCCGAAGATATCAATTATTATCAGGGCGGCAAAGAGGAAACTTGGAGTATGATTTGTTCAAAGTGTGGAGAACAAGTATATCGTGCTTTCTCATATACAGATAGCGATGGGAAGTGGAGAAGCGGAGAGTGTGAGGGTTGTTATCCGCTCGGTAAACTGAACGGATCATGGTCAAAAACAGATAAGATCAAGAGTAGGGTTCGGATGCCGGACGGCACAGTTATATCAGGAAAAGCTGGTTACAAAGCGCTTGATAATATGCGCCGATCCCAGGCCTCAAGTAGCACTTGACATAGGATATAAAATGGCATACTGTTGATATATAGACGCTTAGTGAAGAACACAGGCGGACGCACAGATGCGTTCGCTTTTTTCGTAAAAAGGAGATTATTATGGCACAAGCAGTAAACGCAGGGTTCTCATCAGAAATAGTAAACTTAGCAGTTACATCCGGCGGATGGACTGCTCTTTCTTTGCCAAGTCGTCCAAACAATATGTTGATCCGACTTCGTGAGAGTGGCGACCTTATGGTATCGCTTGATGCCGCCGGTGCAACTTTCCTTACCATACCGGACGGAAACTCACTCACTTACGATTGGAACGCAGGAAAAACAGATAACATTATATATCTCAAAGGTACAGTATCAGGTAACGCAGAAATAATTGTTACTTACGAGTAAGGAGTAAATTATGGCACGACTAAACGGTGGCGGCGGTGGCCCGATAGCAATTACAGATACGTTTGTTGTCGCTTCACAGGCGGCAATGTTAGCATTGGTCGCACAGACCGGTGATGTAGCAATACGGACAGACAGTTCCTATACATATATCCTTCAGGGTACCGATCCATCAGTCTTGGGTGATTGGGTACAACTTCTTTTTCCCGAAGGTCTTGGTGGCACAGGTTCAGCCGGACAGGTTGGCGTGTTCACCGGAGCTTCGTTTGTTCAGGGATATGCAGACTTTCTTTATGATACAACCAATACAAAGCTAACAGTTGCGGGAGCAAAGCCACGCATAGAGGCTTCAATCACAGGAAACACTTATGGAACAGATGGATATGAAACATTGGTAATTGGAAGTGGAAACACCGTAACCAACTACATGAACATTGTTGTTGGAAGCGGAAACACAAGAGGATTGTGGGGTGGGATAATTGTCGGAGTAAATAACACAAATCATGGACAATATGCCGCAGTATTTGGTTTAGGTAACTATCTCAACTCCGATTGTCACTACTCACTTTATGCAGGGCAATCAAACTCTGGTGGTTCTGTAGGAAATTATGTTTTTGGATATGGAAATACAGCAGGTTCAGGTGGTTCGGTAGATATAAACTGGAACCTTATCGCAGGATATACAAACGTAGTCAACAGTTTCTCAAAACATAACATAGTCGCAGGACTAAGCAATAACGTCACAGGAAGTAATAACGCAGTATTTGGTACAACAAACACTGTTGCAGGAACGAAAGATGGAAACCTTATAAGTGGAACAAGTAACGTATCAAACACTTCATACTCGGTCATCGGTGGACAAGGAAACACTGACAGCTCTGATGGATGGAACCTTATCGGTGGTAAGGGGATAACAGTCGGAGCAAGCGAAGGATTTGGTGTGTATTGGGGTGACACTCATGTTCTTTCCGGTGCAGGGTTTTCAGCAATTATTGGGAGAGGCCTCAATGTTACCGGAAACTACAATGCTTCATTTGGACAAGGAAACACATCAACAGGTCTTGGAAACGTAGTAGGTGGAGTATCAAACGCCCTAACTGGAACGCACAGTGCAGTGTTTGGAGCATCAAGCACAGTTATTGGAACACACAGCATTGTCGCTGGTGCTACACAGTTTTTGACTAGCACTCATGCTATTGTAGGTGGAGAGGGAAACGTAGTTACTGCTTCTCATAACATCGTAGCAGGACAATCAAACGCATCACACGGAACGCATAGTGCAGTGTTCGGACAAGCACATGACATCACTGGAACGCACAGTCTTGTAGTAGGACAGGGGCATACGATTGTTTCCGGTGCTACTCACAACGTAGTAGGTGGTAATGCAAATACTATATCTACTGCTTCATTGAAGAACGCAATGTTTGGTGAAGCAAACTCAATACTTGGTTCTACTGGACATAACTTACTCGCCGGACTATCAAACAGTGTAGACGGTGGACGTAACGCATTATTTGGTGAAAGCACACCAGTTGTAGGAGATTATAACGTAGTAGGTGGGTACGACCACACCACAGTTTCGGGAAATGGAAACATAGTTGCGGGATGGCAGAACAATGTTGTAGCAAACTACACCGCAGTATTTGGTTCAACGAACCAAGCAATAGCCTCAACAACAAGCTCAATCATTGCCGGTATAAACAACTTTATGAGTGCGGCTACCAACGGTGTTGTATTGGGTGGTGGAAACCAAGTATGGACAGGTGGGTATACAAATCACATTGGTCATGGAAACTACACACAAACAGGTTCGTACAGTACGCTGATTGGACACTCAAACACAAGCCTATATGGTTCTGAAAACTACGCATTTGGATACTCAAACGGAGTAGCTGACCAAGCTTCCTTTGCAATAGGCGGTTCTAACTCCGCAACAGGACATTACAACATGACGCTTGGACACAGTAACACGATAGGTGGTGGTTCAGGAAATACACGGATGTATGCACTTGGAAAGAGCAACACAATCAACGGAACAGATAACATCGCAATCGGGTACGAAATCACAAACGATATTGCAGGTGCAAGTGATGTCCACTCAATCGGTATTGGATATCAGGCATACATGAGGCAGTACGGAGAGATCGTCCATGCGGCAGGGAAGTTTGCAACCGCAGGTGACGCACAAACAGCACAATTAGTAGGACGCATTTCAACAGCAGACGATACGCCAACCGAGATTGCATTGAACGGAGCATCAATCTATCTATCAACACAAGACAATAGAGTGTATGCGTATGTCGCAACAATCGTAGGTACAAAAGCAACAGATGGATCAGAGAGAGCAATGTATAGACTAAAGTGGTCAACGCTACGAGCTTCGGGTGTTGCTACTACAACAGTAGACGGACTGGTGGTTGAAACGATTTACGAAACAACTGCAACCTTAGACGCAACTGTTACCGCAGACACGACAAACGGCAGACCGGCAGTTATGGTTACGGGATTGGCGGCAACAAATATGCGATGGGTTGCAAGGATTGAAGTAACAGAAGTAGGTATTGATACCGGAGCATAGGAGTAAATTATGATAATCAAAGCAACAACAGTAGATATAGTCGGAACATTACAAAACAATGGAAGCGCTGTAGGTGGTGGTGGAGCTCCAATCACGTTTCTTGAGGGAGTTGATTTGAACGTAAACACAACTACCAATATCGCTGAAATTGCTTTGGCTGATGGTGGTCGTGTATCAATATCTCTTGATTATGCTCTATGGGATAATGATGGTGGCACAACCAATTTCAACTGTTCTTTTGGTTCAGTAAACATTATGGCAATATCCAATGGTGCTGGAACTATGTTTGTTGGTGATGCTTCAGGAACAGATGGAGCGGCAGGAGCAGACGGAAATAGTTGGATGGAGTTTGCTTTTGTACCAGATGAAATAAATAATAAAGCAATTATACAAGCCACGCACCATCAAGGTGCTTATGCACCGACAGTTTGTAAAATAAGCATTGAAATGAGATCACTAACGAACGATACTGTAACGGTGTTATAAAAAAATAAAGGGTAGATAGTCAAAGCGAGTGCGAGTATGTAGATCAGAAAGCTCGCGGCTCGCTTTTATAGTATAAAGGGGTAAATATGGTTACGTTCAATGATTTGATAGCAAAGACACGGATGTACTTGGATGAAGTCGCGGCAAAGTCGTGGACAGATACCGAGGTCAAGCGTGAGGTAAACTTCGCATATCAGGAGTTTGTCAGTGCAGTGGTAAACACTTTCGAGGATTTTTACCTCGTTCCTTCCACGTTCAATATCATCAACGGACAGCAAGAGTATGGAGTATCCGATGGCGTACCGAGCAACATATACAAGATACGCAGGATAGAAGTAAACTTTGACACAGCATCATCGCCAACCGGATACGGAAAAGCAATGCCGGTCAACATCACGCAGATAAGGGATAGTTTGGGAACAAGTAACATGGGCGGGATGACACGGGCGCTCTACTACACATACGGATTTGATAGTTCAATAAAACTTGGTTTCATACCGGTACCGAAAAAAGATAGTGCAAACGGTGTCAGGCTATGGACAGTACAGGCAGTAATCAACTTGGTTCTTGTGACAGATAACGTCAATATCCCGTATGCAGATAGATTTGCTACAGGCATTTCTCTTATCGCGGCGGGTACATTGTTACGCAAAGGTCAACAAGAAGAAGTTGCCGCAGTGCGATACATAGCTGATGGTCAATCAATGAAAGCACAGATGACAGAAGAACTTGAAGATCGCGTAGCCGATGAAAGCAAGGTGATACTTGATAGTGTCGGTATGGATACCGATTTCGGCTATGGCCTGTAGAAGCTATGCAATCGTTACAATCGTTCAAAGAACCAGCATTTCCGCTTGGATACAATGACAAGTATCCGGCTTCGGCCCTTCCGAAAGGGTATTGTGCGCTGATAAAAAATGGGTTCTTATCACATAACAAAGTTCAGGAAAGAAACGGATATACTGAAGTTGGAACAAGTACCGGAACCAAACCGAACCTTGGACTTCACTCATACGAAACAGGATCGACAAAACAGATACTCAAGATAAACGATAACGCGACTGGAACTGTAGCAGAACTTCAGTATTGGAACGGTGCAACATGGACAACGGTAGCAACGCCAACCTTTACAGCAGGACTTGTGTGTTCAATGGTAACAGTGCAGGGTGTTGTCTATATCTCAAACGGAACTGACACAGTGAAGAAGTGGAACGGAACGACACTTGTTGATGTAGTGGCAATCCCGAAAGGAAAATATCTCAAGTGGTATCACGGATATCTATGGAGTTTACATACAACAACATATAAGAGCCGTGCATACTTCAGTGATTTGTATGATCCTGAAAACTATCCGGCGGCAAACTTGCTTGATATCAACGCAGACGATGGTGATTTCCTTACTGGTGCAGGAGCAATCAAAGATGAGTTGGTGTTCGCAAAGCAGTACCGGATGTATAGCTTCCAAGGTTGGTTAGAGGACACGTTTACCTATGGTGCAGTCAACGAGCGATTATCAAGCTACGGTGCAACATCGTTCGAGAGCTTTATCAATACTGGAAACGATTTGATTTTCTCATCTTTCGGTGGAGATATACCGCACTTCCGGTCACTGACGCGGACACGCTTTGCTGATACAGAGTACGGTGGCATCATCACCGATGATATTACAGGAACCATGTCTACAATAAATAAGGGGTATTTGTATAAGATTTCATGTGTGTTTGACGGAACGAAGGTATATATTTTCTTTCCGAAGGGATCGTCAACATATAACGATACAGTAGTCACGCTTGATACAGTGACAAAGGGATTTGCGTATCACACAGGTATTTATGCGGCACGCGGGATCATATCAACGATTTCAGGTAGTGCAGAGGTTTACTTTGCAGACAGTAGAAACTCAAAGGTTTATATGTTTGATACCAGCAATACTGATGATGGCGAGCTTATTGATTTTCAGTTTGTAAGCGCACAGCTTGAGCCGGACTTCAAACGGTTTGCAAAGTTCAAATATCTGTTCTTACAGTATGATACTGGTATTGCAACAACATTTGATGCGTATACATCAGTAAACGCGGCAACATTTGATTTACAGGAAACAATAGATTTGACAGGCGATACACCATCGGTCTTTCCGGCTCCGTTTCCGTTTATCTTTGGATTGTCTAACCAAGGACAAACACGGATCGAACTACCGTATGGAAGTTCATATCAAAATATACAACTAAAAATCGCGAAGATGGACGACAAGGCACGCATGACGCTCACAGAGTATGAGTTCATGGGTTACTTGCGTAAGATACGCGACTTAGACTAAAGTAATAGGAAGGAGAAAAAATTATGGCTATAGTAAATCCAACACGAACCTACAACACAGGCGATGAGTTGTCGGCAACGTACTACAATGAAGATAGGGATGAAATCATCGCAGGGATAAACTCGATTGACAACGCACAGATTTCACCATCTGCGGCGATTGAAGAAAGTAAGCTGGCTTTTTCAGGAGCAGGTCACGACCACAGTGGCGGAGCAAACGGACAACCTGTATCAATAGTAAACGCAGGGGTAGTAGGTTTGACTGCCGGATTATTTGTGAGAGTAAACGCACTTGGAACCGCACTTGAAACGGCACCACTTCCGTCACTCGATCAGGTAAACCGAGCATTTGGCTTCTATGTATCAGCCGATCCGCTATCAACCGGAACGGATAAAACATGGAACCCGACAGTAACGAGAAACATGACAGTTCAAAGTCTGTGGGCGTACTTGGGTACGGCACCAAGCGGTCAGGACTTTATCATCCAAGTGAAAACATCGCTTGGAGTATTGATAGCTGAACTGACAATACCGGCGGGAAGTTATAGTGCAAGCACCACAACGATTTCGTATGCGGCACTCACAGCAGGTGACGTACTTAGACTTGATATCACGCAGGTAGGATCAGGAACAGCAGGGAGCAAACTTTCAGTAACACTGGAAGGTATACAAACATAATATGGTTATATCGAAAGCAGGAGCAGTTGTACTCAACACAGGTGCGGGCAATCAGTCCGTCACTGGTCTTGGTTTTACACCAAAGGTAGTGATGTTTCAGGCAACACCGGACACGGCAAACATTGTGACACAGATTGCCAATATGCACTTGTCACTCGGAGCATTTGACGGAACAAATCAAGTGTTGACGATGGGTAACTCACGCAACCAGCCGATAAACGGAGATACGATTTCACGGATGCAGGATGGTGCGTTTTATGTCGCTGATCCGGCAGGAACATCAACACCTGACTTTACAGCAGATGGGTTTAGCTTGGATGCTGATGGGTTCACTATCAACATTACTGATCCGCCACCTATTGATTATCGGTTTGGGTATTGGGCTGTTGGCGGTGATGACATCGCAAACGTAAAGGTTGGAAAGTTCCAAAGTAAAGGATCAACAGGACTTCAGGCAGTTACCGGACTTGGATTTCAACCGGACGTTATCATTATGTTTGCTTCAAGTATTTGGGCTTCGTATCCTGCTGAAGTACAGGATTTTATTATGACACTTGGATTTGCCAACGGCCCGCTTACGGCAAATCAGTATGCGATGGGATCAATAGCACGGGATGGAACAAATCCAATCTTGGCAACTCGAAGTCATAAAACAGGAGAAGTGTTTAGGATGGCAACCAGCACATCCGGCTATTTTATGACCGCATCGCTTATATCACTTGATGTTGATGGGTTTACGATAGACTGGACAAATCACGCGACAATCGCAAATATATATGTAGACTTCATTGCCATCAAGGGTTCTCTTGATTTCAAATCATCTATAGGAACAAAACAGCTTGCGGGAACAACAGGTGGAACGGCAGTAGTTAGTGGTCTTGGTTTTCAGCCGAACAGTGGATTGTTTGCAAGCGCTATGACAGGAGTGGCTACCGGATCAAACGTCACAGGAGCAGGATTTTCTATTGGGTTTTCAGGAAGCAACTTAGGTATGTTTATGACTGGCGGAGCAAACAGAAATTATGTCGGACAAAATAACGCATTTCACACATCACACGATCAAAGGATTGAAAGATACTGTGCATACGATGGTAGTGGATTATATGAAGAAGCATCGTTACAACAGTGGGATGCTGATGGATTTACATTATTTTCAAATAAAGGAAATGGTGCGGGGCCAAGTTATGTCGGCTACCTAGTTATGGCCGGTAATCCAATCCCGCCGGTAGTACCGGAAGAAAACTTTGGCTATATTATTTAGCCAAAAGGCTTTACAATGGACGTAATAAGTGGTTTAGTATAAAGGGAGCAACCTATGGCACAATATGTAGTAAAAAGCGGTGACACACTTTCAAAGATTGCAAGTATGTATGGGGTTGACTACCGACAGATAACCGGCTATAAGTCCGGTGATCCAAACAGGATATATGTCGGTGAGGTTGTAACTATCCCTGACAAGGGGCAAGTGAAAAGCGCATCTACGACTGCACCTGTTGTTACCGGAACAAAAGCAACTTCAACACCAACGCCAACACCGGCACCAGCAAAAACAAATACTTCAACGGTTCAAACATCATCGAGCCTTCCGCCTTCACGCATTGATCCACCGAACCAATCAAACCTTCCAATCACTATAGATCAGAGTGGATATCGGTATGCAAAACAATACGATGTAAAGACCGGACAATACTACTACACTCGGATGCAGTCATTGACCGTACAACCAACACAAAGTATGGGTGGTGCTGTTCTTGCTTCAGCCGGTGGTGGTGGACAACAATATCCTGATCCTTGGTCAAATCAAAAGACCTCTACACCATCAAAAAGTTTTTCTCAAATATCAACACCGTCACAGGATATAGCAAAAGCCGCATCAACTCCGTATGATCCGAACGCAAATATACCGCTTGGTAACGCATTATCCGCCGCAGACAAACAGGCACTTGAAGCATTGAAGGCAAGTAAGCTCAATTATGGTGACTATGAGCGTCAGGCACTTGACGAGTTGACACCGTGGTATGAGAAACTTCTTGCAGAAAGTAATTATGATATTGACTTGGCACTTCGGCATCTTGAAGAAACATATACGCTTGGACAAAGACAAGCAAAAGCGACAACCGGAGAGCAACTTCGTATGGGTGAACCAACATTGCAACAAGAGAGAAAGTCAACGCTTGGTAATTTAGCACAGCGTGGATTACTGGAAGCCGCACCGATTACAGGCCCTACTGAAACACTATCATATAACGCACCAGATACAGGTGAGAAACTTGGTGGCGAGCGCATACAAGGTTTCGGTGGACTTGCAGGTGCAAGGATGGATATACTAAAGAAGTCACAACAATCACGGGTAGAGGCGATCCAACGTGCGCTTGCAAGACAAGAAGAACAAAGCTCACTACAGAAGAAGCAAGAACAAGAGATACAGGAGAGAAGTAGACAGAAAACAGCGCGTCAGTTAGAACTTGAAAAGCAACAGAAACTACCGGAGTTGGCACAATCGAAATATCAGAGAGCATTGCAACAGCTTGATATCAAGAGAACCGAGATACTAAGTCCGTACAGCTAAAAAAGGAGAACATTATGGCAGTAGGAGATACATATACATCAGACCAAGGGCCACTACAGGATCGGATAACGAACCTGCAAGGTCAAATTACGTCACAAATACAGGGCGCACCGGCGGCTCGTCAAAACATGGGCGAACAACTGATGGCTTCCGAGGGTTCTATTACTCCATTGGCACAGGATCGTGGAAAAATGATTGAAATGATGTTCAATGCAGACAAAGATTTGGCTCAAAAGTACACCACACAGGGTAGTCAGTATCAAATTGAGAACCCTATGGCGCGTGAGGCGGCGATTTCCGGTGCAGAAAACACCATGTGGGGTGCTGTAGCATCGCTAAACACACAAATAGGAGCAAGAAAAGCAGTATTGGGTGACGTTGTTGACCGAGGTATGAAGATTTATGAGGCCGGACTGCAATCAAAGCAGATGGAACTCGACAATCTATACCGTCAGATGGAACTCAATGACCGCGCGGCACAACGGGCGCAAGACATGGAGTGGAAAAGACAGCAAGCAGACACAGAACAGATGCGATGGGAAACGGAAACTGGACTGAAATATGGAAGTGGACAGAAATTATCAAGCGGAGCGCAGTCAAAACTCAATGATTGGGATGCCGCAGAGCGACAACTCGATGAAGTTATCAAATTATATGGTGAAATGAAGAAAAAAGGTGTTGATGTCGGGCCGATACAGGGAAATGTTACACGACTTATCGGTGGATACAGTGATATTGCACGAAATCCTGACTTGGATCGTCTTGACCAAGCGGTTTCCACGTTACAGTTGATGATTGAGAAGCCACTTATCGGTACACAGCAATCGGTAGCTGAAATGGCAAAGGTAGCACGCTTCGTTCCGAACATCACAGAGGTCGGTGGAAGGTTCCAAAGCAAACTTTCAAACCTTTCAGGGTACATTGGAAAACAAAAGCTCGCAATACAATCGGGTGGTGGAACGATGGACACATCATCATACGCAAAAGAAAACTATCCGGTAGAGGATATAACAGGGGGATACTAATATGAAAATGTTTAGGGGATATGACGAAAACTACAATCCGATTTACGCGGACGATAGCCCGACATCAGACACTATGGCTGTGGATTATAGCGGTGAAGATTACGGGTATACAGCGCCGTATGCAAATCAAAACACACAATCAGTAGCAAATCAGGGTAGAGCAGGTAAGTTTTTTACCGGAGCGCTCAACACACTTGGTGCTATTGGCCAGGGTGCTATCGGAACTGGTGATTTTATCACAAAAACATTTGTACCTCGAACACGAAAGTTCGTTGAAGATGTTGGAAGTATGGCAGTTGAAAGCGTAACAAATCCAAAAGCCGCAGAGTATTATAAATCACAATACGGACTAAACCCATTTGGAACAGATCAAGAGAGGGGAAACATTATCAATGCACTTGGTGGGCCTGTGGCATCACTTGGAGCAAGCGCATTGACCGGTGGAAGGTTGGCATCACCGACACTTGGTATGGTCGCACCGGCTGGCGGAGAGATAGCTTCATATATGCTTCCGGCAACAGGATTTGATAAAGCTGGAAAATTAGCAAAACCTCTACAACGCATGGGTGCATCGGCGATATCAGGTATGGCAGGTGGATTTGTCCACGGAGCAACTTCACCGGAAGATTTGACACCGGTTGACCGAGCGTTTGAAGCAACAAAACAAAGTTTTATGTCAGGTGTTACCGCTCTTGCAATATCAGGCGGTCTTGAAGGAGCGAGGATTGCAGTCGATAAGCTACGCGGTTTAGGATCATATTTTACCCGTAGGATTGTTACACCTGAAGTACGAAAAGGTGCAATGAACTTCATGGACAAAGAGGATCGTGCAACTGAAATGTTACTTGAAAAAACAAGAGGATTGACCGGAGAACAAATCGCAAGGGATGTTTCCGGCCAAGCAAAGATATATGGCGATGCACTTGAAGAAGCAGTATCAAAAAGTCCGATAAAATACACACAAAGTTCAATACAGGACAATATGGTAAAACAGATGCGGACACAGCTACCACAAAGCATAATGGCTGATCCACTTTCAGGACAGGGAGTTGCAGATGTTGTTGTTGTAATGACTGATAACGCTGACCAGTTGGCAAGCGGAGATTACTCAATGAACGCAAAGCAGGTTCTTGCAAGTAAACGTGCAGTTGGAAATATGCTTGATAAGTTAGACGCATGGAACCCTGATAAGGTTCTGACACCGAACGAACTGGTGATGAAGGAAGCATACTTTTTTCTCAAAGATACACTTGAGCAGATGGCACCGGATAGTTCGGCTCTTTCTGAAGGATTAGAACAGTTGATACAGATATCACGCGGTGCGTTCAAAAGCACACACAGGCTCACATCTGGTAACGTAGGAAAGATACTAACACCATCAAGTATACCGATCCTTGGTTTATTGCCAAACTTAGCTGAACCTGTCAATATGGCTATAGCAAGAGGCGCATATAATGTTGGAAGTATGGGAGAAAAAATAATTGAAAGTCCGGTTATATCGTCAGCAATACGAAAGCTCGGTGGACTAGCAACAGGAGCAGTAGGAGCTATGACAAATAAGTGAAAGGAACATAATTATGGCACATCCATTTGAACAATTTATGGGAAAACAACAAGCCGCACAAGGCGGTGGAGTTGGTAGCGCAATCGGTGGATATTATAAACAGGTCGCAGACTTGAGCAATCAGATTGCACCTG
>Ga0307376_10002258_pt1 | contig 19184 bp, 18 predicted proteins | sample TR2MG_FD_202536 | JGI IMG/M metagenome (GOLD analysis project Ga0307376, IMG submission 202536) | Soil microbial communities from Risofladan, Vaasa, Finland - TR-2 | ecosystem: Environmental > Terrestrial > Soil > Coastal area > Acid sulfate soil | place: Finland: Risofladan, Vaasa | collected...
GATCTTTAATACTTTACTTTAGACGAAAAAACCCAGTTTCAGAAGAATTATCTGCGAGATATTGTAATACTCCAGAAGATTTTGATATTTATGAGTGGATACAAGATGTTGGTGAAGAGCTTGATTCCGCTATGGATATCATGACTGAAAGGGCTATAAGAAATAAGTGTAAGATAGAAATAACTTGTGGGCATAATATTGAATATTTTAGTCATGACAATACACCAGAGTTAATTTACCTATTTAAAGAATATTGTGAATTAAATAATTTAGATCCAGAAGATGTATTAGAGGAGATCATGTAATGGTAGGCCCAGGAAGACCACCAAAACCACCAACACCTAAAAAATTATTAAAGACAGTGTTGCCTACGGATGATATTTTTGAACCAGACGAGGTAATTATATACAATAATTTGGTAGATGTGTATTTAGAAGATTTTGAAATAGAAGACTTGACATCTAGTGATATGGATGATATATTAGATCTAGCTAAGAACAGGGTTTTAGAGTTTAGGCTTTTGAAAGACAGTAAAGGTAATCCAGATCGCCAGTTAGATACGGCAGCTGCTATAGAGAAATTAGGTAAGAAGAACGAAAAAATAAAAGAAAATTTATCCTCAAGGAGACGAGATAGAATTAATCCTAATGAGTTTAAGGGTTTTTCCATAGTTGATTTAGCAGTAGCGTTTACCAACGACAAAAAACTTAAGCTGCAGGAAAAAATGCTGGGGCTAAAAAAAGAAGAGCAGAAAATGCTTGCCAAAAGAAAAGATTATTTAGGTAATAGATATGATGCTGATATAGATAATCAAACGGAGCAAGATGAGTAGAAGCGGAACGAAGAAACATTATGAAGACTTATTAGAGCAAGGTAAAGATTTAATATCTTTTTATATTAATAATCCGTGTATAGCTGCTTTTGATTTACTTGGAGTAGACTTAGCTCCTATACAGAGAATTATCTTTGAAGATATGTGGTTTAAAAATTATGTAATTGTAGTTGCTTCTAGAGGGCTCGGTAAAACCTTTTTATTAGGTTTGTTGTCGACCCTTAGTTGTATGTTAAAACCCGGATTTAGAGTTGGTTTAATTTCTCCGGTTTTCAGACAAAGTAAGCTTATATTTGCCGAAGTAGAAAAAATGTATACACAATCTTTTATTTTGCGCGAGGCTTGCGAAAAAAGACCTATCCGTGGTACTGATAGTTGTTATCTAAGATTTAAATCTATAAGTGGTATGACCCCGTCTTATATCGAAGCGCTTCCACTAGGAGATGGTAGTAAGATCCGTGGTTCACGTTTCTATTTGATAGTTATAGATGAGTTAGCTCAAATTCCAGATCAAACACTAGATATGGTAATAAGACCTATGGGTGCTACTTCACTAGCTCCTATGGAACGTGTTAGAAGGATAGAACAACAAAATAAATTAATATCGCTGGGTTTAGCTGATATAGATGACTTTGAAGAGGAAACCGTTAATAAGATGATTATGACTTCTTCTGGTTATTATAAATTTAACCACATGTGGCGTCGGATGAGAGATCATTGGGCACAAATGAGTTTGGCCGAAGAGTTAGGTACTACCAGTCAGTACTCTGTGTGGCAAGTTCCATATTGGGATTTACCAGAAGGATTTTTAGATAGTAATAATATATCTGAAGCCAAACGTGTAATGTCTGATGCTGAATTCAGAATGGAGTATGAGGCTGCTATGATTTCAGACTCAGAAGGATTTTTTAAAGCCTCTTTGTTGGATGATTGTACTAATAATAGTGGGCATACTGTGGAACTAAAGGGCCATAAAGATAGTCGATATGTTATAGGTGTAGACCCTAACCAGGGCGGCAAAGCCAGTACAGGAGTAGTTATAATAAAGTTGGGTACTGTTAATAGAATAGTAAGTGTGCTAGAATTGAAGGGACAAACTACGCAACAACTTACTATGGTTATACAAGAACTTTGTGATAATTTTAATGTATCTAGAATATTTATGGATAAAGGAGGCGGCGGAAAGGCTATATGTGACTTATTAGAAGAAGGCTATAATAGTTGTGAACCTATTATAGATAGAACTAATGATGATCACAAGCATTTACAAGGCCGACATATATTAGAACTTGTAAATTTTAATCCATCTTGGATATCAGATGCTAATTTTACTACTAAGGCTATGTTAGAAGACAAAAAATTATTATTTCCAGAAGTTCCCATCAGTTCCACAATAGACTTTGTAGGTTTAGCTTATGAGAGTGTTAAGACTTTAAAATCACAAATGTTAAGTATAATTGTTACCCAGACCACAACTGGTATGTTGCATTTTGATACTCCATCTAAAGGGCAGAATAAAGATTTATATTCAGCAATAATACTAGCCGCTCACGGCGCTAGAATGTTAGAAAAAGAGCTTGAAGATGACGGGGAACCTATACTACATAATAGTGGTGGTATGATAAGGTTTCATGGAACATCATCAAACGACTTCACTTCTTTACACGATATGGGCAATAAACCTAATGTGGTTTCTCCTATTGCATCCGCAGTATTAAAAAGAAAAATTAAATAATTAACTAACCTTTTGTATTACAGATAGTATAACAACTCATTAGCCAACCAATTATGTAAGAGCTAAAAGAAATAGGTTTGCCTTTGAGCAAGCTTTATTTTTATACTAGGAGGATAAAAATATGAAAAAACTAGCTTTATTTACTTCAGCGTTAATATTGATTTTCGGAACAACTTTTATTTCTGGTTGCGGTCTATTTCAAACTAACCCAAATAAACCTTCAATCTGCGATGGTGTGGAGGGGTCACTTATATGTGATACAGTAAAAAACCCAGAGACTGCGGATATACTATTGCAACTTACCAGTTATGAGATGCTTAAGAACGGTGTTTTTTCTAAAGAAGATGTTTTTAATTTTTTAAATGATATAGAACTATTGTTAAATAATATTGTTACTTGGTCTGATCTTGTTTATTATGTAACTAATAGAGTTGAGTTTTTGGGCGAAAAGATGGGTGTTGAGCTATACATATTAACACAGTACTCGTCTGCTTTAAATCAGCCTATAGCTATTAGTGAGTTTGATAAAGAATTGTTATTAATACATATAGAAAAACAAAAAAGGTTAGTCAATTTATATTCAGGCGACTAACTATGTCAAATATAATTCTTAGACCAGGAGACATTTTTTGTTCGGGTAATATATCAGGCAAAAAATCGTTCTTATCAAGTGGTATAAGGACTATGGAAAAATTTTGGTCCCTAGATAATGAAGCTACTTACGGTCATTCTGGAATAATACTTGATGCGAGTGGAAATACACTAGAATCTCTGTGGACTATAAAGAGACAAAATCTTTTTAAAGATTATAATAATGGCAGCATTATTGTAGGGCGTCATTTATCAATGACACCTGAGAGTTTTAATAAGGGTTACGCTGTAGTAGCTAATCATGAAGGTGATTTTTATCCTAGCTGGAGGTTATTTTTATTCTTAGTTATGCCGCCTCTAGCTAAGTATTTACATTTTACTGGTATGCCGGTGTGTTCGGAGTATTCTTCTAAATTTTTACATTTTTCTGATTGTTGCGGTTTTGAATCTTACTGGGGTCTTAATCCTGATTGTTTAGCTGATCGTATAAGAAAGTGGAAGGATTTTTATATTGTTTTTGAAGGTGTACTTAAGGTCTAACAATAACACTAAAGGAGTTATATTATGACTGATGTAGATTTTATGGCCCCCAATTGGTGGACAACTGTTTCGGGCGCTGGAACAACAGATGCTGCTATGCCTAGTTGGGCTGATGATTATACAAGACATAGAAGTGGTGTATCTACCACTTATACTTCACCAGATGATTTAATAGGAAGAGTTAAGACTGGTACGGAGTTGGACGCTGGCCTGACTGTTTCAGGTGTAGTTACTAGGTATTAATAGACGATCAAATTATTGAAATATAAAATACGTTATCAATAATAATATCAATACCTGAAAAACACATTTACAAAAAAAATAATTCTGATACTGGATAAGAAGTATAATATGAATAAAAAAATTTTATACGATTTCAGTGACGAGGAGATTGGGTATATTCAGTTTATAATTAGTAGAATTAAACTTGTAAAGCCGACAGATTCGATTTGGATATACTGGATAAATGAGCTTGATGATATTATAAATGGTAGATATATTAAGCATGTATGTCGGTTTGATGAGGATAACCCAGAACATGTGGTTCATTGGGAAAAAATAGAGGCTGAAATTAAGGTAAATACAGAAAAATTGCTTGAACGAATTCTTATTTCTATAGGCAATAATCCCTAAGTATAATATTAAACGGATAGGAGTAATATGATATCAGTAATAATACCGGCACATAAAGAAATATATTTACAAGATACAATAACTGACATTTTAGAAAAAGCATCTGGAGAAATAGAAGTAATAGTTTGTTTAGATGGTTATTGGCCTGTCCCACAATTGATAGATGACAAAAGAGTTAAAATTATACACAGTGGGTCAAAAAAAGGAATGAGACACTCCATAAATTCAGCAGCAAGAATGGCAAAAGGAAAGTATCTCTTGAAGTGTGATGCTCACTGTATGTTTGCAGATGGATTTGATGGGGTTTTAAAGAAGGATTGTAAGCCCGATTGGACTTTAGTTCCTGTCAGATATTCATTAGATGTTAATAAGTGGGATAGGAAGATAGATAAAAAGTATGAATTTGAATACATAGCATCTGAGGATTTAAAGGGCAAACGGTGGAATGAATATGCTAATAGAGTTTCAGGTATAGGTTTACCGGATTTGATGACATTTCAGGGCAGTTGCTGGTTCATGCATAAAGACAGGTTCTTTGAAATTGGTGGACTTGATGAAGAAAACTATGGTGGTATGGGTAGGGAAGCACAAGAGATTTGTTTAAAGTCTTGGTTATCCGGTGGTAAATGTGTATTAGATAGAAACACATGGTATGCCCATTGGTCAAAGGGTAAGAAAGATATAAAATTCTCTAACAGTAAAGATAAAACTAAATCTACAGAGTTTGCAAATGAATTCTGGAAAAATAATAAATGGGATAAACAAGTTAGAGATCTTAATTGGCTTGTTGGTCACTTTGCACCAGTCCCTACTTGGGAGGATGTAGAAAAGGAGAAAGTTATGGCAGAAACTAAAATTGTTGATATGGTTATACCAGAGAGAATATTACAATTAAAAGTTCATTCTGGGATGACAAGGGCAGGTCTTTATAAGATGTTTGCAGATAAGGGCTTTAAAGTTGGGTGTGAGGTTGGGGTTCAGAGGGGTAGAAATGCTTTTGTTATGCTGGAAAATATCCCAGACTTAAAATTATATTTGGTTGAGCCGTATGCAGACCATCCAAGCAATGACAGACTATTCGGCAAAAAAGTGCACGATAAGTTTAGAAAACAAGCACATAAAAGATTAGAAGGTAGGGATGTTGTTTGGATTGAAAAATTCTCTGAAGAGTGTTTTCGTGAAATACCTGACAAGACTTTAGATTTTGTTTATATTGATGGGGAACATACGTGGGATTACGCTGTTGTTGATTTATCGGTGTGGAATAATAAGGTAAAGACTGGTGGGATTATATCAGGGCATGATTTTGGGTATAAGGGGAATAAGAACTATAAACACAGTGGAAGGATAACTGAAGCTTTAACACATTTTACAGAAATATATAAAATACCCACCATAAACTTAACAGACAAAACTGTAAGGGAACATAAAGGAGATAGGTGCTCATCATGGTTTTTTCAGAAAACGTGGCAGTAAAAAAATACCTCTTACATGATTATAAAGGTAGGGAGAAGCTTATAATCCATTCTAAAAAATCCACTATGGAGAATGAATTGTATTGTTTAAGAAAATTTTCAAGAAATGGTACTAATCCATATTCCCCAGACATAATAGAAGTTGGTACAGATTATTATGTTATGAAATATTATAGTGTGAAACTTGGTGCTAGGAATAATTACAGAAAACTTAGAGGTCTTAGAAGGATATTATTTTCAATATCAAAAGAAGAACTTTTTAGGCAGTTGGATGAAATTGTCGATATTTTAAAGGAAGAAGAAATTCAACATTTTGACATCCACCCAGCTAATATATTATTTTGTGAAAAGGACAAACATCTAAAGTTGATAGACTTTTGCTGTGCAAAAACAGACCACATTATACCAAACAGAATCACGGAATTAGTTATAAGAGAGGCTAAATATGGTGGGGATAGTGGAACTGTTGCTATGATTAAGAAGTACATAGATAAAGCACTTATACCTATAGAAAAACAGGTGGAGGAAGTTAATGGGCTGTTGGATATAGTTGGTAAAAAACATTTTCCGGGATCTTCTGGGTTGGGGAAAACATACCAGAAAATAGATATACCATATTTTTATGATAGGCCATTTCATAAGGATACTTCTAAAGAGTTCAATGCAATTAGGTCAGCTATATCAATAATGCCAAAATCTGTTATAGATGTTGGGTGTGCATCAGGATATACAATATTTAATTTAATGCGAATGTTTCAATTAGATTCTGCAATTGCATATGAAGCTGACCCAAATGTATTTAACTTTTTAGTTAAGATTAGGAAATATTTCAGTTTGAAAGAATTTGAACTTATAAATAAGATTTCACCGGATTCAGAGTTTAAAGAAACAGATTTGGTGATTTGTATGAATGTTCATATGTGGCTTGAAAAGGAGTTTGGTAGAGAAGGCTCAAACTTAATAATTTCAAATCTTATAAAGAATAGCAAAGAAATGTTTTTTCAAACTGCTGGCAGGGAAAGTGGTGGGCAATATCGAGTTAAATGGTTGAAAAATAAAGAGATAATAAAAAACTACTTACACGACATGGGGGGTAATGAAGTGACATTTATAGGAACATTAAAGAAAAGACATTTATTCAAGGTGACAAATGTTAGTTAATGTACTAAAAGATATTGGGCCTCTATATCACAGTTTTTCGTTTTTTGGCGTTAATAACAAGCAGATGTCCTCAAAACATAAGTTAAACCAAAAAGCGAAAGCACCTATCCTTATTGCCTACATTGCTGAAGCTATAGCAAAATCAAGTAATGGTAAAATGCCTGTATCTTTCACAGAACTTTTTTGTGGTGCTGGATTTTATTCAATGGTAGCGTCAAGACTTGGTTGCAGTTCATGTTATGGGGTAGATAAAAAGGCTAAAAACATTAAGAAAGCGAGAGTAATTGCAAGTAAACTTGGCATAAAAAATGTGGTATTTGAAGAGAAAACAATTACACCGGAATCGGAATTTCCCCAGTCAGATATAGTAGCAAATATTGGTGGGTTATATCACGTAGATGCCCCTGAAAAGTTTTTGGAGCTTTCATACAGAATGGCAAAAAGGTATTTGATTATACAGAGTGTTGTGTCATTAGCAACCAATGACGAGAACTATTATGAATCCCCTGCACCCCATTGGACTTGGGGAAACCGTTTTAGTAAAGAATCTTTTGACAAGATGATAAAAAGACATTCTTTTGATGTAATTGATTATCATTTTAATGAACTTGAAGGGAATAAACCTGCTGAAGATAGGGGTAGTGTGTATTATTTGGTGAAAAAATGAAAAAAGGAATAGTATATTACTCCGACAATTACCCAGATGCTACAATGTTAAAAATTTGTCAGGATAATTTGCTGAGATGTATTGGGGATAATTTTGATGTAGTCTCAGTAACCCATAAACCAATAGATTTTGGTAGAAATTTTGTGATGGATTTGAATAGGTCTAAGTTATCTATTATGAGACAAATCTTGAAAGGTCTAAAAGAAAGCACCGTTGATATGGTATTTCTGGTAGAACACGATGTAATTTACCATCCATCACATTTTGAGTTTAAAATAAACGATGGTAAGACATTTTATTATAATAGGAATAGGTGGGCTATAGACCCAAATGAAAACAGTGATACGTATGGTCTTGGGGTAAAGTACCCTAATCATGTTCTTGGGCTGCTTTGTGCAGATATAGGATTGATGATAGAGTATTTCACAAAGCGTGTAAAATTTAACGAAGAGTTTGGGGATCATCATCCAGCCGTAGGGTTTTCCCCACACAAAGGGCTACCTAGAGGTAAGTGGGTGGGGGTACGTGGGTACTGGGAGTCTGAATACCCATGTCTAGACATTCGGCATAATCAAACTTTTACAAGAAAACGTATGACAAAGAGTAAGTTTTCAAAGAGGCAAGTAAAACCTCAATGGGAAGAGAAGTATGACTTTCCGTATTGGGGGAAAATCACACCGTGGGAAAAATTTTTAATTAAGTTAGGAGAATTATGAAAAAAGGTTTAGTGTATTATACGGACAATAATCCAAATCCATTTTTATTAGATACATGTAGAAAAAATTTAATTAACGTGTCAGAAGGTAAGATTGATGATATTGTATCAGTTTCAAGTGAACCGATAGATTTAGGGAGAAATTATATATTAAATGATATCCCTAGAGGCCCATTACAGATATTTAAAAAAATATTGTTAGGATTGGAAAAGAGTGAAGCTGATATAGTATTCTTAATAGAACACGATATCCTATACCATCCAACACATTTTGACTTTGTTCCACCTAAAAAGAATATATTTTATTATAATAGAAATAGGTGGGCAGTTAGCCCTGTCGATGGTAAAGCAGTTTTTTATCAGACTAATGTGATAAGTTTATTGGTAGCGTACAGAGATTTATTAATAGAACACTACAAGAGGGTTGTTGAGTTTAATGAGAGGGTCGGATGGAGAAGTCGGTATGGGTATTCACCCCCTAAAGGATTACCAAGTGAACTCAGGCAAGGTAAGTATAAAACATGGATGGGTGAAGGTGCTTGTTTGGATATAAGGCATGAGGATACCTACACAAGAGTACGGATGACTAAAGATCAATTCAGATCTGAGAGAAGTTGCAGAGATTGGGCAGAAACTTATGATATACCTAATTGGGGGGAAATTAAACCTAATTGGACTGAGTGGTTAAGAAGAATTAATATCGGGTCTTTCCAATTTAAGGAGAATTTATGAATACAGTAACATTAATTCATTGTTTTAAAGCACCAGAAAAGGATAGTGGATTATGTGGTTTTAGTTGTGGTTTCTTTGATACGGAAAGTGGATTTAAAGATGATGTAGTGTGTGACTATAATATATTATGTAAAATAGATCTTTCAGACGAAGAGTATAAACATTTTTATTGTGGATACAAAGATGATGGGCTGAGATTATTAATGGAACAGTGGGAAGGAGAATCAGTTCTTATTCCTGATTGGTGTCCCTTATTAGATAAAAATGGAGAAAATAAATCAGATTTTGGTGAGGGTCATTGTAGGTTTTGTAATGAAGTTTTAACATTAGAGCATGAAGTTTGGCCTGACGATAAACCTTGTCCGAACTGTGACAAATTAAAAATAGATTATAGGAATGCAGAATGAGGAGTATATTATATGTATGAGTTAAGTGTGCTCATCCCGGCAAGAAATGAAATGTTTCTCAAAAATACAATTGAAGATATTTTAAAGAATAAGACAGCAGACACAGAAATAATTGCAGTATTAGATGGAGCATGGGCAGACCCGCCAATAGAAGACCACCCAGATGTAACTTTAGTTTATTTACCTGAATCTGTAGGTCAGAGGGCAGCAACAAATATAGCCTGTAAATTATCAAGAGCAAAGTATGTAATGAAACTTGATGCTCATTGTGCATTTGATAAAGGATTTGATACAAAGTTAATAGCTGAAATGCACGATGACTGGACTGTAGTTCCAATGATGTACAACTTACATTGTTTTGATTGGGAATGTAAAAAATGTGGGAATACGTGGTATCAAGGCCCAACTCCTGAATTTTGTTGTTCTGATGGTAGTGGTAAGGTACAGAATGAAAAATGTGATAGTACAGAATTTGAAAGAAAAATGATATGGAAACCACGTAAAAATAGATGTACTTGGTCATGGTATTTTGATAATAGTCTTAAGTTTCAATATAGTAGGAGTGATTTAAAACCGCCAAGAGGTAAGGATGCTGTAGAAACAATGTCTTTACTTGGCGCTTGTTGGATGTTAACTAGAGAGAGGTATTGGGAACTCAATATCTGTGATGAAGATCATGGAAGTTGGGGTCAGCAAGGTACAGAAATAGGTGCAAAGTCGATTTTATCTGGTAACAAGCTTATGTGTATACGTAGTACATGGTTTGCACATATGTTTAGAACCCAAGGTGGGGATTTTGGGTTTCCTTATAAAATATCTGGTAGACAGGTTCAAAAAGCAAGAAATTATTCAAAAGAATTGTGGATAGGGAATAGGTTTGAAAAACAGATATATCCATTATCTTATATGATTAAAAAATTTAATCCACCAACTTGGTCTGAAGAGGAAATAAAAAAATTGAAAGAAAAAGAATTTAAAAGTGAACGATCTGGTATATATGAGATAAAAAATTCTAAAAATAATAAAATATATATAGGATCTGCAAAAAACTTGAATCAACGATTTAATGAACATTTAAGATCTTTAAAGGGAAATTACCACGATAATGACCATCTACAGAAATCTTTTAATAAGTATGGGATTGATTCTTTTACATTTAATATTTTATTCTTTTGTGAGGAGACTAAATTGTTAGAAATAGAACAACAATTTATTGACGAGTATATGGAAAATATTGGTTTTGATGGTATGTATAATATAAATAAAAATGCTGCTTCTGGATTAGGTCGTAAGCATACAAAAGAGTCAAAGAAAAAGATGAGTGAAAAACAAAGTGGGGAGAATAATGGGTTTTATGGCAAAAAACATACACAAGAATCAATAGAAAAAATGAGAGAGTCAAGTAAAGGACAAATTGCATGGAATAAGGGGATACCTTGGACAGATGAGGTTAAAGATAAAATTAGTGAATCCCAAAAAGGTAAAGTTTTTACAGAGGAACATAGAAAGAAATTAAGTGAAAATAATGCAAGAACATGGTTAGGGAAAAACCCGTTCGAGGGCAAAGAACACCCTAAAGGTATGCTTGGTAAACATCATTCAGAAGAAACAAAAAATAAGATAAGTGACTCATCAAAGAAAACATTACGTGAGAGAGATGATACTGGTAAATTTATTTCTACTAAAGATGAATGTCCAGTGGAAAATTGATGTGCATAAGAAGCACATGGTTTTCCCACATGTTTAGAACTCAGGGGGGAGATTTTGGGTTTCCGTATAAGATATCAGGTAGACAAGTTCAAAAAGCTAGAGATTATTCTAAGAAACTATGGATAGGGAATAAGTGGGATAAAGCTAAATATGACTTAGAATGGTTAATTAAAAAATTTAATCCACCAACATGGGGGGATTTTGACTGGAAAATGAAGTAACATCAAAATTTATACTTAATAGAATGAGTAATGTGAGTATTTTTGCACCCATATGGAGTTATTGGTTTTGTGAATTATGTAAGAGTAAAAAAGTGACGTATAAACGTAATGTAATTAAACTTAATGAAGATGATCCAAGGATCATCGCAATTTTAAAGGAGATAGGAAAAAATGAAAAACGAAATAACCTTAACAGTAGGAATGACAGTAGTTGGGAAAGAGAAATATTCTAACAATTCAATATACGAAAATACAACGATGAATACAGTTCTTCTAGTTCAAAAGGCATTGTCTGCCGCCGTCGGAGGAATTATAGATACACAAATTGCAGGCGAACTTCCAAAATCTATAGAGCCTAAGGAAGGTCAGACATTTGATATGGAAGTTTATTGTACAGTTGACGGTGTAGAAGATTTTGATGTTCGGATGAAGTATACCGCAACAACCATGAGTACAGTAGTTTTGGTCCAGAAAGCACTTCATGAAGCACAAGGTGCTCTAATACAAGGGCAGTTGGCAAGTTAATTTTTATGTACCTCTTATCAATTTGTAGCCAAATACTGTGAGAGATATTTACTGCTGGACAATAATCGAACAATTGTAATTAGTTATCATAGTTAAAGCTTATAATAGTTAAGAGGTACAATATTTTACAAGGGAGCCACAATGAAAAAATATTTTATGCCGTTTTTAATATTGTTAATTTCAACCACTTGTTTTGGTGCAACTCACTATGTTTCAAGTGATGGGACTGCTACGTGGGAGAATTCAACAAACATTGAGTCCCCCTGCTCATTAGGAAATGCAAATGCAAATGCTGATGATGACGATGTTGTTTTTTTGAGAGGTGGTACATACAATACTCACATATTCCCAGCCAACAATGGATCTGCTGAACATATAATAACCTATAAAGCATATGATCGTATTAATGAGCCAGTTATAATTTCAAACACAGGTACTTCCTATGCTTCTTATTATCATGGGATTGCTCTTATCAGTAGAAGTTATATTAAGGTCGATGGGGTTAATGTAATTGGAGTTTCAGAAGTACCAGCAGGTAAACTCCGGTTGCTGATGATAACTCATGGATCATCTTACAATGAGATAGTAAATTGTATTATTGATGGTAATGGTAAAGGAACGATTCAGATGTATGATGGTTTAATTACCGGGGGGACCCCTTGTACGAATAACTGGATACATAAGAATATCATAGGTGACACTGGACAGGTTTCTGCTGGATGTGATGATTGGGGCGGGACGCAGTTAGGTGTTCCCTCCTACGATAGTCATAGTAACCATAATACTTTTGAGGATAATGTTTTTTACTCCGGGGGACATCACAATTTAGAAACCTTCACGAAGTATAATGTAATTAGGAATAATTATTTCCACGCAGAGGGTAGTATGAATCCCCCAGAGGGAGAATGCCCTTATGGACCTGACGACAATGGTAAATATGGAAACAGAAACATACAGATTTATGATGGATATAATTCAGACGGAGTATTTAATTTGATTGAAGGAAACAGGTTTGGACATTCTGGTCCACCGCCTGATGATGATGGTGGGGATGGTTTTACTGTTACATCTCCAAAAAACATTATCAGATATAATGCTATTTTTAATTCACTAAACAATGGAGTTTTATTTAAGACGGGGTACAATTCTTTTGCAGATAATAATAGGTTTTATAATAATACTATTTATAAAAGTGGTAGATTTAGAAATCAAGGTCCACAGTGGCAAGGCAGAAATTTCAGATGGTATGGAAATTATGCTAGATTTGGGAATGTAATTAAGAATAATATATTGAATACGTACGGTGGTTCCGCGGACTGGATGGGTGGAGATGCAAATATATATACCAATAATTTAGTAGAAAATAATTTCTGTACTGACGTAGAAGATGGAAGATGTGTTGCTGTAGGAGATCCATTATTTAAAAATCCTGACGTTACAGATACCTCTTCTTTAGTACTACCTGACCTAACCCTACGTCCTGAGTCACCAGCTATTAATATAGGAGTACACCTTACAAATGCCAAAGATTCAGGGAATGCTTCATCAACCTTGATAGTAGATGACGCATTGTATTTTCAAGATGGTACTTGGGGCTCTTCTCTGTCAAATATTCAACCCGATTGGATTGCGGCGGGCTCAGTTGATAATGTTCATCAAATTAGTTCAATAGATTATGCAACAAATACAATTACTCTGAAAACAGTCGCAACGTGGACTAGTGGTGCTAACATTTGGCTGTATAAAGACTCTGGAAGTAAGGTAGTTTTAAGGGGCTCTGCTCCTGACATTGGAGCATATGAATCTTCTGTAGGTGAGGCACCAATAGGTACTGTTACTAATCTCCGTATAATTTACGACTGATAAGCTTGGCAACACCCGACCAGTAGAGGGGGCGTGGGATGTCGGTGCATATATGTACATAAAATAAGTCACTGAATAATTAAGTGATTTATATTTTATATAAAGGGAGAAATGAAAAATGGGCATTAAAACTGAAGAAGTAATAAACATTAAACAAACATTAATAAGTATTAATACAGATATTGAAGATATTAATACAAGGATAAACAATCTTGAGGAAAAACTTGATGCTCACATAGGGGGCAATGTAAGTAATAGTTTAAGTTCTTCTGAATCTCCATCTATTTCTCCATCTGAATCTCCATCTGTTTCTAAATCTGAATCTCCATCTATTTCTAAATCTGAATCATCAAGTATGAGTCCTAGTGCCTCTAAATCTATATCTAAATCTGAAAGCCTGAGTATTAGTCCGTCAGCATCTATAAGTCCAAGTTCAGGGCCCTGCTCTTATAGCGATGATTTTACCAAACCCGATGGCAACACCGCAGATAGTAATTTATGGACAAAAACCAATACAGGTTTTGGGGATGCTATTATCTGGAGTAATGAACTCAGCTTTACTGGCGGTGGGGTTGGGGGTATAACGACCCTTAACTCAAGATGGATGGTAGATTTATCAAATGTATTTGAGATTACAATAGACTTTAATCGGTTTGGTTCTACTGAGGCTATGTCATTCTATCTAGGTTTACTTGGTGTAGACTCAGGAATACATGCCAGAGTCGGAATAGAAACACTCTCATCTGCTAGGTGGTATTCTGCATGGGAGACTGGTGAAGTAAACAACGACTTTACTGCCTCAGTTACCGCTGGAAAATTCAGATTACGCTCTGATGGAACAAATATTACTGCATGGGCGTGGAGCGGATCTCAGTGGGAATGGGATGGAAGTACTGCTGGGTTTACTTTTGCAAATGAAGTAGATGGTAGGTATCAAGTTACAATAGAAAGACGGTTTGGAGATGCTTTTGCTACATGTGTATCTGTAGACAACTTTACAGTAGTAACCGGGTGCGAGAACATAGAGGATGGGTCCTCATCTGCATCCCCAAGTCTAAGTCCTTCAGCGTCTGGGTCTCCCTCCCCAAGTCCAAGTGTGGGACAGCCTGAAGACAGTCTAGTCCCAGTTCTTGAGGTGTCTTCTGTAAATACAGAGGTGGGGGAAGAAGTATACATGAGTGCGTCTGGAACTACTTATCAGGATGAAGATATTTTAAAGAAGGCAAGATACGAGTGGGATTTCGGGGATGGATATACTTACAAATTCGGATCTGGAATTGTCGGTGATCCTAATTACTCCGATTGTTACAAAGGATTAGTAGTAACCCATTATTATATGCATCCAGGAGACTTTACGGTGACACTTACAGCTACTATATGGGCTGAGTGGACTTCTGCTGGTAATCCTATCGGAGATCCACTGGAAGTAAAAACTATTTCAAAAACAATATCTGTAAATGGAGAAGCTCCTGTTGCTGGATTTGAAATTCAACGTGCTCCGTTTCATAATCGTCTTGCACAGTATTTGTATGTCCAAGTTCCAGAGGCATATAATAATGCTCAGACAACTTTGCGTGTTTCGTTAGAGGGGCCAGATGGCGTGGCAGTTCTTCTTGATAAAAATAATCCAGGTATCGAAGAGAATCTGCTGTTAGACCATAAGTTGTTGGGCGAGGGTGACTATTGCGTTATTGCACAACTTATTGATCCAGATGGAAATCAAATTCCCGGAGGTATCTGGCGGGATAAGTTTTCCAAGAAGTACTCTGGTATCCCAAAGGTAGGAATTGATGAAAACAATGCATTTCGGCTCAACGGCGAACTGTTCTTTCCAATCAGTCCTTTTATGACAGATGATGGGAGTATAGGTAAGTTTGTGGATAAAGCTAAAATAAATAATCTAAATACTGAGGGATATTACCCCACACACAATCCTGAATCATGGGAGACATATCTTAATCTTGCTAAATCTTATGGCTTATCTGCAATAGGGCCTGGCCGTGGGGATTATAATCCGGGGCTTAGGTGGCACTTTAATCACGATGTAGAAAGAATCAAAGAGTACGTCCTTTTAAACAAAGATAATGACGCGATGTTTGCGTGGGCATGGCAAGATGAGCCGAACTTAGGTGGTAGGGCACAGAAGATTTACTTACCGACATTGGCAGGGTGGGCATATGTTTGTCACGAAATAGATCCACAACACCCAACTGCAAATTTATATGCTGGCGGGGATTGGTCACGGTATTACAAGAGAACTACTCCAACAGTATATGACTATTTAGGAAGTGCAGATTTGTTTGGTGGTAAGAAATGGATACAGGATTTTATCGGATTTGATATGTATACTATTGCATTTAGATTGACAGCTCATTTAAATTTTGAAGACATGGGGCCGTGTTCAGCATATTTGGATGTATTTGATAGGCTTACTTCTAATAACAAAGATCTTGTTCCGGTACTTCCTTGTATCAATCCGGGGCACAGAAGACCAGAGAATCCCGCACCGACAGCAGAGCAGATTTTTTATGAGGCATGGAGCAATGTAATTCATGGGGCAAAAGGGATCATATGGTTTCCTTATTTTATGCCTGAGACAATTCATTGGGATAGCATGTTGAAATTTGCAAATCAGATGGAAGTCCTTGCTCCTGTAGTTCTTCAAGCGGTGCCTGATCGGACTGTTTCTTGTGATGCCACAGAATCTCTGAACCGTGTAGATACAATGATTAGGGAGTACGAAAATAATATCTATGTAATTTCCGCAAGAGTAACTGAGCCTGAGTGGATAGAAGGTGCAAAATATCTTGGTGTAGAACCAGAAACTGTAACTGCTACATTTAAAATAAGTGGTTTGGTAGGCACTCATAATGTTGAGGTTGTGGATGAAGATAGAGTAATTACTTCTGTAGACGGAGAATTTACAGATGTTTTTAATAAGTGTGACGTTCATATTTATAAGGTATCATATGCTAGTCCAAATATAAGTGTAAGACCCTCTTGGCAAGAAATTAAAAATTATGTCGAAGGGGATACCATAGATAATGGGGAAGTATTAGTTTTGGATGGGGTTTATGCGTCTGAAGAAACTATCACTTTTCCAGCAGATAGAAAGATTACTGTTAGTGGGGATGTGACTATTGATTTAATTAAACCTGCTTTTCTTGTGCGTGGTGGGGGGAGATTAACAGGAGTTACATTTAACACTTCTGTTAATCTGTCGGCATTGGAGACATTTGGATTAGATTGGAGAGTAGACCATTGTAAGTATAATAATACTGCTTATGATAAACAGGGTATTTTTGTGTACTCTCCTGGTGGATTTATTAACGGTGATCCGTGTAGAGGTCTTATAGATAACAATAGAGTAATATCTGGTAAAATTCTTCCAACTGGATATGGAAATCCTGTCGCACATGAAAATGAATCTAAAATGTGGCTAGAACCTACTGGACTTGGGAAGTACAACACAGTCTATATAGAAGACAACCAGTTTTCAATTGGGCCTTGGGACTCTCCGATTAATGATGCTGGGAATTGTGTTGATACTAATTACGGTGGTAGTTACGTTTTTCGATATAATGAAGTTCGCCAAGCCTATGTCGAAGCCCATTCCTATCAAAAATGTGACAGTCGAGGTACACGTAGATGGGAAATATATGGGAATAAGATTACTTCTTACGGTAATTTATCATGGGTAGGATGTTCTATTCGTGGGGGTACTGGCGTTATATGGGGCAATGATTTTACTCCAGCAGGATCACCTTACAACTTTGATATTAATTTTGATAATGTTCGATCAGTTTCAGACATAGGAAGTTTTTGTGGAAAATGTAATGGGGAGAGTATTGTTGATGGAAACATAGATATAAATGGTTGGCCTTGTAGGGATCAGATTGGCAGAGGTCAAGATGTGTTTTTGTGGAAGTATTGGGAAGAAGGTGTACCAGTTCCAAAACAAGCAAGTGAGCCTGTTTATTGCTGGTTAAATAGGGATACTGGTAATGTAGTAAATGTAAATGTAAAGCCTGACTTTCAGCCATATATTCAGCCAAATAGAGATTACTTCAATGAAGTAGATAATTTTGATGGTAGTGTTGGAGTAGGTGTTGGGTTAAAATCTGATATACTATCAGGTGTAAATTTTGGTGTGGCTTATTGGGCTACAGAGGAGCAAACTTTATATAAATATACAGAAAATGGGTGGGAAGTATTTTATACTCCTTATATTTATCCACACCCATTAAGAACGTAGATATACTAAGGAATGATATTATGGCAGAACTATTAATATTAAATCGTGACCATTGGATGAACACACTTACTCAGAAGCAGATAGATGAGTATGTTGCAAACTATGGTGCAAAGTGGTTGGATAAGTATAATGCCAGAGCTGAAAAGGGGGATGTTGTTGATATAAAAGAAGATGGTCATTGGACAGGGGTAGGCCGTGGTTATGACAAAGACCATTTTGATGTCGTAGTGGTAAAAGGAAAGACAGTTCAGGAACTGGAGTACTTACGTGGCTCTCTTATTGAAGTAAAAGAGCAGTATATTTATGACATTGAGTTAATGGAAGGTAGATTTGAACCTTATGATTTCGTACATAAGAAATTTAAGTCTAATATCTCTACGTGGGTAGATAAAGAAGAAATAAATTTAACTTCTGTTGTCCAAAAGGTGATAACGTAAATGGCAGATAAGCACATATATGTAGATCCAGATGCTTCTGGTGCTAATAACGGTACATCGTGGGGAGATGCTTACACTTCTTTTTCTGCTGCTGAGACTGCGAATCAAGATGATATTACAGCCATTGGTGTTTATTACTTCCACTGTAAGTCAAGTGGTGGTAGTGCTGACACTGTTTCGATATATGGTTGGACGACAGATGCCACCCATTACATTGTAGTACAGGGTGGTTATGCTGCTGGAGAAACGGGGACACCCGGCACACCAGAAAACCCAACGGAGTATAGCACTTCTTACTTTCATTGTGAGAGAACAGATAACCCTGCTTGCCAAACACTTGAGGAATATGTTAGAGTTGATAAGGTTTTAGGGAAGCATACAGGAACAACAGGAGCAACTGCTTGTTTTCAGGCCAGTACTGTTGTTGCAACAAATAATTTAGTAATTTTCAGTAATTGTATAGCAGTAGGGGTTGAGTCTGGTGTAACTGGGTCATATGGATTTAGAGTAAATGACGCTGATTTGATAGGGGTTTTTATTAATTGCATTGCCTATGACTTTCTTGATGGCACTACTCTTAGTTATGGTTTTTATGGAATTGGAAGTAATACCCTTATAAACTGTTTGTCGTATGGGAATAGATATGGGTATCGGATGCCCGGTACAGCTTATAATTGTGTTGCAT
>Ga0307376_10002261_pt1 | contig 19177 bp, 19 predicted proteins | sample TR2MG_FD_202536 | JGI IMG/M metagenome (GOLD analysis project Ga0307376, IMG submission 202536) | Soil microbial communities from Risofladan, Vaasa, Finland - TR-2 | ecosystem: Environmental > Terrestrial > Soil > Coastal area > Acid sulfate soil | place: Finland: Risofladan, Vaasa | collected...
AAATTTCGAAGCGTTAAAAAGGCTTTCCCGATATAACCGAATATTAAAGTACTATCTATTATCCAAAGTTGCCACTTGCCATGGAAGATATTCCAATCAAGCAAAAGGATTAAAGCATTTAGCGTAGAAATTTGTTTTTAGCGTAATTAGTGTTATGTCTGTGATTTTTGCTACTTTTCATCCAGGAAAAGTAGACGGGGAGCCCCCGCTGGCTTACTAAAAAATATCACATTCTGTGATATCCACTACTTTCTTAAATCACACCAGCACCTTACACTACAGTCCTACAAAACCTTTCTAACTTCGCCGCCTAAATAACTTGGGTCATTGATTATTCAACAGCTTATCCACAGCCTGTGGACAACTTTTTCTCAGCACAAACCAATTCGCAGCCGTACGGCGCAAGATCCCCTACTTTTAATAAACTATACTATTGCCCCCCGCCGCACAATGAGCTTTTTATTCGATTTAATCCCTGCATAGTTTATACTTGGTTTATGCAAAAACTCTGCACAAAATGCAACTTCATCGGCAAAGGTAAACACGGCCTATTTTCAGGCAACATCTATTTTGGAATCCTGGAAATAATCGTGGCTGTGATCATTGTTGTAACCGGCGAGCGATTACTGCAATCTTACGCCTATGCCGCCGTTGTGGCTGCAATTGTCGCAATCGCGGGAATCATAAACATCATCGACTCATTCTCTGACGGACGCCTATGCTCTAACTGCGGGAAGGACAAACTCATACCGCTAGACTCGCTCCAGGCAGATGAAATTATCAAAAAAAACAACCTCTCAGTACCCGAAGATATAGAATCCTAATAGTAGTTTCGAGTATCTAAAGAATAAAACTCTTTTTAGCTAATATTCTCATTCAGTCCATGCACTTAGAGAATATATTGTTAAATAAGTTAATATACGGCTGAATGATATGAAACAAGACGTTATCTTTCTTCATACTCCCTTCACATTTATTAATCAAATGAAATTAGCCACTTACCAATCAATCCTAAACAATTTTCTACCTCAGGATGCTGGCATTTTTATGATTAATGATTATCCTAAATAATATGCAAAAGCTCTGCACACAGTGTTTTTACATCGGCGTTGAGGAGTCCAACATCTATGGAGACTTCACTACAGAGTCCATACTCTGGGGCACAGCTTTTTTCTTTGCCTTAGCCGGAGCTTTCGAAACATTCCTGTGGTTCCCGGCCACAATCATATTCTTCATCGCCCTTCTATACAGCATCAGCGGCTATACCTTTAAAGCCTGCGTGTGCTCAAAGTGCCACAGCAACTCCATGATCCCGGTTGATTCAGACAAAGCACGTCAAATAATACATGAACGCGGGCTGGTACCACCAGCTTACATAGTCGAGAAAGATGAACGAACTATCTTGGGAATGGCCTTTAGAACCATATTTTTCATATTAACAGTGGTTCTCGTACTTTTTATGCTCTACGATCATTTCAGCTAGAAAAAAGAAAACACTTCACAAATTACTTTGAATTAGTTACAATATCCGTATTAAAAAGTTTTTAAAGTTCTAAAACCCTGGTCATTCTGTCATTGTTTGGCTGGGGTTTTTTTTGCCCAAATTACCCCTGCTTACCGGATTCCACACTCTCCATCTGATTTCTTATGTTGTCGAGCCCGTCGGGCTTGGAGCCGCGCTTATTTTTCTTATCCTGCGCTTTAATGGCAAAATCACGGAATATCTCATCCGTTGCCACTACTGTGCGAAACGCGCGGAGCTTAATCTGCCCCTCATATTCAAATTTCTCGAGGTTGTTCCATATCTCAGAATGCACGAGAGTGCCGACAGTCATCCCCTGCCCGTAGCGCTGTGACTGGCAAAGCTCCCAGAGCGAGACCCACTCCTGTTGATACAAAGGCAGGTCTCTAATTAGGGACTGGGTTTCTTCAGCTGCCGCTTTTAATACGCGGAGCTCTACTTTATCTTTCTTATCGAACTTTAGCTTGTTTTTCTTGCGAAGCTTCTTCTTATCTGTTAGCTGATTTATCCTTCGGCGGAATATACCAACTCAATCTGTCATTTCGAGCGCAGCGAGAAATCTTTCTTTCCCTCCCACTCTCTATAACCCACCAGCATATATCTTATAGACATATGCTAGCTAGCTATTTTATACAGTATATTCCGTAGAAATACAAACTACATACTCAGGGCACTTCTGACAAGGGGGTTTTTGATTATGGCAAAAATAAAAATATTCAATCAATTATGCTATTGTCCAATAAAGTTGATCTAAAAAATTGTCGATTCCATCATAACTTACAATAGCTATTGTACGTATACTATCCATATATAAAAGATCCGATAGGCTTTGGAAAACCTTCGGTCCGTATTCATTTTTCAAGCTTGGCGAAACTGGAAATTGATAATATAACCATGGTACTTCTTTCAATGTATCTGGATCTGATTTTATTTTACCCGTTACTATGTCTGATTCATTGAGTTTTATATCGCTAACAAATAATTTTGCAGTCGTAAAAATAGCCGGCATCAACTTGATTTCATGAATTTCATCTTGGTTGAACCGTGAGGTATTAGAATAAATTTTGGGCAAGGTATTTACAAACCCATTAAGCCCTCGGATTACTTGTCCTGCAGCTTGTTGTAACGGGCCACGACTAGAAGGACTATTTTCACCATTTTGTGAGTTTTGCTTTTTTACTTCCAGCCCAATTTCATAGGCGTTATCTATAGCTCTTAGTGATGCTCCTACGCTATACATGTTGTGTTCAAAATACTCGAGTTCCGTAATTGGATTTTGAATATTTTTCACATTTGACAAATGGATTCTAACGGATTCAACTACTAGTTGTTTTGTTGACCTCTTTCTAGTTATGTAAGGAGCTTTAACAAAGCACCAATCACTAAATGCAGGATTTACCCTTTTACATTCAGCAATTAAATAAAATTCGAGATCAGTAGGACGAAGAACAAAATCTATTCTCGTATCATTTTGTCCAAGGCTTACTGGCAACTCAGCTACTTCGAATAACCATTTTTGTTGTTTATCAAAAATTTTGCGCAACTATTCAATAACTTCCGAAATTTATTTTTTAGTTCCTCATGCTTCTTCTCATTTTGGTCATTCATAGTGATAAATATTATAATTACATAATCGATTATTTGTAAGCCCTACAAAAGTCTCACCCTCTACCCCTTCTTAAACTTTGCTCTGTTTATAAGATAAACACCTACGAAGACAATCAGGATACCGCCGACTTGAGAAACCGTGATCTTCTCCCTAAACACAATAAACCCTCCAACTATGCCGACGATCGGGATCAAATAAAACGTCATCGAAGAGAAAAACGCCCCGGCCCTATTTAAGAGCCAGTAATAAACCACAAACCCGCTCGCAAAACTAAACACGCCCATAACTATCTCAGCCACTACGTTCGTTTCAGTCATATGAGTCTTAAACGGGTCCTCGACAATAAACGCAATCACCCAGAGAATTACAGTCGCAAAGCCGGTGTAATATGTGCTCGATGCGAGGGGATCGGTGTTGCTTGCAAGCCTGGGCGCTATGATCCCGTTAATAGCAAACACACTGAACCCGGAGATAATTAAGAGAGCGCCGATGAGTATTGAGCTTCCGCCCAGAATGTTATGAATTCCGACCACGAGTACGAGGCCGGCAACTCCAAGTATGAGACCGATCACGCCGAGCACGCTAAATTTCTCAGTCCGTAATATGAATACGGTGATGATGAATGTGACCAGAGGCGAGACTGTAACCATCACTGTGGCAAGCCCGGCTGTGATGTATTCCTGACCGAACCCGACCATTACCCAGAGAAACGAAATGCCCAGAACGGCAAAGACGAGCCAGGCAAACCAATACTTCGCGTGCCCTTTTAAGTCGCGCTTGAGAACGATTGAGATTATTAATAGAGCCAGGAATCCAATGGTGCAGCGCCCGGCTTGTATAACAAGTGGGCCCATCGTCTCCTCGTTTAACTTAATCAGCACAAACGCCGAACCCCACGCAAGCGCTACATAAAAAAGTGCGAGAACATTCTTTAGCAAATTCCCTCTCCTTTCTTAACGCCGTCACCCTGAACCATGTGCCGAACTTGATACGGGATCTATTCAGATTCTGTCTATTAGATACCTAAGGTCGCTACCCATCGATCAGCATAGCTATAAGGTCGTTGTAAGCCGGGGTGATGCGCTTGAATTCATCCCCCGCCAAGTGGGCCTCGTATGTAAACCCTGCGTCATTTCTTATGGTCATGATAATGAACGTTTTCACCACCGTGCCGTAATCGCTCGAAGACTCCACGTTGGGATTTAGCTTGACGCTGACTAAGTCGGCAATGTGAATCCGCTTTTCTACATCCTTACGTTCCTTCTTCTCCTCATTTACGCCCTTAAACCGGACTACAGCTTCCTTCTCCTCAACTCCAGCTAGAACTAGCTGCTCGCCGCTTCGCTTAATTGTCACATAACTGCCCGGCGCAAACCCAAGCCCTGATACATGCCTAATTCTTACATCCATGATTCAAATTCCTTTTAGTTTAGATTTCTTACCCTACGAGCCTAATATTTATTTTACAGCATTTTTCACAAAATTATCTATAGAATTTATTAGTTTTTTTGCTTTAGTAGTAGTTTTTGCTTTTATCTTTTGCCTTCACCTTTCCTTCCCGACATTCAAAAATAGCGTTAAAAAAATAAATTACGTAGGCGTTAAAAATGATTTGCGGGATGGGGAGGAATTAAATCATTTAGCTGTAGTAATTTATTTTTAGCTAAATTTTTGTCCTGGAGGGTGATTTTTGCTTCTTTTGGTCACTCAAAAGAAGGCAGATAGCATCTGCCGGCAAACTATTTCTTTGAAGCGGCAAAGTTCGTTAGAAATTAAATGCCCGCCGCGTAGGCTTTACTGCTTAGTAGGAGCCGGCACCCCATCCGCATCAGAGACACTCTCTTTCTCATCCACCAAACTCTGCCGAATAAACGCCACTACATCCTCAGGCTTTATCCCAAGAGTGGAGATACTGTGCTCACCATTCTCTACAGAGATAAACACATTGCGAACTCCAACATCTTCAAGCTCATCATGAAGCGCCTTGCTCTGCCCCCAGGGCACTATACAATCGTGCTCCCCGTGAGCTATATAGACAGGCGGGTCGGTCTTATCAACATAAGCTAGTGGATCTGCGGTCCTCACTTTCTTGAGATCACAAGTGTCTATGTTGTATTTTTCATTGGTGGTCTCGGAACAGTCCAGAAGCTCAAGGATTGGGCTTGAGTACTGAGGCTCCTCACACATGCCCGATCTTATGGCGCTGTTTTTTTGAACAACCAGGCTGCTCATGTTGTAAGGGCCGTAAAATAATAGGACAGCTCTAACATCAGTTGATGCTCCCGGGTTCTTATCGCCTCTAAGTTCTTCAGCGTCAGACCCGAAAGCAGCCATTGCCGCAAGGTGCGCCCCTGCTGATTCCCCCACAAGAATTAATTTATCCGGATCAATACCCAGCTTGTTAGAATTTAGCTTTATCCACCTAATTGCAGCGTTCACATCATAGATAATCTGGGGCCACGGGGCTGATTCATCATTAGCAAGCCTGTAATTGATAGAGATAAGATTGTATTTGCCCAGTCCTGCAACTTGATAAGCAAACGAGTCAATAGCCCTTTTATCCCCCGCTATCCAGGCGCCGCCATGAATCCATATCAGCGTAGGTCTTTTGACTTCAGGCTCGCCGTCATACTTATAAAAATCGAGCTTTTGCCGTTCATGCCCATTAGTTACATAATAGTATTCAACCGGGTTAGTTAGGTGAGAATTCGCTATTACATCCTCAACCGCGACTGACTCAAAGCTCTTTTTAGAGCCTTCCATCAGGTCGCAGGAGGAAATAAACATCATTACGGCAAGCAAAGAAATGCCGGCAATTACTCTATTAAAAATTCTGCTTTTCATGTTACTTCATATTAAAATTTTATTAATCCAACCTTATTTAATCTACCTCTATAATATACCCCGAAAATAGCTTTCGTGAGAGAAAAAAACAATTAGAAATCAGATCTTCTATTCCTTAGACAGTTGGCTCAAGAGACAGTCATTTCGAACGGCACAGATTGTGTGCAGGGGAGAAATCTATTAATTCAAACTTAAAGATAAGATCTCTCACATGCACAAAATACGTTTCGTTCGAGATGACGGTGGTTATTTGAAAATGCAGTTACAGAGAAAGATCGTCATTTCGAGCGAACACAATGTGTTCCAGTGAGAAATCTTTCTTTTCTGTCATTCCTTTAGTCCCTTCCTTTTCTAAAGAACGAATTCAAGCTAGCGAGGATTCGGACGTCTTTACCCTTTAGCCGGCTAATGTTAATAGATTGAAGCTCTTAGCTCATTGAAATTTAATAGATAGGGGGGATTTGTCTTTTGCTTTTATCTTTTGCCTTTGCATTAGCTTTTGTTGTTGCCTTTAAGACCCGACATTACAGCATCTGCGTTAAGAAAATTGATTACGATGTCGTTAAAAATCTTATACGGGCTGTGGGAGGAATTATAAGATTTAGACAGAGTAATCAATTTTTAGCTAAAGGCTGTGCAGTCGGACGATTTTTGTTTCTTTTCATCGTTGAAAAGAAAAAAGATAGCATTGGACACTGTCCACTACCAAACTATTTCTCTGAAACTGATGGAGATAAATCCTCCCTATGCTTTATCTTTTGCTTTCGCCTTTCCTTCCCCCTTTCCCAAAGGGGAACAGTTGCAAGCGTGCGCGCAACTGGGCGCTCTCGTTAATAGAGCAAAAGTTCTTAGCCGGCACATAATCCCCCAAAACCAAATTAAGGGGGATTTGTCTTTTCCCCGTCGTTTCGACCATCAGGAGAAATCTATTCATTCAAACTTAAAGTTATTTCTTGTTGTCTAGAGAGCCTGACTTAAAGTAAATCAAAATTACTTAATGCGCATTCTCTTACAATTTGCTTTCACTATGTTATTTAATAAACACGGCTAGTTACGCATCATCTTTTATGCATAATTTATACAAGTTAAGACTCACTTTAGCTATGTTCATATAGTAAGTTCATAAACAAAATACGCTTCTAGAATATACTTTAAATTACTCAAGCGGCGTATCGTCGCGGTTTGCCCACTCAGCCATAGAGCCGTCGTAGACTTTTACAGAGTTATGCCCTACTAATTCAAGCGCAAAAGCAGCTAATGTCGCCCTTACCGCCGCCTGACAATGGGTTACGATATTCTAGCTCTCGTCAAGCCCCGCTCCCTCGAGTAACGCCTTAATTTCACGGGCGGGCTTAAACTTCCTCACCCCTTCTATGTCCTCTGAGTTCTCTAGCATTTTTTCCCACTCCAGATGCAAAGCGCCCGGCACAGGTCCTATTCTCTTATTCCCGTGGGCGGCGTGGCCGCGGTACTCATCTCCCGATCTTACATCCAGCACCTGCCATGCGGGATCGTCATATTTTTGAAGCAGCTCATCAATTGTAACAAGCACTTCCGGGTGTACCTTGAGATCAACGCGCTTGGTTATCTCCTTAGGTTTTGATGAAGTGAAACTTGCCGGAAATCCCGAAGAGACCCAGTTCTGCCACCCCCCGTCGAGCACCTTTACGTTATTAAACCCGTAGTATTTGAGCACCCACCAGAGCCTCGTTGCAAATATAGATCCCCATTCGTCATAAGCCACCACAGTTGAATCGGCCCCTATGCCGAGATCGCCGAGCAGCTTCTGCAATTCAGATTCCGAAGCTACTAAGACCGTCTCCTCCCCCTCTTGATCCAGAGCCTTTATATAAGAATGTCCCGGCCTGCACAGGGCTCCCGGTATATGCGCTCTCGCATAAGAATAGTACTCCCAGGGAGAGTCCACAATCACAATATCCTCTTTATCTTTATTAGCATCAAGCCACTTGGGGCTTACCAAAATATCAGAATTCGCATAATCCATATTTCCTCCACAAAATTTATGGTATTCCGATTATATCAAAACCCCGCACTTTCCACAATCTATTTGGGAGGGGATAGATACTTATTGAGAAATCAAGAGGAATTTCCAAAAATCAACGAGAAATCCCTCCGTCGCCGTGGTTCTTAAATACATGCCAACCTAACTTTGACAAAACCCGGTTTTAGCATAGTATTTATAGGAAGTTTTGAAGGGTAGTATTTCCCTCCAGCAACTCGGACTTTCCGATAATTGAGTTATTAGGTGAGACAAAGAAGTAAGTATTTCGACGCCTCCTCATTCCAGCTGTCACTGGCAAACAAATACCCATAAGAGATAGAACATTTGTCTTGACAGTGAGATAGACGACAGCCGTCTTTAATTTTACAGTTTAGAAAAGCATTAAATTTTCCAAACCGCCGAAAGCTCCTTTCCTAACCACTCAGGAAGTTGCGACGATCAAAGAGAGAATTTTGCCTGAAAAAGATATCACAATGAGAAAAAAGATAAGTGTACTCCAAGTAGCTACCCTAAACCGGCCGATCAGACATGATTTGGGTTACGGACCTATTGAAACGGTTATTTACAATATAGATAAAGGACTACATAAATTAGGTCACCGTTCCATTGTCGCCTGTTCAGGGGATTCCGATGTTGTCGGAGAACAGTACACGACTATTGGAAAAAGTTTCAGTGAGTACTGGAGCAGTGATACAAACGTTCAGCGTGAAAGTATGCGAATACATCTCTCCCAATCACTTGAAAGAGCAAAAAGGGGTGACATCGACATCATCCACATGCATGACGCGATTATGGTTGAATATATTTTTAAGGGAGTTTTTAAAAGTCCTGTTCCCATTGTGATGACCCTCCATGTGCCTGCCGCGGAAAAAGAAGCATTTGACCGATGGAAGGACTCGTTCATTTCCACTTCCAAAGTATATTTTGTCCCTATCAGTGAATACCAGAGACATCAGCATCATGGATTAGTCAATATGCAGAAGGTCATTCATCACGGCGTTGACGTGGAAGATTATCCGTTCAAAACCAACCCTGGAGAGCAAGACTATTTGTTCACGATCGGAAGAATCACGCAGGATAAAGGGCAGGATAAAGCCATCAAGATTGCGAAAAAAACCGGCTCCCGGCTTATCCTCGCCGGCAATGTCCAAAACAAGGAAAAAGACCGAGCATTTTTCAAGACATTAGAAAAATCATTCGACCTTATTACCGACGCAGGCAAACCCTTCGCCGATAGCGAGTATTATGAAAAGGTCATGAAACCCATTTTGGATTCAGACAAACAGATAATCTATATCGGAGAAGTTGATAGCGCCCAGAAAAGACTGTGGTACCGGCACGCTCAGGCAACACTCTTTCCTATTCAATGGGGAGAGCCCTTCGGACTTGTCCTGATTGAATCTATGGCCTGCGGCACACCGGTGCTTGCCTTAAATAAAGGCTCGGTTCCCGAAATAGTAATTCATGGAAAAACAGGTTTTATCGCAGACACAATCGATGAAATGGTAGAGGCCGTGAAATCAATAAACCTTATCGATCCCAGTGACTGCCGTACTCATATTAAAGATAATTTCTCAATCGCCAGTATGGCCACAAAATATTCCGAGCTCTATCACCAGATTTTGGAGGAAAATACTTAATGCCTAAAGACATCCCAGTAAGCAATGGATCGTTTCTCTTGAACTTCGATTCGGATTATCAGATACGAGATATTTATTTCCCTTTCATCGGACAGGAAAACCATTCAAGCGGACATCCCTTCCAATTCGGGGTATGGGCGGATGGGCGGTATTCGTGGATGGGATCGGAATGGGAAAAAACATTAAGATATCAAGACAATAGTCTTGTGACTGATGTCTTTCTAAAAAATGAGGCCTTAGGCTTGGAGCTACGATGCTCGGATGTGGTGGATTTGGATTTGAACATCTACATCAAAAAAATCGAGGTGACCAACCTTAAAAACGCAGCTCGTCCAGTCCGGCTCTTTTTCAGTCATGATTTTTGTCTTTATGGAAATGACATCGGGGGCACGGCTTATTTTGATCCCCGGACTTGTTCGATCATCCATTACAAATTCAACCGGTATTTTCTGATCAGCTGCTGGGCGCATGACGAATGGGGCGTGAAACATTTTGCCTGCGGAAAAAGAGGGATTTCGAAAAACTTGGAGACCTTTAAAGATACAGAGAACGGTGAGCTTAGCGGGGTGGCCTCCGCATGGGGCTCGCCTCATTCCACAATTGGCATTTGGTTGGAATTACCGCCCAAGGGTACAACAAATGCTTATTATTGGATGGCGGCGGGCATGAACTATCCTGAAGTCGCAAAGCTCAATTTAGAAGTCCACAACATAATGCCGGAGAAACTCCTTAAGCGCTCGTCGAAATACTGGCAAACATGGATACATAAAGATTCGTTGCAGCTCCAAGGCTTGCCTAAGTCCGTCACCGACATTTATAACCGAAGCCTGCTTATACTAAGAACACAAATTGACAACCACGGAGCCATTATTGCCGCCACTGATTCCGATATTATTCGTTTTGGAAAAGATACTTATTCCTATATGTGGGGGCGGGATGGCGCTTTTGTCGCAGCCGCTTTATCAAAGGCTGGTTACTCGCATCCGTGTATGAAATATTTTGATTTTTGCGCCCGTATTTTATCTGACGAAGGGTATTTATTTCAACATTATAATCCTGATGGGTCCCTTGCGAGCAATTGGCATTCTTGGTTAGTCGAAGGTAAAGAAGTCCTCCCCATCCAGGAAGATTCAACCGCTTTAACACTTTGGGCACTATGGATTTATTACCAAAGCATGAAGGACGTGGAATTTATAAGACCTCTATACAGCAAGCTGATAAAAAAAGCTGCTGACTTTTTAGTCAGTTACCGTGACCCTCAAACTCATTTGCCTTTACCTTCCTATGATCTTTGGGAAGAGCGTTACGCACTGCACACCTATACGGTTGCATCTGTGATCGCCGGTCTTAGAGCTGCTGCGAATTTTGCGAAACTCTTTCAGGACACCTCCCTGGCTGAGAAGTATGGCTCCGTGGCCGATGAAATAACGGTGGGAATTGGCAAGCACCTGTACCATAAAGGCCTTAAGCGATTTGCACGTTCGGGCTCCAGAATAGAGGGAGGCTACAAACTTGATGAAGTAATTGATATTAGTTTGTTAAGCCTAGCGACCCTTGGAGTTTTAGATCCCAAGCATCCGCGAATGATTGAAACAGCCCAAGCTGTACGCGAGCAGCTTTGGCTTAAAACTCCTATTGAAGGTTGCGCTAGATACCAGGATGATTTCTATCAGCGTGCGGAAGATAGCCCAAAAGACATTCCCGGAAACCCATGGTTTATTTCAACCCTTTGGCTCGCAGAATACTATATCGATCTCGCGGAGAACAAAGAGGAGCTTCAAGTGGCCCTTCCCTACCTTAAGTGGTGTGTAAAAAATTCGCTTCCTTCAGGGGTGCTGGCCGAGCAAGTACATCCTATAAACGGCTCACCTCTTTGCGTTTCTCCTCTCACCTGGAGTCATTCCGCTTTTATTTGGACTGTTCTACGGTACTCAGAAAAGGACAAGGCGCTCAAAAAACAGTAGTTATCTTAAAGGTAGTACTCTACCCACTGACAAGCAACCTTTAAGCGCTATATCTGATCCAAGATTCCACTTTAGGAATGACGGCTACAATCCGTTCTAAAAAGACATTCCAGCAAAAATCCTAAGACCGCCTCAGCGCACCAGGGGTTTTATTAAACTGCTTTTTAAACGCACGGTTAAAGGCAGGCTCTGATGTGTAACCTATTTTTCTTGATATAGACCCAAGTGACATATCGGAGTTAGTGAGAAGATCTCTAGCCCTTTGCATGCGCCATTTAGTAAGATAATCCATCGGCGTTGTGCCAACAAATTTCTTAAACCGCTCTGCAAATGATGAGCGCGACATCCCTATTTTTTTGGAGATATTCACAAGCGTCCAGGGCTCCTGCGGCATAGAGTGTATAAGCTTCAAAGCCTTACTGATATCCCGGTCATTAAGCGCAGCAAGGAAACCTTCTTGATCCCCCCGGCTTATTATATAAGAGCGAATAAGCTGTATAAAAAGCACCTCTGCCAATCTTTCTGCCACTACTTCTGCCCCAGGGTTGCCGGAGTCTGTTTCTTGCAAAATAATTTTGGTCGCGTTCTCAAGCCAGCTAAACTGCCGCTGCTCAGTGTCGGATACGAGAATATAATTAGGAATTGTAGTGATCCTGCAATTTGTACAATAAGAGATGTCGATTTTGCGGAAGAGTCGTTGGAATTTTCTAAAGCACAAATCGTCGTGGTCGTAGGTACAACCTTGCTTTCCCAGGCAAATAATCTGCCCCAAGCTGCTCTTTTCCTACTCAATAGCCCTTGGGCTTACAATTCAACCATTGTTTCTCCAAATGGAAACACAGATGACGGGTTTGGATCGTCTGTAGCCATCTCAGACGGTCGTTTTGTTATTGGCGCTTCCAATGACAATACTCCTGTCATTTCCGGGGATCCGCTCGTAGAAGGTTCGGGCTCGGCATTTGTATACAAAATGGAAGAATTTCCAGTGCTCGAGGCGAAAATCAAAGCGAGTGTACCAAAGGAAGACGCCCAGTTCGGTACTTCTGTTTCAATGATTGACCGACAGCTACTCGTAGGCGCTTCAGGAGCACAGGAAGCGGTCTTGTTCGTCAGGAACAGGAACAGCCCGTGGGCGCAGCAAAGCCTAATTCTTCCCGCAGGCAATCCTACTTATGGAGAATTTGGCGCCTCCGTAGCGCTTGCCGAGAACTTTACAGTTGTCGGAGAACCAGCGGAGACAATAGCTGGATCGGCGGATATATTCGCGTTGCCCGATACTGACGGCGACGGGATCTCTGACGGTGCTGACAACTGCCGGGATATCGCAAACCCGGATCAGAATGACACAGACGGGGATGAGATCGGCGATCTCTGTGATTCCTGTCCTCTGGACGTCGAGAACGACGCAGATCAAGACGGCGTTTGTGAAATGGATGACAACTGCCCGACTATAACAAACTCCGACCAGTCTGACGAAGACATGGATGGTGTGGGTAACGTTTGTGACTTAGACACCGACAACGACGGTGTTGATGATAACGATGACAATTGTCCGTTGGAGTCTAACCCCGGACAAGAGGACTCAGACGGCGATGGGACTGGAGATGTATGTGACACTGATTCTGATGACGACGGCGTATTGGACGGCGGAGATGCGTGTCTCTTAACACCAAGCGGTGAGATTACCAACTTGGAGGGTTGCGCCATATCACAGCTCTGTCCTTGCAATAGTGCCTGGAAGAACCACGGGGCATACGTCAAGTGTGTTACTCAAACTTCCAATGACTTCGTGTCGGAAGGTCTTATTACTGGGCAAGAAAAGGGCGATATCGTCTCCGACGCAGCGCAGTCGGCATGTGGTAAATAGAAAGAAATCACGCTATCAAGTGCTGTTCAATTGAAAGAGCAGCGCTCTGAACAAACAGAAAACTCACAGCATCCTTATCAACTTCCGCAAAAGAACTGTCTACAAAGACTGCCGATAAAACTAAAACCATCGATAGAATTAAAATCCGCATATTACCGCCCTCCTAGATTTTGATTTTAATTATAAGTTAGCACATAATCTTTAAATATTCATCAAAAGATTAGACATATTTTGATATTAAGGGAGATATTTAAAAGACCGTAAGCCGTTACCAGGAGAGCTTCCCAAAAAGTTATAATCAGATAGACTTGTATAAGTTTTACCCTCCAAGCCAAGAGGAGATAGAGATGATATTGTTGACGGGGTTAGGCAGCAATACCGGCCTTAGAGTGGCCAGAAGGCTCCTTAAGTCGGGGAATGACTTTACAGCTTTAGTAAATGATGAACAGAAAGATATAGATCTAAAATCCAAGAAAGTTACTCTTATAAAAGGTAATCTGAGCAAGCCCGATGCTATCAAAAAAGCTATGGAAGGGATTGAGAGCGCGCTTTTAATCTCCCCCATTACAGAGGGCCAATTCAAATTAGAGAAGAACTTCATTGACGCCGCTAAAAAAGCAGGGGTTAAACACGTGGTGAAATATTCTGCAATCGGGGCTGACTCTGATTCCCCCTGTGCAATCCTGAGAACCCACGGGGAAAGTGAGAACTACCTCAAGAAATCGGGCCTCAGATATACAATAATCAGGCCTAATATTTTTATGCAAGATTTTGTTGAGTTTTACGGCCAGGATATAAGAAAGAAAAAACAGCTCAAGCTCCCTCTAAGAAACGCCAAATGCGGATACATAGACGAAAGAGATGGCGCCCGGTTTATAAAGAAAGTACTAACTTCAAACACTGTCAAGAACAAAACATATACACTCACAGGGCCCGAATCCCTAAGCTGTAAGGAAATCGCAGAGTTGATTTCAGACACCATGGGCAAGAAAATCAGCTATGTGGATATTAAACCTAAAGAGTTCAAGAAAGATTTGATGAACGCGGGTTTTAAGGAACCCGTTGCCGAGGCGTATTCTGATTTGTATAAATATGTAAGAGATGGGATATGTGATCAGATAACCGATGATATTTACAAACTCACCGAAAGACAGCCGCACACTTTTGAAGAGTTCTTAGACGACAACGTGAAATTCTTTTTAGGAAAATAATTGCAATCCGCAAGCTCTGAGCAACCCGGACAATTTCAACTATTCATCAAGCTCTTTTTCAACAGTATGTATTTGCTTCGTATTTTGCTCTGCTTTCACTACTTTGGAATTATGATCATTCAGTATTGACTGCCCTCCGAATATCGAGCCCGGGATCAGAAAGAACACGCCGAATATGTAGCCAAATGCATAACCCCTGTTTCTTTCGGTAAGCTCTCCTAGCCACTCAGCTGAGCGAATGGGAAGCTGATAAAGCCACGGCACGGAGACGAAAAACAGTACTCCCAGGAAATTAAAAAGAAAATGTACAAACGCTATCTGTAGTGCAAATACTTTATTGCCGCTTATTATCGCTGTTGCTGCAAGAAGCGCTGTTATCGTGGTTCCGATATTAGCGCCGAGAGTAAAGGGGAAGATCTGTCTGAGGCTAAGCACACCCGCCCCTGCAAGAGGAATTAACAGACTAGTTGTAGTTGATGAGGACTGCACAATCATCGTTATGACGGTGCCCGCTAGGATTCCTATGAACACACCCTTGCCGAGCGATTTATCCAAAAGCGCTTTGGTGCTGGTCGTCATTATAGATCTTAAAACCTTACTCATATAAATTACTGAAAAGAATACTAGAGCTACGCCAAACACAGTAAAAACTATAGCGTCCATCATACCGGGCATGGATTGAAACAAGCCCTGCAAAAAGACAACTACGGGTTTAATAATCACAGAGAGCACGTTTATATCACTAATAGAAACAGAGCGGCCGTCTAAAAACCAGTGAGCCATCACACCTGCAATTTTCTGTAACGGATGAAAAAAGATCTCGAGAGGCAGAAATATGAAAATAGCATAGAGGTTAAAGAAATCATGCACAGTTGCCGCGCTGAATGAACGGTGAAAAGCCTTTGTTTCCCCAATATTTCCGAGGCTCACAATCGTATTGGTAATAGTCGTGCCCATATTGGCGCCCATTACCATAGGGATTGCAATCTCAACCGGCATACCGCCGGCCACAAGCGCAACAATTACAGAAGTAACCGTGCTTGAGGACTGCACTAGAGCGGTTGCAAGCGTGCCCAGAACAACTCCAACAAGAGGATTGGTGGCAAAGCTGAAAATCATCTCCGCCCCTTCTGTGCCGCCGGAGAACCACTTGAACCCGGCTCCAATAACTCCCACGCCTACCATTAGCAGATAGACTAGCCCTATGACGATTACCCACGTAAGCGGTGAACTTTTTAATTCAGTTTTGGAATTATTCATAAATACTTAGGGCCTTGATGAACAAAATGAGAACATCAATCACAAATTAACCTGCAATACAATTTTAAATCCGATCAATCTTGGCTTTTGATATTCTACACCAATAGTTGGCAAAAGAATACGTAAATGTCCTTGATAAATTACTAATAGGCATACATAGTTCATTAGAGGTGAAGAACAATGAAAAGGTTTACAATATTAACCATGACAGTAATAATTGCGTCTGCTTCATATACCTATTATACTGCTCCCCATTAAGAACTAAGTAGAATTAAGCTAGTAAGATTTAAATAGAAACTCAAGGCGGTTACCTTCCTTCTGTACATGGGTACAGAACACCTATTCAGGTGGAAGAGGAGTATTTTAGGAAACACGCTTCAGAGCCAAAAGCTGCCTGACTGATTCATTACTTTACCGATTACAACTTGTATTTAGAATCTTGGCTATAATGTAATAAGGGTGTAAAAGAATTCATTTTAAGCCCTGTATTTCAAGAATCAGGAGTATGTAGCTATGAGATTCTCAACTATAGTAGGAATATTTACCGTGGTGCTGATGCGGGTTCCCGGTTTGGTATTTGCCGAGCATGTAATCGACGATTCTAAGAACACGGGTTATCTATTTGTTATAAGCGGGACGTCGGGCTCGTTGGATGGAGATACTTTGACGTTAAACGGAGTACCGAATGTTATCTATTTCTCAGACCGTCCGGATCGAGTAGCAGGGCATCTCTCGCTTGAGAAATTTGTAGAGTCATGGAATAAGGGGAGTGACAGCTTCAAAGCAGACCCGCCAAACGCTACTCTTTCTGTGTTGAAGAAAGATGGAGAAGAAAACGTGGTGGTTGAGCTTATGAGTGTGAAGCAGAAAAACGGTTCGGTAATTTTTAAAGTGGCAGTGCTAGAAGAAAATGTCACAGGAGCATTCGAAGCGTCATCGCTTTTCGTAGACTTGTATTTTAATGAGCATGAATGATTTTTAGCAACGGACCGGGGGTAATTATAGCAATTGAAGATTAAAAACGAAGTTTCCATGCGGACACTAGGAACCGGCTTTAACACACGCTAATTCAAGCCCGCCCCTACCCACCTGACCCAACGATTCACATACAACCCAAGCCGAGAGGCGTCGAAAAACTGCTCAGTCTCTTGCTCATAAAGCCGCTAATATTTGAAAGGTTAGGTTGGGAATGAGCGAATACTCCTAATTCCAACTTAAATCAGGCTTGATAAAAGGTGGGCAGTACAGCACAGTACACTATAACTCATTAGCCGACAGAGACGCAACACCACCGCAAAGAGCTAAGGTTGTAGAGGCCCTTACTCAAGTGGGCTGCCCTAGTGTTGGAGAGGTTGAGCTTGACGGTGATTATTTTGAAGCTGAAGACGTAGTCTGTGATGACGGCATAAAATATGAATTTCATCTTGATCAGAATCTTGAAATCATTAAAAAGAAGCTCGATGATTAGCGGGTAGGATCTGCTGTATTACTATTTCTCCATTCCTCTTTGAAACAAACCTCCCCGTCATTTCGAGCGAACACAATGTGTTCCAGGGAGAAATCTTTCTCTTATTTTTCATCTGGGAAAAGAAGAATATCTCTCTATAATGACAATATAATGACAAGGAAATTAATAATCCTTTCCCTCACGCCCTGTGGTCAGGGGTTTGTGAATAATACGAAAGGCGATAACCGAGAGTGCTGCTCCGATTATAGGCCCTGCGATGTATATCCACAGGCTGGCAAAATCAAGTGATACCAGCGCAGGCGCAAGTGAGCGCGCAGGGTTCATAGATGCCCCTGTTATGGGCCCCGCCCAGAGCACAGATAGCCCCACGACTCCGCCGATTGCGCTTCCCGCCATTATCCCTTTCTCCATACTCCCTGTGGAGACACTCAGGATTATAAACATGAGGAATAGTGTGATTACTATTTCGAGAATGAAAGACTGCATAAGGGGTCCGGAGGGGTGAGTTACTGTAAGCGAGATGAGATCAGGGAAAAGGAAAGCCAAGAGCAAACTCGCTGCAATAGCGCCCAGACACTGGCTTATAATATATTGAATCACCCGGTACCCCGGGAATCTGCCCGAAAGCCAGAAACCCACAGTAACCGCCGGATTTATATGTGATCCCGAGACATCCCCCACTGCATATACAATTGCCATCACCACAAGACCCGTTGTGATCGCAATTCCAGTGTGCGTTATTGCGCCGCCCGAATGTTTTTAGATTATTCCCTACTAAACCGTGTTCCCCCCACTTTAGTATCATTATTGCCCAATAGTGTCAAGACATGACGATTAATATCAACTTAATTGGCAGGTTCAGAAAAATAACCAGCAAAGGCAAATAACAAACTATAGTCGTTATTGTCTGCAGCCCGCAAAGCATCAAGATATTCTTTGCGCCGTACACTCATTAATTGCAGATCATATCCACCTGCCCAATCGATAGGCTTCTTTTTCATTACCTTTGTCAGCAAAGCATCTGCAATGATCCGAGCATGTCGACCGTTACCATTTGGAAAAGGATGAATATATACAAGCCTGTGGTGAAAACGAATGGCAATTTCTTCTGCAGGATATGTATCGTTTTCGATCCAATAACTTATATCATCAAGCAACATCCTTAGCTGAATCGCAATTTGCTGGACATCCACTCCTATGTTTTTGCCTGTTGTACGAAACTTACCTGCCCACTTCCAAACCTCTCCAAACAATCGCTTATGTAATTCCCGGACAAACTCTTCGCTTAGAATATCCGGATTCCGGCTACGGCTCAGCCATCCAAGACCCATTTGAACATTTCCTTGCTCCAATTGGTCCAGCTCTCCCCTAGTTGTAACGTGTTTGAACTTCAACCCTTCCATTTCATCAGGATCAAGCGGTGTGGCACCTTCAGGATGTTCAATCATTACTACACCTCATCGTTCCAAAAATCGGATGGCATGTCTTTCAGCAAGTCGTGTTGTAAACGTTTTATCTCTCCTGCAATTTGCTTTCCTGAGAGTGCTTGATCTTCCAGTGCCATATGCTTATTAGTTGTTTCTACTATGCGCGTTGCAATTATTCTTGCACGCTCCGCCAGAATATCTTCCACCCTATTTCTTGGCACAATAGCATAAACAAAACGGCACCCCATAGCTTCTGCGATATTCTGCATAGTTTTAAGGGTAACGCTACCGGTCAGTTCGTTTCTTTCAATCTTTGAGATGTCTTGTCGTGTGACACTCATA
>Ga0307376_10002262_pt1 | contig 19167 bp, 43 predicted proteins | sample TR2MG_FD_202536 | JGI IMG/M metagenome (GOLD analysis project Ga0307376, IMG submission 202536) | Soil microbial communities from Risofladan, Vaasa, Finland - TR-2 | ecosystem: Environmental > Terrestrial > Soil > Coastal area > Acid sulfate soil | place: Finland: Risofladan, Vaasa | collected...
GTGCTACTGTAAATCTTTCCATAATACGCTCAACAATTAATGCTCCTACTTAGCCGCCGGTATATCGTCTACCGCTTTCTTCAGTGAGTCTATGTCTACTTTGATACTCACCGATGGTCTAGCACCTTCCACCTTGGTAACCCTGTTCTTATCGTAATTAACCTCTACCGCATACGGATAAGACGTAACCTTGGATTCTACATATACTGGGGAGATCTCTCCATCTTCGTTGAGGCAAGGTACCCAGGTAGCCGCTGTGTTCTTAGACGAAAACAGCCCGTTGGGTTCTGCTTGTTCGATGACTGCCGCATTGTAATCTCGACGAACAGGGTTGGTCATCTGTACGTCATAAGGAATTGGAAACCCCAAACAGGGACAGTCGCCCTCAATCATCCCATAATCTGATCTCCATACTGCATGGGTGGCTATTTGCAAATTTCTGGCTTGGTATATCTGTTTGTAAATTTCCAGTTCTCTTGAGTAATCAAAGAATGGCAGCGGGTGGACTTTCCTTAAATGAGCTTGTTGGTCATTTACCAACTGTTTATCCCTATCTTCCTGATCACAGCCAATTATGGCTATAGCCATGGGGATTACCAATAAGATGGTACATGCAACTATCAAAAATCTACGCATAATAATACCCTCCTCTTCTTAAAGATTAATATTGTTCGACAAGGTGTTTAACTTCAGCCGGCAAAGTCTCCGGCGGTAAGCCTCTTACTCGGTGCTTTATTTGGCGGATTATGCCTTTCTGCTGAGCTTTGAAGCTATCTATCAATTTATCATACTTCCTATCAGCGTTAGCGACCTTGTATTCCTCGATACTTGAATTTAGGTCGTTATACACCATTACAAGAGTGTTTACCTCGCTCCGTATCGATTCCGTATACTGCAAGCTGTGCTTGATGGCTTGTCTGTCGTAATCCAGAGCTGCCTTTTTGCCAAACTTTAACCAGCCAAATCCGACAGCTATAGCAGTAACTACTACCAGTGCTACCAGCAATACCCACCACTTGGTGAAATCTGTCTTTTCTCCCATTTTTATCTCCTTTGTCTAAAGGTTAACACTAAGACCACCACTCTCCATTAAAATGTATGTGGTCTTTCCACGTTTCAGGAACAAAGTCTGTACATTTATTACCGACCTTGTAGTGTTCACCGGCCGGATATTCTTGTGCGCAGCCTTTTGACAGCAAGCATGTATCACAGGTAGGCACTGTTCGTTCCATCTCTTCTGCTTGCTGATCATATTCCCTTACAATTCTCTCAGCTATACCTTTTAGATCTTGTGCCATAATTTACTCCACTATATTAATGATCTTCATGTCCTTATCCGGCGCAATGATAAGCCAGCTAAAAACCGGGTTCCCATCCATGATTCTCTTTCGAATCAGTATTTTGTTATATGTGATTATTTCCTTACGTAGGTCCACTATAACCTTAGCTATGTTCTCCTGGTATCCCTGATACTTGAAGTCAGTGAAGACAGCTTTCTCCATATCCAGGCTGGCGTAATCCGAATACATGACAACCGCGCCTCTATACTGATTAATAACTGCGTCGTATTGTGCTCGTATATCCAAATAAGAACCGTAAGAACCTGATGTAATTATGATAGTGACAGCTAAACCAATCGTGCTAGTGAACCAAGCAGCAAACCGAGTACTTGCCGCTCTACAGTGCTCATTTGCATACTTCCAGTTTGCCCAGGTTATGCATGCTGCAATCACCAAAAATCCAAATACTATCAACATTTTTCGTTCCTCCTGTCAAAAGTTTTTCTTCTTAAACCACCACCATCTATTGATATACCATTTAAATAGTAGCCGAAGTAAAATAGCCCTATTCTTCATCCATTGAATCACCAACGACAAACAACCTATCGCTGTCAGCATAGCTGCTATCATTAGCGGTCCCAAGGTAATTGCTATAGTCACCAATGTCATAACAATGACATAAGGCACGATAATAATGGCGCCAACCACTTTAAGCAGCTTATCATCTATGGATCTGTCAATTCTCATAGTCCCTCCACTATTATTACTAAAGAATCTCCATGACAATTCAGAGGTTTGCACCAACATCCTAATATCTTCCCTCTAAGTTCTTCTATATCCGCTAATAGCTCAGGTGGCATGTTCTTCACGTATTTGAGTATCACTTCATCCCTTGAGCCGTCTCTGCCGACCATATAGTGATTTGCCCACTTGGATTCAGGCAATCCATAATAGCGGTTATATCGACCAATGTAAACAAAGTCGGGGTGGTTGATGATAGATGGATCATCTTTTATGTTAACCACCCGAGTTCTACCGTATTCGCTGAAGAACTTATATTGGTCTTCATAGATCTCTGGGTCTAAATCAGTAGCCATTTTGACCTCCTAAGTTTTCATTGATGTACTCCTACCCCGGTTTTATCACATTTTGAGCATTTCCAGTTCCACCTATCTTCGGATTGCCAATCATGTTTGCACCAGCATTTTTTCCAAAATTGTTTAACCAGATCTCTCAGCATTTTGACCTCTTGTTTTGTCTCCTATTCTATGTATTCCAATTTGGCCACTTTACCAGGCCAGAACCATCCTATCCATATGGAATCGTTCCAATATTTGACCGCAGCTAATTCTTTATTCATGTCTATCACTTTGTGTAATATAGCAGCTCTCTCAATGTCTGTGTTGGAATCAGTTCTGGCTGTATTCAAGGTGGCTTTAACCGACTCATATTGTGCTGGGAAAGAGGCATAATCTATACGATTGACTATAAGGAATAGTAACATTATTGCAAGTGCGGCAAGGGAAAAGAACACTGTAACGTTACATGCACCTTCGTGTCTGCTACACCAACGCTCGAACCCTGTCCCATTGCGACCACTTTTAAGCCGGTCACTTACACCTATTAATGCTACGCACGAAAAAAGTAGTATTATTGGTATCGAGAACACTAACATCTTTATTCCTCCTCCTATTCGTTAAGTACCTTCCACTCAGGCGCCTTTTTCTCTTCCTCTACGGATAGCATTCTGAGGGATTCGCGCTTTCTTATTCCTTCTAGGTATTCCTCTGCGCGTTCCTTATAATCGAACTTTGCTTTCCTACTGTAGTAGGAATTGACATCCCAATGATCCAGCCAAGGCAGGAACCAGTTCTTCTCCTGTATTTTATATGTTTCGCCGTCGGTTATTATTCTGTATTGTGCGGGGTACGGATGAATCCACTCACAATGCACTAACAGACAAAATGTAATAGCGAGCGCTACAACTACAACGACTGACATAGTCCTCTTGACAGACTCAATTTGTTGTTGTTTTTCTTGGTTCTCCATCTTGTCCCCCTCCTACGAAATCTGGTTCTTCGCTTCTAATAAGATTATTTCGTCGACCAAACTCAGATCAGCGGGGTCGAGCCGCTCATCCATTATCCTGTCTTCCACTGACCTCTTAATTGTGCCGACATCTGGCCCAGGTTTCAATCCTGTAAGTTCCATAATGCGATCACCACTTACTAGATTTAAATATGAGTTAATTACTCGGCTTTCCCACCTGTCTTTTATTTCATATATCTTTTCTATTACCCTGTCAAATTCTCCTCGGTGCATAAACTTTTCTCCACGGGAGAACTCGTCAGCTTTAGCTACGTCCAACAAGGTGTCAAAGTGCACATGGCTTATAAGCCGCGCAATTTTAGACGGTTTCATTTTTAACATCTCATGAAACTTCATATGATTTTTAGCTGCAAACATCATAGCATCTTTGTCGAAGCTACTGAATTTTAATCGGTTGCATATCTCCTCCACCATAGGCTCGCTATACCTTTCATGCCTATGATAGGCCATCTTCCAGCCGTATTTGTCTTCCTGGAAGGAAACACACTTACCTGTGTCGTGGAACAAAGCAGCTAATTTGGATAGATAGGGCTCATCGTTCATCGCTCTTAAGCATTCAACAGAGTGATCAAGTACAGTAGGGCCTTCGGGGTGGTGGTTTAGATCGTGGCGGAAATATTTCATAGCATGAACTTCAGGCAGAATTTGATATAGCAATTTTAGGTCGTCCAATATAAGTATGAACTTAGCAAATTGTGGCCCTGGTTTGCTAGCAGCCTTAACCAATTCTCCATGGATCCTTTCCGGAGTGACTTTATTGATTAACCTAAACAATCTACGTATAACTTTTCTTGTTTCCTTTTCAATACTGAACCCGTCCATAGCAGCAAATCTTGCAGCTCTCATCATCCTTAAATGATCTTCTTGGAATCTTTCAGATGGATCTCCTACAGTGCGGACAAGCTTACTGGTTATGTCAGGTATACCATTACAATAGTCTAGTATGTCCCCCTTACTATTCATGCCAAGAGAATTAATGGTAAAGTCTCTTCGAGCCGCATCATCCTCAAAATTCCTAACTATCTTGATGTTGTCCGGCCTTCTTCCGTCGGAATATTTGCCATCAGATCTGAATTGTGCAACTTCGAAGGATTTCTTCTGATGGAGTATAGTAATTAGCCCAAATTTTTTCGATTGGCCTATATTGTGCGTTCTGAAGTTCTTCTCCAAGATCTCCATTGGACAATTAGTAGCTATATCTACATCGTCCGATTCTTCGCCCCTTACAACATCTCTAGGCACACCTCCTACTATATAGGCTTCAAAATCGCCGAGAGACTCGATTCTCTTCAACAGGCTCATACCAACGTCTATGAGTTGATCGGTTATCATCGCCTTAATACCTCCCACTGGTCTTGCTGATCCTCTATTATTAATTCACGAAAAGACCCAACGCGGGTAAATCCATACACATTAAACTTTTGTCTGAAATAAACCCTTCTTATATGATAGTGAGCTCTATTGAACTCTTGCGCCTCCCCATCAGCTATAATTACGGTTTTGCCTTGGGCTATCATTATGTCTATTTTCTTAGGAATAGTTTCTACCGTCTTCACAGCCAAAAACAGCCCAAATACTATGAACATAAAGAATATCGATAATGACATCGTTGTAATGCCCATTTGTATGAGTTTATCACCTATTCGGCGCCTGTCGCACATTTGATTACGTACAGAGGTGCCCTCCAACATTTTTCTGCGGTTATATCCAGGTAATTTAAGATTGTACCCCAAGGCGATTATTATTGAGCTAATGGCTACAAGAATCATCCCTGTTTCTAAGATCATTGTTCTTTCCTCTCGTCCGACGCAATTGAAACCAAGCTCTTCCCTTTCCAAGCCGTTATTATGTGAGGCTGTATTTGTGGGTCGAAGTTATTCAATTGATTAAAGTACATCAGAGCTTTACCGTAATGTATATTCACTACCTTCCACTTCCTAACTGGTAATTCAAGGTAGTCTCTCACTATATGAATTATAGCCGCTTGACCGGCCTTAATACCCCACATAGCTCTCACCACCTCAATGCCGTACCTATTGTGCAAAAAAGAACGGTGGTATTCATTGAAGTGGTAAATTGGGAACACCTCAGCGTATTGATCCAGGAACTCGTGGACCTCTCTGTAGGGCTTACCAAGCACTTTCCCGCAATCTTCCATATGTTCTTTTATTCTTGCCATAAGATTATTCCTTAAGTATAAAAACTTTGGCTTTATGGGCTTTTATCTTGATGAAAACATCTCTGTCTCCATCCTCTTTAACCCTGATTTTGGAAACCGACACCAGCATTCCTGCTTCTTTTATCGCTTTGATAAGGTTTCCGTACGCTTCTGTTATTTTGGTGTAATCCATGGTGCATCCTCCCTGATGAGTCCTTTACAAAAAGGTTTATAATACCAAGTGACCAGATATCTTTTCTTGTTGCCCATTTTGTATTTCAGGGCTACTACCTGAGTATCACAAGAGACGAACACGAATTCAGCAAATCTTTCTTGATTGTTTTGGTGAAAGCGGCTATAATCCCAATGATATATATTGCTTGCTATGGTCATCACTTTTGCGAACCGTTTCCCATCGAATTCAGCTCTTACCACGCAGAGTTTGTCATTACGAAACCATAACTCAATAGATTTTGCATTAGCATAATTTACTGGCTCTGCATAATCATAAAATAGGTAAGTGTAGTTAGGCTTCCAATCGTATACACTTACATTAGTCTTTGGATCCTTCTCTCTAAATGCTATCCACTTTACCTCACTGGTCGGAGTACCCCACCATAGGCCAGATATTGCGGTGCCGCACTTCTCTCCTGAATAAAGACTGCGGGGCTCCATAGCGTTGGCAAAAAAGAACGGTAGTAGTAATATTGATAATGATATTAGTACTATAGCCGTAGCCATAGCGAACATTGATTTAGTCACAGCAGCCCTCCTTATACATATCCTCTTTGCACTTATCACATATTTGGCCTTCGGTAAGCCTGCCGCATATGGCGCAGTTGTCCAGAGAATCAATGTTTATAGGGTCGTCTACTATAAACCCCAACCCAGCGATTACACGTCTATCCATCTTTAGACACCTCTCTTCTACTCTACCATGTTAAGGACTTTCATATCGTCGTCCGGTGCTACAATAACCCATCCGAAGAACCAGTTCTTTTTCATTACTTGCTTGGATATTAGCCCCTGGTTATACCAGACTACATTTCTCCTTAGAGACTTGATGAAGTCAGCCACGTTCCCTTGGTATCCTTCATACTTGAAGTCCGTCAAAGAAGCTTTTTGTACGTCTATCTTAGCGTGGTCTGCGTAAACCGTAACGGCTTGCCTATATTGTTGTATGGTAGCGTCATACGAGGACCGAAGGCCAACGTAGTTTGCATAAGAAACGCCTATGCTTACTAATAATACACATCCGAATAAAAAGCCACTAATCACAGCCGCTGCAGCAGCACACGTCCCAGCATCTCTGCTACTATAATTGGCCCAATAGGTAGATCCAGTTATTATAGCAACGGTAGTTAAAAATACTAATATCAATCCCATAATTGTTCCTCCTGTTCTTTTATATTGTTTTTGGTAAATACTTCTCCAACAAATTGTATGTTTGATCTATATATCTCTCTTTCCAATCTGTGCACTTCTCCTATCAGCTTGGTGTTATCATTCTGTAGCATCACCATTTCCCATTCTTTGGACCACTTACCAGTTTTATAGCCCAGGAACGCTGCAATTGCAAGTGCGCATGTCCAGAAAATTAAATTTCCCATTTACTTACTCCGAGTTATAATGCGCAAGCCCACAGTCATGTGCAAACCGGTTAAAATCAGTATCTATATCTATTTCTTGTACGTGTTTTTCTACTGACTTAGCTTTAGCGCTCTGATATTTGAGCCTAGGATACAGGGCTTTAAGTTTATTAGATGGCCCCTTATTTAGATAAACGAGATTGCGAGCGGCCAGTTCGTCAACTGTGAAAAAATCTATCAGTTTAAGCTTGTCTACAGCAGTGTATACTCTACTAGTCACAAGAGCTAACCCACTAACTCCATCAAGGTCGGATATAGCACTATCTATCATCGCCCGTTGTATGGGATTAGAAAGATCAAGATGGCGGTCTCCCAAACGCTGAAAAGTGTGTGTTATGTGCTCATCTATAGAGTTCGCAAGATGCTGCCCTTCGATAATAGTGAGCCCGATCTGGCTACGGTTTCTGTTGGTTTTAGGGTAAACAATCCTCTTAGCTTCCTCTCTGGTGCACGATACTACAAGCGTACCTATGGACCCGAGATTAAAGGCGTATCTTAGGGCCACCACTTTGGCAAGGCAAGGAAATCTGTGACAAGCAAGATTCGGGGGTCTCCCTTCCCCGACCGCATTGTTCCACACTAACGTCCTATGTTCTAAAAGCTCCATATCATTACGCATCAAGTCGAGTTTAGCCATTGTTTAGTTCTCCTCTTATCTGTGTGGCTAACTGCTTCATTCCTACACGAAGTCTTCTTTTTGCTGATCTGCTTATCGTGGTAGCTGGGTCAGCCCCGTGGGATCTAGGAAAATAGTTATTCCGTTCATCTATTGTTACATACCCTTTTATGCTAGCTGGTACAGTGTCGCTGACGAGCAGTATTTCTATGTCCATAACATCACCCTCCTTAATGGGGGGCTTTATTATCAGTTTTGCAACGTCGAATTTTAGTAAGCAACCTTCAGTTATTTCCATTATTTAGATTCCTTTTTCTTTTTCTGCTTTTCCTTTCTCGCTTGCTTTTTGAACATGTCCAGCAGGTTTTCGTAGCGTATCCAAGGCCACTTTCCATCCTCGTAACACTTTTCGAGCATCTTAGGAGGACCTAGGTTGCCGTATTGGTCTCTTTTCCACCAAGTCTTCATCATGCGTTCTAGATGATAGAGGGGGTGGCCCCTTCCAAGCTTGGTGTCACATCGGTAAAATAGGCAAGTAAGAGATCTGTGCTTTCTTGGTAGGACGCAGCCCTTGCCTGATCGCCAGAACCCGGTCTTCTCATCAAACAGCTCGGCGATCTTCCTCAATACACCTAAGTGGTTAGGCAAGCATCTCATATGCCCTATAGATCCCCTACAACCAGAACAACAGCATACACTTGCCCTTTCAGTTTGAGCTTTGTTCGGCTTTCCACTTAGCCGGTATTTTTTGCAAACACCGCTTTCACTAAAGCCACATTGAAAATCTACCATAGAAGTTAGTTCGGCGTATCGAGTGTATTCATACCAGTTCCAGTCAAGCTCAGCTCTGTCGCCTATCGATATACTTTCACGCATTAGTACTTCTTCGAGAAAATCTTTCAGCCTCATCGCTCTTCTCCTTGATTCTACAAAGATGACCATCTGGTACCTTGCGATCAGGCACTAAACGACCATCTTTGAGGTAAAGGTTAGCTCCGCATTCAATACACTTACCACTATACTCGGATCTCCTTTCGTCACTGTGGCTTCTGCTGTATAATAACATTAGACCTCTGTGAATAAGCCTTTAGTGAAGTCTTTGTCATTGGGAATTATCTCTATGATAATAGTGTTGCCCTTCTCAAATCCGTGTGCACGAGCATTTACTATGATTTCATCTATAAGATCACCTCTCCATGTAGTGAATTGTGACTTAACTGCGCCAACAGAGTCCTTTAGCTCTGTTTTAGCCTTATACTCTGCATACTCAAGCTTTTCTGTGTAGTGTGCCATGATTACCTCTTATTAAAATTTGATGTTCAGCGGTGGAATGTAATCTCTAGGATTTATACCTTCCTCAGCTTTTTTCTTTAGATATACACTTTGGTATCTTTCTTCAGCTTTTTGTAAAACAATTCGGGACCATTCTGATCCCGCAGCTGTTAACTTACCTTCCATTTCTATATCAGCTGCCACATATCTTTCGCCGGCTTTGGAATTAAAGAAATCTACCAACCCTTGGAGGTCTTGTTCGCTGAAGGTAGAAGTATAAATTACAGCTATGACACCCATTAGCGCATCTACGCTTTTATCAGCCTCGTCTATGAGTAGTTCCTTTAGGCCTTCGAAAACAGGGGGTATGGTAGTTTTACCCATCATTCTAAGATACCTATCCCTTGACCCCATACTTTTGAGTAGTTCCCTGGATAACAATAGTTTGTCGTCAGTTTCCATTTAATTCCTCCATTATAAGAAATTCTTCCCAGTCGAACTTAATTCGCTTGTATGAACCTTTCTTAGGAATCACTTTGTTAGGCGGAATTGATTCTCCCCTGGGTTGCCATTCCTTCTTTCTACCTTTGTCTGCTTTTTCAAAGTATTCTTCGGTCTTGCCTAGAAGTTTCTTTCTCCGGCCCATTCTGAGTCTCCTTACAGCTTACTTCTCAGTACTATACCCTGTATTCCAGCGGCGTTAAGAGCCTTCGCTTTCTCTTTATCGCTGTTCTTTTGCCATTCCATCCAGTCAGTGATCTCCACGCATCCATCAATATCACCACACTTGGTGTAAATCAATGCGGGGCCTTTGGGGGTCTCAATGAGACTCCTCTCATACATCCCACGTGCTACTCCCTCTACCCGGTCAAGCGTCTCCAAAACATAAGCGGCTTCCTTATCACTGATATCAGCATCGATCAATTCGACCATCGCTTTGTCATTGGGATCATTGGTTATCTTTGCGCCGGGAGCCATTCCCAACACAAACAATTTGATCCCTGTTAACTCAGTGATCTCTGTAGTTCCTCGGTCTCTTAGACCGTCTAAATAATCAGAGAGTGCTTCCCCTTGCCTAAATGTTCCGTATGTTGCTAATAACATTTTTCCTCCTACTCCGCTTCTAAAATTAGTTTTATACTGTCTATTCTAGCCACAGCTGTTAGCGGTACATCTGGCCTGTCCCTGAATGGGCCTTCTACCCTAGTAGACCTAATCACCCCCACTATCACTGGTTTACCGCCCTCAAACACAATAGCAGGCGATCCAGAGTCTCCTGGATATACGTATATGTCCGTAGAAAAGTCATTAATTGTATATTCTACTACATGTTTTTTGGGTACGGATTCGTGCACCCCACCGGACATTACCTTTGCGTTGCGCACCTCGAATGTCCATTCCCACTCTTCGTCCTCATCTCTCTTTCTAACTATGGTAGAAATGGCATCACCGGGTTGTATGAGATCATAGCTCCCGCCGCGGTCTCGGCTCATGGTATATACCATCTCAAATGGGACCGGTTTGAATAAATCGTAAGCGTCTTTGTCGTATTTCAGAATAGCTAAGTCGTTCTCAATATCCAGATGATATACCTCTACTGGGATTCCACTCGTAAGATTCACTATCTCAGTATCAGGCGCAGCTACAATGTGCTTATTGAGTACCTTAATTGGCTTATATACGGTGTAAAAATTATAACCGCCAGTAGTCTTTACCTCTAAAGGGCGCACTACGTGGGCCGCAGTAACTATATAACCTCCCTTAACCACGAATCCAACGCCTCTAAGCATGAAATGAGTTTTTCTCTTCACATGGCAAGGTTTCAGTGGGTCAGCTTCATTTATCACGCGAGCTACCCCCAATGCAGACCCAAATGTGGTTATTATTACGTAGCTGTAGCTCAAGTATACATCGCTTACGTCTATCTTCACTGGTTCCTTATCGAAGGCCAGCGCAGCTGTGGAAAACAGAACGGTTAACAAAACAGTAATAGTTGTTGGTAGACGGTACATCTTGTTCTCCTTATTCTCTTCCTATAATGTCGATAGTTTTCATATCTGCATCTGGCGGAATTATATACCAGTTATAGAAAAAGTTCTTTTTCATGAGGCGCTTTTTGATTATACACCTGTTATATATTGTAACCTTTTCTCTAAGGTCCATGACAAAAGTGCCCATTTTTTCTTGATATCCTTGGAATCTAAGGTCGGTAAGAGCATACTTAGCAGCCTTTTCCATGTCGAGTGATACAGCTTTGTCCTCGTATAAGACTATTGCGCCCTTGTACTGAGCTATCAGGTTGTCATAATAGGCTCTCACATCAAGATAGGAATCATAAGACCCAATCAAGGACACTATAGCAACTATTCCATATACAAAAGCGAAGAGGGCTGCCCAAATCATGGTATACCCCAATGTTTTGTTCAAACGTTCTTTTATGGGCCGGTGGTTATAATCATTCCACGTGTACCCAAAGATTATCATACCTATCAAGAAAATTATAGCCAAAGTAATTAGAAAAATACCCATAATTTTAACCCCCTATTATATATTTTAATACAAATAATCCATGCTTTGTAGCACGGTCTATCATGTCTTTTGTTCCTCTTGATTTGCCGTCCCATATTGCTATCAGAACGTTCCCATACTCAGCCATCCTTTCGTTCCTTTGAAAGCCGGCCCGAGCGTTATATTGCTTGCCCCACTTATTAGTGCGGATCAGAGCGTTAGGTACGGTGATGTCGTCCCAGTTAGATTCAAACGGTTCTACTTTTATGCCGTTTTCTAAGGCCCATTGTTCACCTAAAGAATCAACACCGGCAGCACAGCCTGAAACTATCTCTGTGATTTGTATGTTGTATTTGGCCAGTGTGTCGGAAATAACTTGAGATACCAATTGATAATCTGTGATGTGTCGGCTCCCGGCCACTATGACTTTCATCGCCTTACTCCTATGGTAGGTTGTTAATCATAAACGCTGAATATTCCTATGGATTTCATTTCTTTCTTCTTCTCTTCCGTTATTTTACCGCAATACATTTGTGCTATGAGTGAAAACATGTCACCATTTTTCCCCACGATAACAAGAGACTTGGATTCGTCCTCATCAGTACCATAAATAAACACCTCATCTTCATATTCTTTTATTTCTTTATCTGGCATAACTTTCTTCTCAAATGAAAAGAATACGGGCTGAGCGTGTTAGATTGCTCAGCCCGTACCGAAAAAGATTAAAATATTGAATTTGAACTAACTAGACAGGCACATAGCGCGATATAGCGCTCCGATCTAGCTAGAAGATGTGGTGTGATTACGGCCCCCAACCATATATTGGGGGCCTTCGGAGCACACCTCTCCGTGGGAAGCTGTAATACTATGTGAGCATTACTAGTCCCTCCGATTGATTTACTAGCGAATTTAGAGTTTTTTTTGTTTGATGATGCGCATCATTTAATAACAGTCATATGCGGAGCCACCCGCTTATCTATGGCTATTGGTTACCTCCTCTCCTACGAGGATACACCATATCACCTGTGTAGAACATGGGCTCGCCCTTCTTATCCTGGGTTTGCTAAAAAGGCTCCAGAATAGAGCTTATGCTCAATGTAGTAGGGATTGCTCCCGTTTACATAGGCGCTGCTGTCTCCTTCTAATAATCTATATTGATCTGTTTCCTCTTAGATACCGCGCTTCTTTGCATTAGCTAAATACCAGTCCAACAATGCATCTACAGACTGCATGCCTGTCGTGCTACCGATGATGACTACCCCCTCGTTCGGCGAGAATTCTATTGATGAGGTCTCTCCTGTCCATAAAACTGTCGTTCTAGTAATATTATGCGGAGGGCCATATAGCTCTACCATAATCTCTGCAAAGGTTTCTGCTTTGCTCGGATCTGTAAGCCTGGTAATGACCATCACTAGTCTACTATCCAAAGCGACAATCATACCTTTAAAACTATTGCTTGGTTGCTTCACGGTATAAAAATCTACCTTTATCTCTTCCAGAGACTCAGTTTTTGTAGCTTTAAAGGTTAGATCCTCTACCTTTGTTCCCCACTTGTTATTCCTGAAACCAGTGGGCTCGTTCTTGAATGCGAACGCCATATCGGCCCACACAACTCCCAGTATACACATTAAGGCTATTAGTCCTACTACTATTTTTCTTTCTATCGACACTGTTTTTTCTCCTTCATAAATGGTTTGAGCTGCTTATCTATTTGAATCTATAGGTTACACCTAGGGTTCCCGCGAGGAAGTTCTTCCCACTATCCGGCCCGAATGGGTCGGAGGTATGAGTTCCTCTGAGTTCTGTCCGTACTGACCAAGCTTTATTCACATGCCAGTCTTTTCCTACCATGGGACCCCAAGTGCCTAAGTAATGTGAGTGGCCTATGTTAGAGTTCATGTCGCCATGCTTCCAATCTCTGTTCTCGAACTCAGGAAACTCGTCGACATAAGACAATCCAGCACGAAATCCAACATAAAACAATTTATTGAATAAGTGCCTTTTTATTGTCACGTTGAATCCTATCTCTTTGAAGCCAGCATCCTGCCCGTAATCTGGTTTCTCGTTAGCTTTGTGCGCCGAATAGTGCCCTTCTAGTCCCAGGGTCCATTTGTCCCAACTGTTATTCAATAGATATGGAACTAACGAATCACTCTCTACACGTAAAGAATAGCGCTTCACGAGATTGGTACAGTGGTCTCCCTGCCATTCTTCTGGTAGCAAGATATCTCCACCTTCTTGATAGTCAATCCCTATAGAGTCTATCTTCCAGTTCTCTTCCCCTGCCTGTACCATTGTTCTTATGCCAATTGTTAAGGCTATTGCCAGTACTACTACATAAGTAAGTCTTCTCATGGCCTCTCCTCCGTTAAAGGTTTACGGTTTCATCGATTTCCTATTCACAATCAATAATGTTTAAACATTCATGGTTATGTTGTATGTAATAATCACAGCACTGTGGTTTGCAGGGATACAAATCACACTCGTCACCGCAAGATTGCAGAGCTATTAACAGAGCAATCAAGCAGACAAATACTGCGAACACTGGAGCTATTCTGTATAGATTTTTCATAACTACCTCGGTATTATTTCGTAATGCTTAGTGTATATCTTTATAATAGCAGTATCTTCGGGTATTTCAAAAACTACCTCACTATTATACTTTTTGTCGGACTGATAAGCTCTGCACTGATACCAACTCGTATTATAGACACGGGGGCCTTTGAAATGCCACGAGGCTATGTTTCTATCAAACGAATAGGACACTCCAGGTTGTATCTCACCACCGCATACCAGTGTTGGTCCAAGTATGCCTGGAACATTATGGTTCAGCCAGACAGTGTTGTAGCACATAAGGACATCTATGTCGTTAATAAGAGTTATTCTCATGTGCCCAGCTGGCACTAATGCGGCTTCCTTCTTCAGTTGCATACCTGCGCAACCACTGAACATTACGCCAGCCAAAAATAATACGGTTAAAAATTTAAATAATTTCATAATCTTTTCTCCCTTTTTTATCCAAAGATGAATACTACAGCAAGTAAAATGTCTATGCTCCATAGCATATACATTACTACCCTTTGTTGTATTGTCATACCCTCCATTGGTCTTTTCTCCTATCCCTGAGCCATGCCCGTTCGTGAAGCCAGAGCATATCTGCTAAGCACCACATCATAGTCATAGAGAGAGCTATACTCAGGGTGGTGCTTGCCACTGACAGAAAAAAGCAGGTCTTAAACAATCCCACAAGTATAGTTGATATCCATTGCAAAACAAGAACGATCCAAATAGTAGATACTGGTTTAAGCATATTGCCCTCCTTGTCCTATATTGCCATTTTCTTGTTCCAAAAAATGCTCTTATCGTCGCACCTCTCCTTAATCTACAACTAATTTTTCCGTTACAGATGCTGACCATATAAGGCAAACATCGTTCTTTGCACCACACTTTTCACACTTGAATGCTCCATTCACTGCCCTGGCATATCTTAGATTACTGGGGTCTGTGGTGGCGGCTGCTGATGGGACTGTGTCGTGCAGAAATGGAGTAACAGCACTGTCATGTAAGTGACCGCATACTGCGCATGGTATTCTCATTTTAGTTCCTCCAATCCTTTCTTTATGTCTGTTAAAAGATCATGCGCTACCTTGAGGTGCACTGCCGCTACTTTTAGTACCAGTTGATCTTTGCTTACTAACCACCGACTATTAGGGCCCTCAATCATACCTTCGAACATCTTAGCTTTTATCATACCGTATCTTATGAGCTCAATATACTGATCTAACAGAGTGGGGGTCAGGCTGAGTACCCGATCGTTCTCCGCAGTGCGTAATATCTCCACTAGAGTGGCATATAATATAATACTGAGGTTCTCCATCTTAAACTGGGCGAATAGGACAGGCACAAAGTCCCCAACACCCTCATGTATCATACTATTTAGTTCGTAGTTATCATCGACCACCTCAAAGAGTAGTTTCTGTATAAGGAGCGACTTCTCCTCACAGAAAGCTCTTAGATTTGCCTTTACTGGATCTTCTGCCTTCACCGGCACAACACCAGCGCATCCAGTCATGATTAGTATTAGTACAAATATTGATAGTTTGTGCATATCTCTTCTCCTATTCTACAGCCTCCAGTCACCATTTTTAGACTTTTTTCTGGGATACGTAGTAGAATCGTATATATCCCTATTATCAAAACTTATATCCAGCCTTATCTCTTTCCCGTTGGGGTAGATAGCGAAGAATCCGTTTTTACTGGCTGATACGGATATAAACCATCTACTTCTATATCCTTTTGGTTCATCAGCTGTGTTTGCCTTTAAACGACCTATCGGAGCTTCTTTCGGATCTGGATAAGTGAGTTCAATAGGCCTACCATCAAACCAACCTACTACATTCCGAGTCTCCATAGCTTTTGTATTAGCTGGATCATTACGGCAGAAATGTTCAGCAGCGTGGTATAAAATACCCAACTGATCCATATGTTTACCCAACAAGTCCGTCATTTGATCATTGAACTTATCTCCGTTTCCTATATAATTTTTCTCCCAGAGCTCTATCGGCACAAATAGATGTCCGTGGTTCAGATCAGGCCAGAATATATAATTTACCCAGCCGTTTTCTATAGCCAACCAGAGGTGGAGTAGTGTATGTTGTATAAAGCCCGGCGGTACTAGTACGCGCCTATCATATTGTAGTTCAGCAATATACTTTCTGTCTTCCCCTTCATGTATGTGATTTTCTAGTCTGCCCTCTCTATTGTAGTGTATTTCGTAGAGATTATCAACTTCAGTGCGTGAGTAATACCAATGGTGTCCATTTTCTGCTATAGCTTGAGAGCTGACTAGTACCAATAATGTAGATATTAGTAGTATCAGCTGTTTCACTTTACTTCTCCTTTTTACCCTTCTTAGCTCTTCGCCTAGCGGCTTCAGTCGGGCATAATTTGTGGATCAATCTTCCATTTGCTCTTTTTCTGTTAGCGCCTTTAACTCTCATGCCTTCTCCACATATATAACATTTCATAATTATCTCCCTTCTCTAGCAGTTAACTAGACTGTCTGAAACCGTATATACCGCCCTCTTCATGTAAGCATTCCGGCATTGGTATGATTGCGCTAGTTTCTTTACCTACATATTTCGTATCGAAAGTACCATCGCAGTCGTTGTCAAATATCATGTAGTTAACGTCAGCGTATACATCAGTCGTGTCGTGTATTACGAGCCATGAGAATGGCAAACAGTGCTTACACTTGCTTAACGTCATGATGCTACCATATTCTCCCGCTTCATACATAGTTGCGAGTACTAGTACGCCACTAACATCCGGCACCCACATAGACTTGTTGCTGAAGTGGTAGGTATGGTCTTCGAATTTAACAGTTCTGCTGTCCACATCTAACACCGGTGCGGGAAAAGACTTCGTGATAGTAGTAGCGTCTTGTTCCCCCACTGTTGTGTGAGAACAGCTCACTACAGCGTACAACCCGGACACTAATAATAGTAGTGCTAATGATATATTTCTCATGTTAAAATCCTCCTTTTATAGTTATCTCCTTTGAATAGTTTATAACTGGGTCCAGCAGAAAACACTATGAGCGTGAGCCAGACCATCACGATAACACCCGGCCATTGTATGGATAACATCTCTCTGCTCATTAGATAGCCTTGGTAAGTCCTTTCCATTTACACCTTTCATGGATATGCTATATTTGTCTATCTCAATTTGGAAAGAGATACTTAAAGTCATATCATCAGGCGTTTCTCCCTCAAGTATGGTTACTGTACCTATGAGGAGGCTCTCCAGTATAGTGTCTTTGTGCCATTGAATGCTTATCCTTTTCATTCTAAACTCCTTTCGGTTATCTCTTTACCGTCCTCATCAATAAAAGTCCTCCACCAGGATACCTTTCGTCAAGATAGTTCTATAACAATCTATTAATAAGATTTTGGTGATGTCTGATCCATGCCTTTTTATCTCATCCAGCATTTCATACATGTCGAATATGATGCGGGTTTCACCAGCGTCATAGAATACCAAAAAGAACTTCCTCTGATTAGGCCCATCAGGAATGCTCATCTCCGCACCCCTTGCTCCTTTTCGTTTCATTCCAGACTCCTTTTAGTTATTTCTTTACCGTCCTCATCCACACTGTTTTCTCATCCAACTCGATACCAGCCACATTGGTAAAGCCCACTGCGTAAGCAAACAATAATATATTACCTGCGCCACATCCAGCGTCGAGGAACGAAAAATCATCGTCTCCAGTCTTTTTGGTAAGATAACCAAGTGTAGCTCGCAATGCTTTGATAATCGCTATTGGTCGGGGGCTAGGAATAAACCCATAAGCGCCGAGCTTGTTGTTTCGTTTCCATATTGGGTCATCACATTTATTCTTGTGATATCTGACTTTGGCCATGTAGTTCTGGTAGTGTTGAATCACTTCAGCCATTAGTTCACTCGTGTCCGATTTCATTTATCCTCCTACATAATGATTACATTGTCAAACAGTTCAAGCTTCTTTAGGCCGGGTTCTATTACCTTCTCGTATATACAGTACTTGTTAGCTAGCCCACCACCCAGTTTAGAAATCAGATAAGTTCTTTCGGGGTGCTTTTCGATTTCTACAGATAGCAACATCAGCTCAGCCCCGAACAGTTCTACGTACTCTAAGGGCCGAAAGAAGCTTCCGTCCTCATTGTTTGGATACTTCTTTGTGACAAACCCATAGGTGTTGGGCTCATCACGAAGCTTAGCAGCTCCGCCCTTGCCTCTCCTCACCAAGTTATCCCCGAACACGAACACCACATTGGGGTTCTCTCGTAGGAACTTCTCTGTTACATACTTAGGTACTTCGATCATGTCATTTCTCCTTTTTTTTCCACACATAATGGCCATGCACATGATAGAACTCGGTGGACTCTTGAAACGTTTCGTTGAACCCATGAGATATCACATAGGCCCCCGGCTTCACCTCTTTAGCCAATTTACGAGCAAATCTCTCCATGTCATCAATACCAACCATTGGCTGGTAGTAATAGAGTACGTCATAGTTACCATAGTGCTCGAACTTGTTCATGTCGGCTTTAAATATCTTTGCTCCCCCACACATTTGTTCTGCTACCTCACAAGTGTCAGGGACGTATTCCAATCCATCTGCGGCGTATCCAACTGCTTGAGCCAAGAGCACTATATTGCCAATACCACATCCTATATCCAGGAATTTTGGCCTGTCTACATAGCAGTATCGGTAGTTGCCGCGTAGCTTTGTCAATATATGAATTGTGTCGTCGTAGCCATAGTGGGGTATAAACCCAAAACACTGCTTGCCGTCCTCCAAGGTGTAGTTGCGGCTTGTTACGCCAGACTCCTTAGATATATGCCTTATACAATTGCCATATGCCATCGACAACGTTCTTAACGCGTCTCTCAGATCTTTTTTCGTATCCTTTGGTATCATGTTATTTCTCCTACCCTATGCCAACGTTAGTAGAGTTACCGAGACCTTTGGGTTTGGGTATTATAACGTACCCCTCCTTTTTCCACTGAAACCATTCCTTTCGGGTTACATGA
>Ga0307376_10002264_pt1 | contig 19161 bp, 15 predicted proteins | sample TR2MG_FD_202536 | JGI IMG/M metagenome (GOLD analysis project Ga0307376, IMG submission 202536) | Soil microbial communities from Risofladan, Vaasa, Finland - TR-2 | ecosystem: Environmental > Terrestrial > Soil > Coastal area > Acid sulfate soil | place: Finland: Risofladan, Vaasa | collected...
GCCATAGACGCCTTTCATAACAAGGCGGGAGCCATCCGGGGCCGGGTGCCCCTCATCAAGATGGTGGCCTCGGCCATCACCATGGGTTCCGGCGGCAGCGCCGGCCGGGAAGGCCCCACCGCCCAGATCGCGGCCGGTTTCGGTTCCGTGATTGGCTATCTGCTGAAACTGGATCCGCACGACCGGCGCATCGCCCTGGCCACCGGCATCGGCGCCGGCGTCGGTGCCATATTTAAAGCGCCCCTGGGCGGCGCCATCCTGAGCGCCGAACTTCTCTATTTAAACGGTATGGAGATGGACGCCCTGGTACCGTCTCTGATCGCGTCCACCGTGGGTTACGTTATTTTTACCCACTTCTTCGGCTATACGCCGGTCTTCGGCTGGCACCTGACAACTAGCACCATCTTCCACCCGGTAAGTCTCCTGTATTACGGTATCCTGGGAGTCTTTTGCGGGGTTGTCGGCATCCTTTATTCGACTGTGTTCTATAAGGTCCGGGATCTCTTCAAGCTGATGCCTGGTCCCAAGCTAGTACGCCCCGCCCTGGGCGGTCTGATAGTGGGTCTGATCGGCGTGTACCTGCCACAGAGCATCGGCATAGGTTACGGCTGGATTCAGGTGGTCATGGACAACCCGGCAGCCCTGCCACTGGGTATCATTGTCCTGTTGATCTTCGCCAAGATAGTAACGACGTCGCTTTCCATCGGGTCCGGCGGCAGCGGCGGTGTCTTCGCCCCCGGTCTGTTTATCGGCAGTATGGTGGGAGCTTCGCTATGGTGGCTAATGAAGCTATGGGGTATCCCGGGAGTTCCGGCCGGCCCCGAGTTGTTCATGGCCGTAGGCATGGTGGCCCTCTTCGGGGGCGTGGCCAGGGCACCCCTGGCCATGATCCTGATGATCGCGGAGATGACCGGCAGCTACGCTGTGTTGCTCCCCGCCATGTTATCGGTAGGTCTGGCCTACCTGATTATAGGCGACCATACCATTTACCGGAGCCAGCTGCCCAGTCCGGCCGATTCGCCCGCCCATGTTCATGACTACCTCACGTGTATTCTGAAGCATCCGGAGGCGAGGGAGCGGATACGGCAAGAATTCCTCAACCAGCCGCATCTGTGAGGCTGAATGGGTATGGTGCAGGCTTCCTATAAACCGCCGCCTACCCGGTCCGTGATGAACGATTGATTAGCCTCAGGGAAGAGGTGGCAATAGAGGTGTGTGACTCCACGTTTGTGGAGTCACCACTTTTCTTGCTTTTCCCTCGCCTCCCTGTTGTCCCCGGCAACGGGCCGGCAGGAAAAGGGCCATGCGTTCGGAATATAAGTATAAGGATCTTTGCCAGGGCTGGGCTGCTCTCCGGAACGTGGTTTTGTGTTCTAATTCTACTTGGCTTCGCGAGGTGGAGAATGTGGGCGTACGAATAGTAGTGGTTGATGATGACCCCAACGTTTGTGACGTTCTCAGGTTGTACCTGGAAAAGCAGAACTTTGAGGTCCTTTGCATGGGTAACGGCGCGGATTTTTTTAACTATTTCGGGCAGACCAATATAGATCTACTGATCCTGGACTTGATGCTCCCGGATACGGACGGATTCGCCGTCTGCCAGAAAGTTAGGAAAGAGAGCAGTGTCCCCATCATTATTCTTTCCGCCCGGGGTGAGGAATACGACCGGATAAGAGGACTTGACACAGGAGCTGACGATTACGTGGGCAAGCCGTTCAGCCCCCTGGAACTGATGTCCCGGGTCAATGCCCTGCTCCGGAGGGTCTCTTTGGATAAAAGGACCGGCCTTTCCGGGCCGGGCCAGGACGATGTCACTTTTCCCGGACTCGATATAGACCTGGCATCCAGGATGGTCAGGGTCAATGGCGATTACGTGCGGGTGACGACAAGAGAATTCGATATCCTTTCCCTGCTCGTCAGAGAGCGTGGTAACGTAGTTAGCCGGGACAAAATCATGAATAACGTTTGGGGCAACGACGCAGATGTCAGCAACCGAACCATTGATGTCCATATTAAGTGGCTAAGAGACAAGTTGAGCCACAACAACAACAATTACCAGTACCTGCATACCGTATACGGGATAGGTTACAAATTTGAGGTCAAGGCCGGCTCCGGGACCGGTAAATGGGACCATTGACGACCTTTGAGAAAGCCACCCAAGCGGAGCCCCGGTTGCCGCGGATATGTTTGACGGATCCTTAAAGGCTTACCGAAAAGCAAGTGCCATAATCTCGGGAGTTCTTTCCGCGGGGATACCATATAAATTACTTGTTATCTCCAGTGCCACAACCGGAAAGTGGCCCATCACGCTTCTCCCACTCAACGTATGCACCGTACGGGCGGCATAGAGACCTCACCGCATGGTCGAAGGAGTGTACGTCAACGGCCCCGGGCCACCAGGACTCACGCCGGTCACTCTGTTTGACGGAACGTGCCGGCGGGTGGACGCTTTCCCACGGACCGGCGCACGTCCACCCGCTTTCGATCAACTCCATACTGTCATGGAGATATCCATTTTGCCCCGGCCACCCCGTTCCGCCCGGGGCGCCCTCGCTGCATCCTTATGACGCCGGCGCAGCGTCAAAACGCAAGCCGGCCACCCCTTCCTGCCCGGGGTGGCCGTTTACCTTGTACCTGGCAACCATGCCGCAGACAAAGTTCCGTTAGGGCGTTCTTCCTGAGCGAACATCAATAGGGTTTGAAGATAAAAAGGTCCCGGGTGAAATCTTTGAGAATGGAAGTTTTATAGACCGGCTGATCAATGGGGATGTGATGAAACCTCAAGGAGAGCCACGCCACGAGGCACAGGCCCACAAAAAGGCCTGCAGCAATAAGGTCCTTCCTTTCCTCGGTGAGCCATCCAACCCGTAGCGATTCTTCCAGCGGCTCCATAATATTTCCCCTTTAGCCCCTCTTCTTATAATTATGAGACCTGGATATTAAGGAAATATTATAAGCTTGTTAAGAGCCACCCCCTTTTTTTGAAAATTAAGAAATTAATTTAAACATTCTTATTGATATATTGTCCAAAACGTGATAATTTGTTTTAGTCAGGACGTTCAAGGAGGGAAGCATATGGCTATGAAGATCCTCGTCGTAGACGATGACCCCAATGTCTGCGAGGTTGTCAAGTTATACCTGGAAAAGCAAAACGCTGAAGTTATTGCCATGTTGAATGGAACGGAAGCTTTTGAATATTTTTGCAATCACGGTGCGGATTTCGTAATCCTGGACCTGATGATGCCCGGAATGGACGGGCTTACTGTGTGCAGAGAGATAAGGAAGACAAGCACCGTTCCTATAATCATGCTCACGGCTAAGGGTAGCGAATATGACCGGATCGTCGGCCTGGACTTGGGCGCGGACGATTACGTGACCAAGCCATTCAGTCCTTCCGAACTGGTTTCCCGGGTTAATTCCCTAATGAGAAGGATCGATTTCGATAAAAACTTATATAAGCATGAGCAACTTAATTTTCCCGGTCTGATGATTGATATTACTTCCAGGTCTGTGCATGTGAATGGAGTAAGCATAAAAATCTCGCCCAAAGAGTTTGACTTGCTGTACCTCCTGGCCAAGGAACCCGGCCGGGTGTTCTCCCGGGATAAAATATTGGACATTGTCTGGGGCTATGACCGGTATGTAAATGACCGGACAGTTGATGTGCATGTCAAGTGGTTGAGGGATAAGTTGCGCAATAATAAAAATGAGCACAGCTATGTTCATACGGTTCATAAAGCTGGTTATAAATTCGAGGTACATTCCTGATGAAGGTAAAGAAAGGCAGCTTTTTTCGGCAACTGTTTATGGGATTTGTGGTAATAATGATAGCAACGAACCTGGTTATTTACTTTTACATGATTGCAATAATCGAGTCTTACGTCTACACAATGGAATCCCGAACTATCCAGCAGGAATCTTTGGCGATTGGGACTTATATCGATAACATTCAAAATAAACCCCTGGCAGATGAAGAAATATATATCCAGACCCTGTCGTCGACCCTCAATTATCATATATGGCTATTAAACGACGCCGGTGCCATCATATATGATACCAGTAACATGAATGACAACAACCTTTCCCCGGATTCATTCAGGCAGGCCATGGAAGGCACCGGTAACCTCACCATAACCAGGAACGCTAACAGGGAGTCCTTCCTCACCTACGCCAGTCCTGTCCGCCTGCCCGGCGGTGCTGCCGGAGTGCTGGTCGTAACTTCACCCATCAGCGGTATCAACACCGCCGTGCGCGACATGGAACGAACCCTCTTTTTACGTGGTGCACTAATAGTCATCGCCTTTATCCTAATCCGCTTTTACTTTGCCCGTAAGCTAACCAAGCCCATAGATGAACTGATCAATGCGACTGAAGAAGTTGGCAAGGGTCATTACGAAAGGATAGCTGTTGCGGATAAAAACAATGAGTTATACGATTTATCTGTTTCTTTTAACGAAATGACTGAACGATTATCACAATTAGATGAGGAGCAAAAAAAGCTCGATACGTTGAAAAGGGATTTTCTTTCCAACCTGTCCCATGAACTGCAAACTCCGCTGACGACTCTGGAGGCCTTCCTGGAAGCATTGAAGGATGGCATGGTGGTGAACGAGGAGAAGAAACATCAATATGTAGTGGCCCTCTACGAAGAAACCATGCACCTCAAGCGACTGGCCTCCGACTTGCTGCAACTAGCCCGAATCGAGTCCGGACACACGGTGGTGGAAAATGTGTCCTTCGATCCCATTGAAGCGATCCGCAGTGTTGTCCACAGCCGTTTGGAGGCCGCCGGGAAAAACGGCAACTCCCTGTTACTCTCCGCGGTGGGCGACTACCCCCATATCTGGTGCGATCGCGCCCATTTCCGGCAGATCGTCGCCAACCTGATCAACAACGCCATCCAGTTCACCGCCGACGGGACCATCACCGTCGCGGCCAGGTTGGAAGAACAGTTCTTGCTGGTTTCGGTCACCGACAACGGGATCGGCATCGATCCACACGAAATGCCCTTCATCTGGAACAGGTTTTTCAAGGTGGATAAGGCCCGTTCCAGGCACCACCAGGAGAGCGGCCTGGGTTTATCCATAGTAAAGCATCTGGTCGAGCTGCACCACGGCCTTGTGGGAGCGGAGAGCCGGCCCGGCGAAGGTTCCCGTTTCTATTTCCTTTTGCCCCTGATGTGCGAAATACCGCTCAGACCCGTTGGAGTGGATAGCCCGAAGCCTGATCAATCTGACGAGTAATATTACGCACTACAGCGGTCCTCCAGTGCTGCTGAGCAGTTGCTTCACCGTCACGCCTGGGGGCAACCACATCAGAGCGAGATTGGCGGTCCGGTTGCCGAAGGAGACCTTGACCGGGATTTCCAGCATCGGTTCGGCCTTCATACGCCGTCCCGACGGGAGATATTGAAATATTCGTCTTGTACGTATCTGCTGATACTATGGACATGGACCCGCCTCAAGAGGCCGCCGTGCCCCGATTACCCGCGGACAGATGACAGGGATACCGGCTTGTAAACCGCAATCCCTGTATGTTATGATTGCGCGGGGAGTGGTTCAGCGTGGCAAAAGTAAAGCTTCATACTTCTCTACATTTGGGCTATATGCAAAAGTGGCTCCTTATCGCCGGCTCCATTGGAGTGGTAGCCGGACTGGGGGCCATAGTTTTTTTCGAGGCGATCAAATGGTCAACCTATCTGTTCCTAGGCCTGGGTGCCGGCTACTACCCGCCGGGACCTCTGGGAGAAGGACAGCCGGTGGTTCGGGAAATCGCCCGCCGCTGGATGATTCCGGTGGTTACCACCTTAGGCGGCCTGCTCAGCGGGCTGATTGTTTTCAATCTGGCGCCGGAGGCCGAGGGGCACGGTACCGATGCGGCCATTGATGCCTTCCATAACAAGGGTGGCCTTATCCGGGCCCGGGTGCCCCTGGTGAAGATCGTCGCTTCCGCCATTACCATCGGTTCCGGAGGCAGCGCCGGCCGGGAGGGTCCTACGGCGCAGATAGCCGCCGGTTTTGGCTCCCTCCTGGGTCAGGTGCTGCGCCTGAACGTGATGGACCGGCGCATTGCCATGGCGGCCGGTATCGGTGCCGGTATCGGGGCCATCTTCAAGGCGCCGCTGGGCGGCGCCCTTCTGAGCACGGAGATCCTCTACCTGCAGGGATTCGAAGTGGAGGCCCTGGTACCTTCCTTCATCGCATCCCTGATAGGTTACGTAATTTTCGCCAGCTACACCGGCTACGTTCCTGTTTTCGGCCAGATGGCCCAGAACCTCGCCCTCAACCTTGACCCGTGGAACCTGCTCTACTACGCCCTGCTGGGAGTTTTGTGCGGTCTGGTCGGCATCCTTTACCCCAAAACTTTTTACGCCACTAGGGACTTTTTCAAGAAGATGAACGTACCGAAATGGCTGAAGCCGGCCCTGGGTGGTCTGTTGGTGGGAATTATGGGCCTCTTCCTGCCCCAGGTGCTAGGCATGGGTTACGGCTGGTTGCAGTTAGGCATGCTTAATAACCCGCTTCCCCTCGCCCTGGTCGCTGGGCTGGTTTTGGCCAAGATCCTGGCCACTTCCCTATCCATCGGCTCGGGAGGCAGCGGCGGGGTTTTCGCCCCAGGCCTCTTCATCGGTGGCATGCTGGGAACAGCCTGGTGGCAGGCCCTGCACGGGGTGGTACCCAATCTGCCGGCTTCTCCCGAACCCTTCATCGTGGTGGGTATGATGGCCCTCTTTGGCGCTGTGGCCCGGGCCCCCCTGGCTGTGATGTTCATGGTAGGTGAGATGACCGGCGGCTACGGCCTGCTGGTTCCGGCTATGATTGCCGTTGGCCTGGCCTACGTTCTGGTGGGCCAAAACACCATCTACGAGAGCCAGGTACCCACGCCGGCTGACTCGCCGGCCCACCGCCTCGACTACTATTTCCCCGTGCTCAGGGAAACCAGGGTAAAAGACGTAATGAATACCAGTCCGCCTTTCGTAACCCCCGCAACACCACTGTCGGAAGCCCGGGAGATCATCTTTAACAAGAAAGTCAAGGGTCTGCTCGTGGTGAGCCCGGAAGGCGGCGAACGGCTTGTAGGTGTCATCACCCGGGAGGACATTATCCGGATTCCGGAGGAACAGAGAGCCCAGATGACCACCGGTGAAGTCATGAGCGATTCACCCATTGTGATCGCACCGGGAGAGACCCTGGATGAAGCCCTGACCTTGATGTCCGACCACGACATCGGCCTGTTGCCGGTGATGGAAGTTAATAAGCTGGTTGGAGTGGTCACGCGCCGCACAATTGTTCGTAGGTTTATCCTGGCAACGCGCCAGTTGGGTGAAAATGCGAACTCCCGGTTGGCAGGGGAGTAACAGCCGGGAACCGATTCATAGCTGGTCGCTTGTGCCTCCCCAAAACGCTACGGGGAGGGCAGCGCCCTCCCCGCATTATTGGCTTGTAGATGGGCTCGTACCCGTTGGGAGAAGTGAGTCCACTTGGCCTTATGCCAATATCCGTCAGATCCCAAGAAAAATATCGTCTAGAGCTTATTCGGCGAACGACTCAAGTATTTGCTGGGGCAACTTCTTTACCAAAAGCACCGGGCAATGGGCCGCCCGCACCACGGCGTGAGCCAGGCTTCCCGCAACCAGCGCCTTTAAGTCGGTCGGACCCTTGGTGCCCATGATGATTAAATTGTAGTTGTTCTCCTCGGCAAACCTGGCAATTCTCGCCGCAATGCCCCCCGTTTCGGATACCCCTACCACAGTTTCCACTTTGATCTGGCAATCATCAAAGATCTTTTTCGTTTCCAGAATGACTTGCCCGGAAACTCCAGCCAGCACCTTGGCGCCAGAGACTTCCTCGTCCCTGGTCAAGCCGAGAGGTCCCTTCGGCAGATCAACGAAGCTGATGACGGTCAATTCCATCCCGGAATACCCCTTCATGAGGCCCGCTGCGTAGATGGCTGCTGAAAGAGACCTCTCGGATCCGTCGGAGTACAATAATGCCTTAACATTCATTTAACATTTCTATTCCGGTCTTAATAACTCAGGAGCGGAATAGATAGACACCTCCTTACTTTTGAAACATTGATATTATTATACCAGGGTAAGTCAACTAATGCAATCCCATATTAAGATAACTTTATAGACTCTGCCTATTTGCGATAAGTATCACTTTCACGTTTCCTACTAAATCATAACTGGTCGTGACTCCATCATCCTCCTTCTGACCTTCGATATCAGAAGGCCGACTGATCACTGGGGTCATAGGCGCCGGTGAACTGGCTATTGTAAATGTCAGCATAAAAGCCTCCCCTGGCCAGTAGTTCCTGATGGGTGTCCTGCTCGATATTCGCCCCACGGTTCATCAACCAGAATCAGTTCCGGGAGCGTCTTATAACGCCATCGCAATAGGCGGCCGTGACGGCCATCCTCAGTAGCCCCCTCCCGCCCGTAGGCGATGTTTTCCCTGTTTGTTCCGGTGAACAGCCAGGTGTGTTCTAAAATTTGCCAACGTCAATGTGAACATTTTCCTATCAGGTCCGGCGCACGAATTAGACGGCGGGGTCACTAGAATCCATGCCCCGTGGCAGTCCCCCTCCCTTCGGAGTGCTGACCGGATTTGAAACCCAGGTCGCCGGCTGGGGCACCGGCATCACCCGACTGGGGCGGCATGGTGTTTCCGGGGGCCCGTCTTCCAGCGATATCGCCGCAACAATGCAAGTTTACATTATAACTAGTCATCTCAGCCGTAACGGCAGAATTTTTCCATGCTCCATGTGAGTCGGGTGTGCCCTGCTCTGATGGCAGGATGGCTTCGGAGATAACCCGACGCCGGTGCGCCTGGGTCGTCCGGGGAGACAACCTTATATGGATTCGCGTTTGCCGGGGCTGCTCCTGCCCGGTCGGCCACCCCCGGATTCTGCCGCGCAAGGCCCGGAAATACATCGGTACTTTCCCGTATTGCTTACTCCAATATTTACGAGGCCACTGCTGCGGCCGGAGATTTTTTTATCTAGCACGCGAGGCCGAGGGGCATCGTACCGATGCGGCCATTGATGCCTTCCATAATAAGGCCGGTCATCTCTAAGCCCGGGTACCGCTGGTAAAGATCATCGCTTCCGCCATCCCATTAGGCCCCCAGGCAGTGCGGACCGGAAGGGTCTTGCGGCGCAAATTGCCGCTTTTGGACTCGCTCGTCGGCCAGGTGTTGCACCCGGTGGTAATGTGAAAATCTGAATACTTTCTTGCGCATCCGCAGGAAAAGACCACTCTTACGTCGAAAAAGATGTAATCTAAGAGCCGTCAATGGAGTTATTTGGAAATATGCCGAGTAGTTCGCCGGAGGAATGATAGTGCACATTTATTCTAAGTGCCTTTTATGGCTAATGGTCTTTTCAGTCCTGTTGACAGCCCCCTCCGTCGCGCTCGGGACCGTAACCCAGGCCCAGCTAAATGCGGCAAAGCAATTGGAAGGTAAAACACAGGGTCAGATCAATAGCAATAGTTTTGAGATGAACAAATCGGAGGCCCAGCTATTTTCCCTGAAAACATCTTTAGCTGAACTTGATAAATCGCTAGCAAATGAAAGCCACCAAATAAATGACCAGAAAATGGCCCTGAGTAATTTACAGTCTCAGGAAGCGAGTGAAGAAGCCCAAAGGCAAAAGCTCGTCGATCAGTTTAACGCTATTTTAGTAAATACATATGAAAACGGGGGATACCTGAACTACCTTTCGGTCCTGCTTGGTTCCACCAGCTGGACAGATTTCATTACCCGTTTAGCTGAAGTCAAAATGATTCTCCTTAATAATTACGACATTCAGAGCCAAATTGTCCGCGAAAATCAAATTATTCAGGGGCAACAGGCTGTCATAAGCCAAAATATAGCTAGTTTACAGGGCCAGGTCAATCAATATAACCAGTTGGCCGCCACCAAGGAGCAAGCCCTTTCGAGGGAGCAGGGTCTTTTGTCCGGTCTCAGCAGCACACAGCGCCAATTGGAAGAAGAAAAGGTCAACCAACTCGCCGCGGTAAACGATATTCAGAGAGAGTTGGCCGCCCAGGAAGAGGAAGCCCTCCTGGCGAAGAAATACGGTCCCATCCAGAGTACCGGGCAAACACCGGCCGTCACCCAGGCCATCCATATTGGCGCGAACGGAATTTCATCAATGATCGCGTACGCCGAGAGTTATATGGGAACACCCTATGTGTGGGGCGGGACAAGCCCGGACCCCGGGTTTGACTGTTCCGGTTTTACCCAGTACGTTTTGCGTCATGCAGGTGTCTCAGTGCAAAGGACTTCAGAGCAGCAATACCTCGAAGGATCACCGGTGTCCGAAAGCAACCTTGAGCCAGGCGACCTGGTGTTTTTCAGCACCTATGCACCGGGAGCGAGCCACGTGGGAATTTTTGTGGGCAACGGCCTAATGGTCGATGCCGAGGATTACGGAGTTGTATTCGATAATATCAGCAACGCTTACTGGGGCCCACGGTACCTTGGCGCAAGGAGAATAGTCCAGCCTTAGAGGTTTCCATGAAGCAGTAGTACAAAAAGGGGTGGCCGGGGGGCTGCCCCTTTTGACGAAGATGCTTTAGGCGGACATGAGGCGGCTCTCACGCATAGCGACTGCGAATCCCCGCTTTCTCTCACTGGGCCCCCCATGCGGGCGCCCCTCAGCCCCTCACCACCCTACCGGCCGCGTAATCACGCAGGAAACGGTATTGCAGCCGGCCATCTCCGTCCATTCCATCGTTTGAAGGCATCAGTCCGCTTCTCCCCAGGACCGCTGGCAGCCGCGGTACGCCTTAACCCCAAAATGGGCTGGGCCTTCTGGCATATACCCGTTCTCACTGGCATCCCGAGACACTGGTGGCCGGTGAGCTTTTTTGTTGTCTTCCTTTTTCTGTTGTTTTACTCAGTGGTGAGACTGTGCCGGGAGGTCCGTCGATCTCCCTTTGCCTGGCGTCCCCTTTCTTCTTGCATATCCGCGCCAGGGCCCGGGATCCGTCGAACCCGGGCCAGGTAGAGGGCATCATCCTGGCGAGAGCCCTCCATGGACCCTCTCTCGCGAATATTGGCCATGAAATGCCGTAAGACCAGACCATGGTCATTTTTCTTTAGATATTGATTGCTTTCTTTCATTTTCTTACACCTCTCCTCCTTGCCAAATTTTAGCTAAACTGATATAAGTAATAGCGGCACCTAAGTAGTAATATTCTTATTCAGGAGGAAGTCCGATGAAGGAAGACCTCGTCATGGACCGGTTACGTAAAAACGGTTACAAGATTACGCCCCAGCGGCAAGAGATATTAAAGGCGTTTATTGATAATAACAGTGGCGTACCGCTAAGTGCCGAAGAAATCCATCAAGCGATACTCGAAAAGCACCCTAATATTAGCCTGGACACGGTATACCGTAACCTTAACGTCCTTAATGACTTGGAGGTTCTGTGTAAGTTAAATTTACAGGACGGCAAAAGCCGCTATCAATTAAGTCCCGGCAATCATCACCATCATCTTGTGTGCCTGAGGTGTGGCAAATCGGATGTCATAGACTTTTGCCCATTTAAATCGTTGGACCAACAAAAGATTGCGGATGAAAAGAATTTTGAAATTAAAAGGCATAGCTTTGAAATCTTTGGCTATTGTGATGGGTGTAGGGACAGTTCTGTCGAACATCGTCAGCTTATTCAAGACGCTAAAAGTGTGTTGTAGCTTTTAGCGGAACAACTGCGGATCTTAGTCGAATGAAAAAAGGAAAAATGAGCTCGGATTATGCCTACATCTCATTAGACAGGTTGTCCGATGCTGTGAAAGCTCAAAATTCGTTTGGTTTCCTATTTTGACTCCGGAGGAAGAAAGATGAAGCGGGCCAGCCTAAGCACCCATCGTAACCGAAATACTTACTTAAAAACAGGACTACTTTTCACCCTTTCAGCTTTTGTTGTTGTTGCCGTGGTAGGGTGCGGTACTCACTCTACCTCTATCAATGCACCAGCAACCGGCAAAGTTATCCAGGCAGTTGGCGCAGAGAATGAATATGCTGATATTATCCGACAAATCGGCGGGAAGTACGTTGCAGTTGCGGCCATCATGAGCGACCCTAGTACTGATCCCCACTCATATGAAGCAAACACACAAGATGCGACCATTGTCAGTAAAGCCACCCTGATTGTCCAGAATGGTCTTGGCTATGATGACTTCATGGAGAAACTGGAATCCGGTTCTCCCAATTCCAGTCGTACTGTAATCGATGTTGCCCAGGCTCTTGGCTATTCGAAAGATACACCCAACCCGCATCTTTGGTATAAGCCAGACACTATGCCCAAAGTAGCCGGGCTGATTGCAAAGAACCTGGAAACTCAGATGCCGGACCAAAAACAATATTTTAAGGATCAATTGACTAAGTTTAATGCTTCGCTTGACACCTGGAATAACGACTTGGGTGAGCTTCAAAAGGCTTATACCGGCACAGGTGTAGCGGTTAACGAGCCCGTAGCCGATTACATGTTGGAAGCCGCCCATCTTGACATCAAAACTCCTTGGGGATTCCAGGCCGCCGTGATGAACGGTACAGATCCTTCCCCGCAAGATGTCGACACTCAAACAAACCTCCTGAAAGACAAACAAGTCAAGGTGTTGATCTACAATCAACAGGCGATTGATGATGTAACGACTACATTGTTGAAACTTGCCAAAAGCAACCATATCCCGGTAGTCGGCGTATACGAAACAATGCCTCCTAACCATACGTATCAAACGTGGATGCAAGACGAAGCCACAAGCATATTAAAGGCTCTAAAAGACGGCGTTTCCACGGAGGTTATCTCGTGAGGTCGATTGCTTTCAAGGAAGACAACCCCATCTTATCGCTGCAAGATATTTGGGTGCGCTTAGGCGAACGTTGTGTCCTGAAAAATGTCAATATCCAGGCTTATCCCGGAGAATTCATTGGGCTGATAGGTGCAAACGGGGCGGGGAAATCCACCCTGCTCCGAGTGATTCTGGGGCTCTTGTCTCCCAGCCAGGGGAGCGTCCATGTTTTTGGCCGGCCGGCTCGCAAAGGAGACCGCCTGATTGGTTACGTCCCGCAAAAAGTATTCCTGGACCCGAACACCCCTTTGCGGGGACGTGACCTGGTGGCCTTGGGACTGGACGGACACCGCTGGGGCATTCCGCTTCCCGGTAAACAACGTCAAAAACGGGTCGACGAGATATTGGAGGCCGTCGACGCCGGGCGGTATGCCGATTCTCCGGTGGGCCGTCTGTCAGGCGGCGAGCAACAACGGCTTCTCATCGCCCAGGCTCTCCTGACGGACCCCCAACTCCTCCTGCTGGATGAGCCGCTGTCGAATCTGGACATCAAGAGCGCCTACGAGGTAGTGCGGTTGGTTTCCCGTATCGGCCACGAAAGGGGAGTTGCCGTGATTCTGGTGGCTCACGACATGAATCCCCTTTTACAGGTGATGGACAGGGTATTGTACCTGGCGGACGGGAATGCGGCCATGGGGCGGGTGGAGGACATTTTCCGCAACGACGTGCTGACTAAGTTGTACGGGTATGCGGTGGAAGTCCTGCATGTGAACGGGCGAATCCTGGTGGTAGGAGGCCGGGACTCTGAGGCCGACGGCCGCCTCCTTTCCATGGAGACTCATTGCTGCGGAGCGGGGGACATCGCGTGAGCCATTTGCTGGCACTTCTGTTTGCTCCGGGTTTTTTCCAAAGCGAGGAAGTAATGAATGCGTTACTGCTCGGAGGCGTCGTGGCGGCGATATCCGGTGTGATCGGAGTATTTGTCGTTATCCGCGGTCAAGCGTTCGCCGGTCACGCAATGGGTGACTTCGGCGGTGCCGGCGCCGCGGGTGCGTTCCTGGCGGGCATCAATACGTTGTGGGGCTTTTTGGCTTTTGGAGTCCTGGCGGCCATCGGTGTAGAGTTTTTAGGAAACCGGGCCCGGGAACGGGACCTGGCGACAGGAATTATTTTGGCCGTTGCCCTTGGCGTCGAGGCGCTGTTCCTCTATTTTGACACCCACTTTACCGGTAAGGTGGGCGCGCCGATGTTGATCCTTTTCGGGTCCATTTTTGTAGTTGCTCCCTCCACGGTATCAATCGTGACCGGCCTGACTATCGCTTCCGCTGTTACCATATGTCTGATCTACCGTCCCCTGTTACTTTCTTCGATTGATCCGGAACTGGCCAGGGCCCGCGGGGTGCCGGTCCGCGTTATCAGCTTGGCCTTTATTATTTTGTTAGCCGTCGTAGTAGAAGAGGGGTCGCTGATTATCGGCGCGCTGCTGAGCACTGCCTTACTGATCGGACCCGCGGCCGCTGCTTTACGCCTCACCCATAAAATGGGCTGGGCCGTGTTATGGTCGGTAGTTTTGGGAATCATGGCCATGTGGATTGGCATTGTTCTGGCCTATGATAGTTTTCAATGGCCTCCGGGTGGACATGGGTGGCCGGTAAGCTTTTTTGTATCCGTTTTGATTCTTTTATTTTATTTCCTCGTAAGACTACGGGGCAAACTTCCAAAGTTAGGTATCACAATGTCCAGGAGAGCGATGCAAGATGCTTAATTCCGGACTGTTTACGGAGACCTTCATGGTTCACGCATGGATCAGCGGAACCATGGTGGCTATCCTTTCCGCCTTCGTCGGTTTCTTTGTGGTTATCCGTGGCTCCGCCTTTGTTGCCCACGCCCTGCCGAAAGCCGGGTTTGCAGGAGCTGCCGGTGCCGTGTTATTGGGCGTCAATCCGCTCTACGGGTTGTCGCTGTTTGCCGTAGGAGGAGCTCTACTCATCGGGTGGATCGGTAAGAGGGAACGCAATGACGTCATCACGGCTCTTACCCTGGTCGCGGCGCTTGGAACAGGCGCCCTCTTTCTGGCGTTGACCAATGGGTACGCAAGCGGGGCTTATGCCCTGCTGTTTGGCCAAATCGTGGGAGTTAGTGCGCCGCAGGTTGCGGACACGGCAGTTCTCGGTTTCGTCTGTTTATTGGGCATCGCCTTTTTGTACCGCCCTCTGCTTCTCGCTTCTATTTCCCAAGAGATTGCCCAGTCCCGCGGTGTGCCGGTCCGGTTGGTCGAAATGGCCTTCCTGGTGGTGGTTGGTTTAGCCGCGGCAATCACCGTGCCGGTGGTGGGAGCATTGTTATGTTTCAGTTTGCTTATCGGGCCGACCGCCGCAAGCAGTTACCTGACATGCCACCCGGGAAAAGCGCTTGTCCTGGCATTGCTCTTTTCACTTGTTACGGTTTGGACTTCGTTGGTCTTAGCTTTCTTTTCCGGATGGCCGATTGGATTTTTTGTGTCTATAATAGTGGGACTTCTATATATCTGCTCAAGGGCGGTTGGTTTCCGGTATTCCGGCGGTAACCGCCTGGTAAGACACCGGGAACCCGCCGGAGCGGTGCGCTGATTCTTCGTCGAAGAGACGAGATATATCGGTTTCCAACCCTTGACCAATCCGGAGGTTTACCAACTTCCAAACCCGGCCGGGCCGTATGCTCACTCCCGGTTCGTGAGCTACAGTTGAAATATTTTAAATATTGAGGAACGATAGATAATGGCTGGCGGTTGGTTTGAACTTGAAGAATCGGTTCATATGTTCATACCAATAATGAAAAAGCTACCTACATTACTACATAATAGCTAGGGCCAGGGAGAAATACGCGGATATAGACATAATTCTTACCAGCCACATCGGGGCCGACCCGAGACTGGTGCCTATTCTAGTCGAGAAGATCGCCCTAGCCATGGAGGGAAACTGATTTAGCGGAAGTACTTTTATACTCATATTCCGTTTCAGAATGGGCTCTGGGGGTGGCTAGAGAATAGCAACAAAAAACCACGCAAGGTTGCTCCCGGGACCCTCTTCCCTACGTAGGAAGAGAGTTTGTGTTAACTTATAAGCAATAGCGAGACATTTCAATAGAAAAAGAAGAAACCGGGATGGGGTTCACTGGGCGCCGCACCTGCTACGGCCGCCGCGGTCAGTTTCACGGTCGGTAATCCCCCCCCGGCCATGGCCGCCAGGGACCAGTCTCAGCGTCGGCCGGTTTCCAAGTCCAAGACTGGAGGACAGTCGCCGCGCGCAGCCCGGGGGCGCTGAAACCGGCGGGAAAGACCGGCCAGTCCCAGTGGAGTTCCCCGGCTGGCCGCACTTGGGCTTCGGCTGGCAGTCCCACGGGAGCCAGGACAGCCTCCTCGCCCCGGAGAGCGGCGGCGCAAGCCAGGAGGAAATCAGCAGAGGCCGCCGCCCCACCGGGGAGGGGGACGGCGGAGGGTACGCGGCCCGTCTCCCGCCAACGGTGTTGGCACCACCGCGCGGCACCCCGCAGGGCGTCCGGAGCTACGCGCCCTCGTGCCGCAACCGCCGGGGGCTCGCTCGCGGGTCCGTCCAGGTACTGGTAAGGCAGGGCCGGGGGGCTGCCTTCGGCGGCCATGGCCGCCACCAGCACGGCGAAGACTTCCGCCGGTGAGAGCGTCGCCCCTTCCCCCACCAGGGGGACAGCCTCGCCCCGAAGGGCGTTGGCCAGAGCCAGCACGGGAATCCGGCTTTCCCTGGCCCGATCCGGGTAGCGATGCACCAACTCGCTGATGGTTAGGAATCCGTAGCCCCGGCGGACCATCTCCCGCAGATAGGCCCCCAGGGCCGCGGTGGCGGATTCGATTTCCCGGGCCGATCGCAAGGGAGCAGGCCGCCAAGCCTCAGGGGGAGGCGTAGCGCCCGCCCCGAAGTTGACCACGTCCCAGAACTCGGTGGTGCAGAGTTCAGTGGGGTGGGTCACCACGTTGAGAGGTGCGATGCCACCGATGGCCTCCGCGGCATCCGTCACGGTGGCCAAGGCTTCTTCCAAACAGCCGGAAAGGCGGGACAGGAAGGGTTTGGGCGCCGCCACGGGCGCCGACCAGGCCAACACCCCGCCGAAGAAGAAAGGGCGGGCCCCGTGGTGCACGTAGGCGTTCCAGCCTTCGCTGTAGTGGCAGGGTACCCCCCACCGGCGCAGCCAGGGAAAGGCGTGGGGAACCCAGTTGGCGCCCGGCTGCGTGTAGCACGCGATCCCGTTGAAGACCTCGCCCACCAGGGCGGCACCCGTTGCCTCCCGAGCCCCGAAGGCCGCCACTCCGCTTTCCCAGTCCAGTTCCCGCAGTTCCTCGGCCAGGGTGGGATGGACACTGTGAGTATCGGAGTGGTAGCCCACGTCGTGATCTTTGAGCGCCCGGATCAGGTCTCCGCGGCCTCGCCGCCGCAGGGCGCGCAGCTTACTCCCGGTCAGTGGGAACGTGGCCCGGATGCCGAGTTGGGCCAGCATCCCCAGGATGCGCTCAAGAGCCTGGTCGCTTGCGGGAGTGAAGGGGTCTTCCGTATCGAAGCGGAGCAAAACCTCAACGGAGTGTGGCACGAATTATTTCCTTCCCCCGTTTTGTCCGTGGGTCCCAGAAAGGAAGGCCGCCCCGCCGGGGGATTCCGGGGCACCGCTGGCCAGACGGTAGAGATGGCTGTGGGCCTCCGCCTCAGCCAGGGGCGAGAAGCGAGCCACCGCCGAGCGACGCGCGGCTCCCCCCACACGCGCCCGCAACCGGGGCGAAGTGGTCAGCAGTTCGGCCCACCGGATGAAATCCTCACGGTTCCGGTACAGTATCCCGTCCATCGGATGGCATAGCGCGGCGCGGTTGCCGGCGATATCGGAGGCCAGCACCGGCCGGCCGGCGGCCATGGCTTCCAGGACGGTGTTGGACAACCCCTCGGATTGGGAGGTGTTGATGACCACATCCGCCGCCCGGTAGAGTTCGCCCATGCGCTCGTGGGGCACCTCGCCCAGGTAGCAGGCCCAGGGTAAATGGCTTATCGCTTGTTGCAAGGCAAGAGCGGCGGCTTCCTCGCGAACCGGTCCGACCACCGCCAGCCGCACGGGGAGGCCCCTGGCCCGCAGGTCCGCTAGCAGGCCCACGGCAAAGTTGGGATCCTTCACCCGGCGGATGCCCGAAGCCAGCAGGAACACGATCTCTCCTGGGCACCAACCCCAGTGTGAGCGTGGCCGCGAGCCCGGAACCGGCGCATCCACGCCCGGCGGTATCACCCGCACCGGCGTGGTCAGGCCGGGCAGCCGCTGGATGAAGGCGCCCTGCGCCTCCGTGTGGTAGGTGATCACCGCCGTGGCCTCGCTGGCCACCTGCCACAGGGCTGACGTGTCGCCCTGGTTCAGGTCGGTGCCGGTAAGGGTCACCACCAAGGGCAGGCCGGCCAAGACCCGGGCCGGCTCACCTGCCTGCAGGGCGTGGAGGGCATGGATTACCCTGCACCCCTGAGGCACCGCCAGTCGGGGCCCGGCTTCCAGGATCTGCGCTCTCACCCCCACCCTGCCCAACCAGGTGGCCAGGCGCCGGGCTGAGACGTGATTACCCGCAGTGGCGGGAAGCCCAGGTGGGATGAGCAGGGCCACCTCCAGGCTCATACTCTGATGGAGGGCAATAAGGGATCACACCCGCGCCCTGAGGCGGGATTACCGGGCATCAGCGCAGGCACGCCGTTTGCTCTGAATTCATCGGTGGACAAGACTTGCACTGCCCCTTTCGGCCTACCTTCCGAGTCCAAGTTTGCTTTCGATTATTTTGGCAATGTTCCATTTTGATATATCAACATCGTGGTTAACCAGCCATTCCATTATAATGGAATGGCTGGCCAGCGGTCCATAGGCTGGTCGTGAAAAACTTCTTGTCTTACCGTTGTCGTGCTCCAGCATCACGTTGGCTGAAAAGCGCGAGAGGGGACGACTGTGGTTTTCCCCTTCCCCACACCTGTAACAAAAATGAAACATGGTCGACACCTTGGAGAGAAAATACCGGAGTAATCTAGGGCAGTAGTGATCGAGGCCCACGGTGGGGGCTGCCGGGGCCATGGGCCCAAGGCAGCGTTACAAACGAGCTAAGCAATCCCCCTTTATCTCATATAACACCTCCTTCGGGGGCCCTGAAGACTTCATTGCCTGGACTCCTCCTTTTTTTGATCCCTGGTCCCAGTGCCGGCCAAGCCGGTGCCGGGTTGCCGGCTGTGATTTAGTGGAAAGTCCCTGAACTCAAGACTTACCCGCACTTACCCGATACAGAATAAGGTGTGTTCCCGAGTGTCACTTCAGGACCGGCTAGGAGACACATCGGCCACCAA
>Ga0307376_10002265_pt1 | contig 19156 bp, 25 predicted proteins | sample TR2MG_FD_202536 | JGI IMG/M metagenome (GOLD analysis project Ga0307376, IMG submission 202536) | Soil microbial communities from Risofladan, Vaasa, Finland - TR-2 | ecosystem: Environmental > Terrestrial > Soil > Coastal area > Acid sulfate soil | place: Finland: Risofladan, Vaasa | collected...
TGTTACGAAGCCGAACCATTCGCCGAAGAAAAGGAGTAAATAATGCCAGAACTCTCTCCCGAAGAACTCAACCAACTTAAAGATGACCTGCGAATAGTAAAATTTCAATTGCAGGCAATAAATGATCAATTAGAAGGGCGTATTAAGTCCTCTAACGTCATCGAATACCGCAATACAATGATATTCAATGATTGGGGGAATTGTGACGCAACCTATCCTTTTATCATGGATTTTGAACTAATAAGCGAGATGACAAAATTAGTGGAATGTAAAGTAAGTTTTAAGATAAGAAATTTTAGTAGTCCAGTAACTTTATAGGAGTTAATAATGTCAATATTTTATACAAGTACGAGTGATGGTTATTTAAGACAAAACAACGTAAATTATGCTACCGCTCATAATGCAGCAACCAGTGATGGGACTTTATTTAATAATCTTTCTGCTTTGCTAATCGGACAATGGTTTTATGATATAACTTCAAAATATTATGTGTATAGGTCTTTTATATACTTTAATACATCAACTATCGGCGCTGATGCAGTAATAATAAGTGCTACTCTCACTCTTTATACAAATTCTAAAGAATTTGTAGATACTGATTTTAATATTGTTATAAGAAGTGGTATGCCAGATTGCCCAGAAGACCCTTTTGTTACGGGGGACTATCTTTACAGTCAATATTCTGATAATGGTGGTAGTATAAATACTGCCGATTGTAGTGCTACTACCGATGCCCCAAATATTATTACTTTAAACGAAACAGGACGTGGATGGATAAATAAAATAGGACTTACTAAATTTGCTCTAATCAGTTCAAGAGATATTGATTCGGATATTCCCGATAAGGCGGAATATATGTCTTTTGGTGCCAGAACCACAACAGGTGGAACAACTTTTGTGGCAAAATTAACGGTGAATTTTTTTATTCCCACAGCAATACCTACGGTTACTACTATTAACCTTGCTTGTGAAGATAGACAGGCAACCACACTAACCGCAGTGGGCGAGATTACTGGTACGGGAGACGGATATACTTTTAGGGGATTTGAATATTACCAATATGGTGAGGGTGAATACGATTCCAGTATGTGGGCGGTTAGAGAGATAGGAAGATTTCATACACTTGGCGAGTTTCGTATGACCTTATACGGTTTAAAACCGTTAACCTGTTATTGGATTCGTGCTTTTGCGGGTAATGTCTTTGGGATAGGTTATGGTGAATGGGTTATATGTTGCACTATTGCTGGTTCTCCTTCTACGTATGATGTATATACCGAACCTAATACTGCCAGATATCGCTTATATGTGTCTGATGATGAGGCAATAGCGTGGAGAGGGTATAAGGGGCCCTATTCGGGCAAACAACAGAATATAAATATAAGCGATATCACCAACAAGACCAAAGGAATCAAAGTATTGAAGATAGATTTGCCTGACGCTAACACTAAAGGGAATTTTCATGTGTGCATTACGGTAAAACAAGAATTGAAAGGTTAATTAAGGGGATTATCATTTATTAAGGAGATGATTTCATGGCGAATACATATCAATGGTATAGCACACCTTATGAATGTGCTGCTAATCCCTCATTATCTCACGGCATTGGCTGGTATATAAACGGTACTTTAGTCAGTTCGACTTATAATAACCCTGCGACCGGTAAACCCTGGACAAGTACTGAATTAAGCGCGGCTGTTGGCGGCGGGGCAGCAGCAGGTAGCGAGGCAGCAACAGGTGACACAGGTGGCTCTACTCCCACTACTCCCACTACTTCCCAGTTGGAAATAGCAACGACAGAACAAGCGGCAGCAGCGGTAGCGGCAATGAGTGAGGCGGAAAAAACAAAAGCAGCGGCGGCAGCGGCGGCGGGAATGAGTAACCTTGGACAACAAGCAGCAATTACTCCTACCATTGCTAATTTAGAGGCAAATATACCTCAACTTCCCCCTTATAAGCCTACTGCCGAATTAGAGAAGTTATCAACACAGGTTGGCGGGGCGATATCCGATATTATTACACAGGGCGGTATTGGCATGGGCGAAGAGACTAAAGAGAAGATATTCCAGAGGGAAGCCGAGATTATTAATGCCAGCACTGCACAGGCGAACAGGAATTTAGAGGATAAGATGGCGGCACAGGGATTATCCGATTCGGGTATGGCTTTTAGTGAAGGGATGAAGTTAGCCTCCAAAAGCACGATTGCAATGGCTAACGTGATGAGGGATGTAGAGATACAGGATAGTTTAATGAAGATAGCCTCCTATCAGAATGCTTTAGGTCTGGGCGTACAGTTCTTATCTTATTTAAGTGAGGAAAGCTGGAGACAGTATCAACCGACTCTATGGCAATGGCAGGCACAGGTGGATGTGTATAAATTAGCGATTATGGATGCTTATAACAAGCAGGATTTAGCTTTAGCTCATAGTTATGATATGGATTTAGCTAAATTCAAAGCTGAAACTGATATAAAGTTAAATCAAATGACGATAGATGCTGCAGCGGATGCCGCAAAGAAAAAGAATTGGTGGAGTATTTTAGGAATGGTCATTGGTGGCATCTTTGCTTTATTTTAAACTTATAATTATCAAAGGAAGTGATATAAATGTCTGATTTTACAGAAGGGTTCGGCACTGGTTTTAGTGTTGTTTCTGCTATAAAAGAAAAACAGAAAGCCAAGAAAGCCATAGAAGAACTGCAAACTACACTTCAGGACTGGAAAGATTCCGGTTATGAACCTACCTATGTTGATAAACTCATGATGGGTGTAACAGCACAAAGTATAGGCAGTACTTATGCCCAGCTATTTAATACCATTACTAATAGTAAGGATTCTTATGACCAATCAAAAATGGAAGAAAGTGCTCTAACTTTACGTAAATATAATGATAGTGTATTAGATGTTGTTAAGTCAATTCAAACTGCAGCCAAAGAAAATACATTAGATTTATTAGATTGGCAATATATAGGGAAAACTTTAGGGATTGATTTAAGTAGTTTGACCAAAGAAAAGATTGCTGCCCTTAAAAGCGGGGCAGCGGAAGAAAAACAAAAAGAACAGAACATAGATATATATGGCAAAACTCCCACTGAATATAAAATGGGAGTTGGAGAACGGTTAGGTGTTGTTCCTGAAGGGGTACAGCCGACTACCACACCGAAGACAGCAGGTATATCAGATTATAATGGAGCTGCTAATTATTTATCTAAGTTCGTGAATGCTGCACCCGATACATTCAATAAAGTTTTAGCGGGTTTACAAAAACAATTCCCCAATATAGATATGTCAGGCATTACACAAGAATCATTAAAAACACCAGAAAAGCCAACCACGACCACTAAACCTAAAGTAATTGACCCCAATGATGTTTTATTTGGCACTAACGGGATAATGAAAAATTATATTAATAGTGGTAGTCAATTAGGTGATGAACAGAAAACAGAGATTAGAAATAATTATAATCTAATAAAGCCTTCTTTAAGTGCAGATGTAAGAACGCAGGTAGAGGATTATTTAAAGCAGATAGGTATTGATGTAAACGCAGTTGCACCTATACCCGAACCTACACCAGAGCCAACAGAGCAAGGTGGCGGTTTTCATCCGATTACCGCGGTCAAGAATTGGTTGGGAATGAAAGGCACTCCACCACAGCAGGGACAGCAAGATTATACCGCTATGAATGATGACCAATTAGCCGATTTAGCCTTGACCGGCGATCAAGCGGCCATTGATGAATTAAAGAGGAGAGGACTGCTTTAATGGTGTTAAGTTTAACAGAAAAACTTAATCAAATAAAACTTAATATGGGTGAAGAAGAACTTTCCTTAGAAGATAAATTGAAACAGATAAAGATGAATTTACAGGAAACAACACCAACAGAAACAATTACACCCACAACTACACCTATACAAACTCCATTAGGTATAGGCGGGCAGGCGAAAGGCGGGATAACTTTACCCGGGACGAAGCCATTAATGGAAGGATTGCCGATAAGTAAACCAGAAGAGAAACCTGTTCTCGCTGATATGAACAAATCTATCCCCTCTATTGCCAAAGGTGTTTGGTATGGCATAATTACTTTACCCCAAGCTATCGGAAGTCTAATGAGTCAATGGGGGGAAACTGAACAGGTTATTTCTGACCCGACTAAATTTGTAAGTGATGAAAAGTGGGAAGGTGCAGACAAAAAGATATTTGAAGCGATGTATGGCAGTAGAAAACTGCTTAATAAACAAATAGGGCAGGCGGGCAAAGTCGTTTCCGAAAAAGGGCAGGAGTTAATTAAAGCAAATCAGGCATATACGGAAAAGTATTTACCCCCGGCAGATACAAGTAAGTTAAATAAATTTCTCTTTGAATTAGGGTCTGGTGCTTCTTCAATAGCCCTTGCAGTAGGTGTATCTTTAGTTACCGGTAATGCTGGAGCCGCTGCGGTTGCTTTTGGTGGAATAGCTTCGGGCAAGACTTACCAGGAAGCAAGGGAAGCAGGAGTAGAACCATTAAAGGCAAGTGCGTTGGGTGCGGTTAATTTTACCACAGAAGCTGGTTTAGAATATTTAGGGCTTAATTTCTTATTAACTAAATTACCTACTTCAAAAATAATAAGTTTAGCGGTCAAAGGTGTTGAAAATGCAGGTCAGGAATATTTACAGGAAGCAGGCTCTAATATCGTTGCCAAAGTAGGTTGGGATAAAGCAAGAAAGTGGAATAGTGGAAGTGCAAAAGCTGGGGTAATGGGCTTCTTATTAGGTGCTGGTGCAGATGTAGTTATTAGTTCTGTTGTTAATGAAACCAATGCACCTAAAACATTCGTTAAGGATATTATTGATAGAACATATTCGCAAATGGATACTGCAACTAAAAGTATTAAATTTGATAATGTTATTGAACAAGCCAAGAGTGATGTTGAGATTAAAAAAACCATAGAGGAAATAAAGATAGCAGAGCCAATTACCGAGAAACCTGCGGTAGTTGAAACACCTGCACCGCCAGTTATAGGCAAGGGCAAAGTAAGTAAGATAGCCGTAAGTATCGAAGCAAAATCTATCGAACAGGGCTTGACTAAAGGATATGGCCATTTAGCCGAATATACTCCTATCGTGATTAAAGAACAGGCACAGAAGGCAACCGACTTAATTAATAACAATATTAATGAGGCAAGAAAAATTATAAGGGGCGAAACACCATTACCCGAAGGGCTAAAAGGAACTGCCTTAATTACTGCAATGGAAGAACAGGTAAAGAAAACCGCAGATGGTGAATTAGCTTCCGAACTTGCCAGCTCACCGCTTGTTTCAGGGACGTCAGCAGCAGCACAGGAATTAAGGTTAGCGGCAGAAAGAGACCCCGAATCACCTGTCAAAGCGATAGCAGATGTTAATAAATTATTAGAGGAAAGAGCCGGTAAGAGATATCCCAAGCAAATATTAACTAAAGCAAAAGAGAATGTAACCAGTAGTATTAAAAATGAGATTAAAAAAGCCAATACCAGTCAGTCATGGCAACAGTTCATTTTATCAATACAATGTTAATAAGGAAGGATAGAATATGTATTGTTTACCTTCTAATTTAGCGAATAAATTTATAGAGAAATTAAAAGACGGGAGTATTGACCCCGCTAACCTTGCCGAGATGTCATCTGAAGGAAGGCGAACTTTCTTCCAGACATTCATGGGCGAGATACATTCAAAATATACTAATTCATTATTTGAAAGCAAATTATTATTAAAAAATCAACAGCAAGGTATGATCACGTGGGCTAAAACAGTATCAGGGTTAAAACCTGAAGCACGGAGGGATATATTATCAAGAGTTAATAAGATGACCGAGATATTAAATCCTGCAAGTGAGAAGGCGTTTTTAGAGGATTTGGTAGCCCACAAATTAAATACAAAAGTTACTATAGAGCAAGCGAATAGAATATCGGAACTTGCCAAGTTGACCGCAGATAAAAAAGAGGCAATAGACAAAGGCGGGGACAGATTGGAATATGGCAGAGCAGCGGTGGCATTTGGTAATTATGTAAATGGGCTTAAAGAAAATGCTAAAAAGATGACAGTATCGGAACAGCTTAAACCCGGACAATGGGCAAAAGGCGTTATTAATATTGGTGGAATAGCCAGATCATTAAAAGCCTCAATGGATAATAGTGCTATCTTTAGGCAAGGTTGGAAAACACTCTGGACTAATCCCGGTATTTGGACAAAAAATGCTATAAAATCATTTGGAGATATCGGTAAGGTTATTGGCGGTAAAGCAGTGATAGATGAGGTAAAGGCAGATATCGTATCAAGACCAAATTACGATAGAATGAAAAAAGCCCGATTGGCAGTAGCAACTATCGAAGAAGAATTTCCAAGTGGACTTCCTGAAAAGATACCTGTTATTGGTCGTTTTTATAAGGCAAGTCAAGACGCTTACATGGGATTTTTATATAAGCAAAGAGCCGATATATTCGATAAATATATGGAAATTGCAGAAAGGTCTAATATTGATATAGATGACAAAATACAACTTGAAAGTGTAGGTAAATTAGTTAATTCTTTAACAGGTAGGGGGGCATTAGGCGTACTCGAACCTTCTGCAAATATAGTTAATAATGTATTCTTTGCACCAAGATTACTTAAAAGTCATATTGATGTTTTAACCGCACATTTAGGCGATCCAAAAGTTAGTGCTTTTGCTAAAAAACAGGCAGCAATTAACTTGATAAAAATCACAAGTGGAACAGCAGCAATACTTGTTATTGCAAATGCAGCAAAACCTGGAAGTGTAGATAAAGACCCCCGTAGTGCTGATTTTGGCAAGATAAAGATAGGTAATACCAGATTTGATGTATCAGGCGGTATGGCTTCGGTAGTGACATTAGCTTCTCGGTTAATAACCAACTCTACAAAGAGTAGTACAACGGGTTTAGTAAAACAATTAGGAACGGGTGAATATGGGGCTTCAGACCGTTTAGATGTTGTTTATAACTTCTTTGAAAATAAATTATCTCCATTATATTCAGTCATGAAGAACCTTGCGACTGGTAGAGATTTTAAAGGCAAAAAGCCAACAATTATAAGCACGGCAGAAGATTTATTTGTTCCTATTATATTTACAAATTATAAAGAATTAAAAGATGACCCTGATTCAGCTGATATGTTACTTTCGATGATAGCTGAAGGATTAGGAATAAGCACAAATACCTATTCTCAAAATGTAGATTGGTCACAAAATCCCGGTGTAGTTTTACAGCAATTTAAAGAATATGTAGGGGAGAAAAGATTTAAAGAATTAAATGATGAATTTAATAAGATATTTAATTCGTGGTTTAAACTTCAACAAACAAATCCCATATATAAAAACTTATCAGACAAAGAAAAACAGAAGAAAATTACTCAGAAGAAAATAGATATAAAAGCAGATATCTTTAAGCATAATTACTTCAAATATAAACCTGCACCGACACAGAAATTACCTAATCTTTAAAATATTTAGGATTAAATAAAATAATTATTATACATATCAACATAAATATTAACCAATTAGCCTGTAATATTCTAAACATTATAATTGCACCAATAGTATACAAAAACATCTTCCAGACAAAAAAGAAAACATTCCATAATCTATTAGAAGTTGAAGATAACATTAAATAATCGTTCCTTTTAAACAAGAGTAGGAGGCCCCTGCGTACTCGACCGCAAGGGCAATGTATAGTTTTAGTAATTTCAGTATATCAGATTTTTTAAGTTTGTCAAATATTATTTTTGAGATATCTGTTTTTATCTACATTTAATATTTATTAGCTGGTAATGATCTAGTACTAGTCGGTGACATTAATATTTCTCCAATTTTGCCCCTGGCGTTGACCCAAACATTATTAGGAGAAAACAATATGCAAGCAACCACACCTTGATCTCCCCCACCGTCTTTATCATCAAAATCAGATAGTTCACCTTCCGCAACATATACTGCTGCTTGATCATTATAAGGATTTACCATTTTTTCTAATGGGATATTGGCAGTAAGTGCGTCAATTATATTTTGGTTCGAAAGAATATCATGGTCTCCCATATATCCTACCAACATGGTCTGAATAGTACCGGCATTTGCTTTTACTATAGAATTCATTGCTCTTTCTTTTTGAGAAGAATAAGCTCTCAGACCAAGTAAAACCAATACACCGATTATAGCTACTACGACCATCAATTCAATTAATGTAAAACCTAATTTACTTTTTCTTAAAGATAACATATCAAAAACCTCCTTAAATTTTTTTAGAGCTTGCTCTATATATATTATTCCCAAGATTAGAGGTTTTTAGACATAAATAATAAAAATAAAATAAATATAATTGATTTTATCATCAAAAGAAAGGAGAACAATAATGTTTAATGAAAAAACTAAAATTGGTGACTCGTTTAAAATGTCAGGAACAAAGAAAGCAGAAGAAGGATTGAGAATCTGCGGTAAGGTAAGACTTATCGGAAGCAATTATAACAAGAATGGAGTATTAGAACAGGTTTTTGATTTTGAAGTCCCCAATTTAATCACCTACGCAGGATTTGATGCAATTTGTGCACAGATAGGAAGTACTACACAACCCGATGATTTTCATTGGATGGCAATAGGAGATGGAGACGTACAAGATATTAACGATACACTTTTAACTCACGAACTTGCAAGAGTAGCTTCTACTTATGCACATACCCCCGGAGAATTAACCTTTACCGAAACAGGAGTATTCACTTCTGTAACGGCTGCGACAAATTATGGATGTTTCAATGTGGTTACTGCAAATACTGCGACTATGCTGAATACTGCTGGATTTGATGCTATCACGATTGACTCACTAACCATTGTGGCTACATTCACTTTAAGTTAAGGAGTAAATTATGGCATGGCTTTCAGGTTGGACTAATCGTAAAGTTATTATTATTGCACATACCGATGATGGTGCACAGACTAACTATCAACTAAAACTATTAGTAGGTGAAAGTGCAGGGGCTACTGGTGAACAAGTTGATTGCAATTCTAAGGTTGCCTCAGATTTTGACGACTTACGTTTTACCACTTCGGATGGAACTACACTTTGTGATTATTGGATTGAAAGTATATCAGGTGCAACTCCAAATCAATTAGCAACTGTTTGGATTGAAGTGCCTTCTATTGCTGCACATCCTAATGATACTACTATCTATATGTATTATGGCGGTACAACTACAGCAGTTAGCAATGGGGTAAATACCTTCTTATTATTTGACCATTTTGACGGGGCAAACCTAAATTTAGATATATGGACATTGGGCGATGGAAGTGTAACACAGACCAATTCTATTGCTACATTAGTTTGGGTATCTACTTCTAATTTTAGCCAAATATATAGTGATACTACGTTCGGAGCGAATTATCGGTGGCGGTCACTTGCTAAATATGCATCGAACTCGGCGTACACCAGTTTAGGTTTTAAAAATACTAACGATTATGGAACAATATTTCAAACCAATTATCCATCTTCTAATGTGTTATATGCCTTAAATAGAAATCCATATCCTACTGAAACATCATCTAATTTGGGTGATATTTCAGAAAATGTTTACGCAATATACGAGATAAAAAGGAACTCGACTACCAATGTAATATATAACATTAATAATATTACAAAAGCCACCCTTACAACAAATATTCCTTCTACTTCTGTACCTGTCTGGTATGAAGGATATGGACAGGTTGTTTATATTGACTGGGTATTTGTTAGTATTTTTACTGCCACTGAACCAACTTGGGGTAGTTTTGGGAGTGAGGAAACTGAAGGAACAATACTTGAATTTTCCGAAACCCTTTCTATTGTAGATACAAAGGCAACATCGGGGACACTCGTAAAAGCGGAGACCTTATCTATTGTAGATACTAAAGCAACTTCAGGGTCTTTGGGATTATTAGAAATCTTATCCATTGTAGATACCTGGACTGCAATCATTACCTTTCTTGAAACCTTATCCATAATTGATAGTGAGGCAATGTCAGGGGAATTGGATTTAGACGAAACTCTGGGGATAGTGGACTCTGCTGTCTGTCAATGTATCAAAACTTTATATGAGACCTTATCTATAATTGATAGTAAGGTTACGTCTGGTTCATTAAGTCTTGCCGAAACCCTTAGTATCGCAGATAGTTGGACTGTTTTAAAGAATTTTTTTGAATCCTTATCAATAGTAGATACTGTTACTATGGACGGGAGTCTGAATGTTTCTGAAATTATTTCAATAATAGATTCTTTTATCCGGTGGATGGAACACCCTATTTTTACCGAGCCAACGAAAGGCAGTCTTTCTTATACAGAACCAACGAAGACAAATCCCGTATACACAAAACCAGCAAAAGGCACTACTTCTTTTACAAAGCCTGCGAAAACCAATCCTGTATATACAGAACCAATTAAGGGACATCCCATTTATACAGAACCAACAAAAAAGAGTCAAGTTTAAATAAGGAAGTGATTTAATGGCTGAAAGAGTAACTAATGCAGTTTTATTTGAAATGATTAAATCTGTTAAAGAAGATACCACAGAAATTAAATTAAATGATAAAGAAAAATGGAAGGCGATTAATAAAAATTCTCAAAGTATAGCTGGAATAAAAGGGGCTGCGGTGGCGATCAGCGGCTGCGTTTCATTTATTGTTTCTGTAGTTGGCATATTGTGGTCTATGTTTAAGGCGAAACCACAATGATAAACGAATACTTTAACCAGCATAAATTTATAGTAAGAAGGATACTTACGTTTACAATGTATTCTGTCTGGTGGTTAATAACTCTTATTGCCGGATATCGGTTGCTAATTAATCAAGTGGCATTACCAGAAGGGTTTAGAGATTATTATATAACCTTCTCAAGTGCCGTAACCATAGCAATAGGTTTTTACTTTAAAGGTCGTAATGGTGTGATTAAGGAGAAAAAAGAAAATGGGAGACCTGACTGAACATTTTAGTAAGTGGGAGTTCAAATGCCCATGCTCAGAATGCAAACATAAGAAGATACATATTGACTTAAATTTAATATATAAGTTAGAAGAGATAAGAACAAGGATAGGCGGTAAACCTATTAAAATTACCAGTGGCGTAAGGTGCAAGGCGGAGAATAAGAGAAGCGGCGGGAATAGCAGTTCACCGCATTTATTAGGCAAGGCTGCCGATATACAAGCAGAAGGGGCATCGCCTGTTTTCGTTGCCTTAATGGCCGAAACGGTGGGGAACGTCAGAATAGGTTTGTACCCTAACCATGTGCATATTGACGTGATACCGCCAAATCCGAGCAGGTTTTGGTTGGTGAAGAAATATAACCAGGCCCCGATATATTCGGGCGATGAGAGGGAATTACAGAATTTTTTAAGAAAGGAGAATGTAATATGATTATTTTATTGACATTTTTAGGCGTTATTGCCGTGTTATGTGTAGTCTACGCAGTCTTTAATCCCAAAGATGTATTAAGCTGGCTGTGGGTAAAAGGTAAGACGTTTTTTATTTGGCTATGGAATTGGCTGAAAGGAATATCGAGTGGAAGTTAATCAAATTATCTGTGGGGATTGTCTTGAAGTAATAAAGGGGATACCCGATAAGAGTGTGGATTTAGTGGTGACTGACCCACCTTATGGAGTTAGTTTAAAAAAGAAAAATATGCCTTATATGATAGGAGACCATATAAACCCAATGCCCAGATTATATCCCGATATTTATAGGGTATTAAAAGATGATGGTGCAATATTTATGTTTACCTCTATGTCTTATATGACTGAAGGTTTTCATAGCTTCCAAACATATTTTAAACTCCATAATATTATTATTTGGGATAAAATAAATCCAATATATCCTCGTTCTAAAAGTCATTTTAGGCTTCAATATGAACCTATTTTTTACGGGAGTAAAGGATTACATATTCTAAAAAATAGTAAATGTGGTGATATTATCCAAGCAAATATCCCAAGAGGGCATATAAGAAAACACCCATCACAAAAACCAGTTGATTTAATAAAAAAAATATTATTGTCAACGTTAGATGATAAAGTTATTATCCTCGACCCTTTTTGTGGAGTAGGAAGTATATTAGTTGCCTGTAAGGAATTGGGGCGTAAATATATCGGTATAGAAATAAGTCCAGAGTATTGCGAAATAGCCAGAAATTGGATTAGTGCTATACCAGAATTATTATTCGTATAGAAGGTGATTAAATGAAAACATTTAAAATAATTTTAGTGATAATAATAATAGCCTTATTATCATTTGCAGGTTATTCAGGCTATCAATATTACCAGAAATGGCAGGATAACCAAAAGAGTAATGAATTAAAGATAATAGAAACTCTCAAAGCTAATCAAGGAGTGATAATTACCTTAACCACTGAATTGGCAGAAATTAAAAAAAGGGTAGTAGGTGATACCTTAAAAGAAACCATTGTAATAAAAGAAGAAGCTCCGACTTATGAATCGAAAAAGGAAGAATTAATTGAATTAAGGAAAGACCCTGTAGTTAATGAAGAAAAGATAAAAGTTGCAAGGATTGTATTTGAGGATAGGATAGACGAGTTTCAGGCAAGTCCCGATAAGATATTAATTAATTTGGGTGAAGGAGAAGAAAAGATAGTTATCTATGAAGATAAAGATGGTAATCTTGTTTCTTTAGAAAGTGGTATTACCATAACTCGGCACAGAAAATTGTCGGAACTTATACCAATTCTCGCCGAAGAGGCAATAGCAGTTAAAAAGACAAGTTTGAAATTGAAGGCGGGGGGCTATTATTCCTTCGATGGCACTTACGGGGTTATCATCTCTAAAGGAATAATCAACATCAAAGACTACTCGCTTAATGTATCACTTCTGATACAAGACTTCGAGGATTTCAGGTTTGTGGTTGGCGGTGATGTTGGCTATTTGGTAAGGGATAATATCGAACTTGCCTTCGGATACAATACCGATAAGGAATTTTACGGGGCGTTGAGGTGGTCATTCTGAAAATATTAAAAATAATCATTTTAACCTTATGTGTAATCAGTCTATTATCTATATTCGGTTTATGTGATGAAATAATAGAATTGAACGCTGATAATTACGAGGCAGAGGTGCTTAAAAGTGATGTACCTGTTGTTATAGATTTTTGGGCTTCATGGTGTAGATATTGTAAGTTAATGGACCCTATCATTGAGAGGCTGGCCATATTCCACAAAAACAAGGTTAAATTTGTAAAGGTAGATGTGGATAAAAGTCTTAAATTCCTGAATAATTTTAGGCCACTTCGAGGGTTGCCAGTCTTGATATTTTTTAAGGGTGGAGTAGAAGTTGATAGGATTATAGGATTTACACCTTTTCTTACCATTAACGATAAAATAATACTCATGTTAAAAGTAGAAAAGAAAGAGGATAAAGACGATAGTTGCAAGGGCGGAGTCTGCGAACCGCCGGGAAGAATATAAGGATAAGTAAGGAGGATAATATTTGACAGATTATAAATGTCCTAAATGTGGGTCAAGCAAGTTAACTAAACGAGGCTTTAATTCACATAATAAACAAAGATACCATTGTGAGAGTTGTGGTTGTTATCCGACAGAGGGGGCTAAAAAGCATAGGAATAAGGAAGATATAAAACCGATAGGAGAAAAATTAATAAAATTATTAACAAAGGGTAGTTTTTCTATTGAAGAATTAAGCGACAAAAGTGGGTTAGTTCCCAAAGAAGTAAGAAGGATAATCACCGAATTAGAAGAAAGAAAATATAATATACACTATTTCGATAATAAAGTTGAACTTACAAAAGAGATAAAGCCAGGTAATACTCAAAAATTAAATATCGAATATTGGAAGGGTGACAAAATAAAGTTAGGTTTTGTATCTGATACTCACTTATGTTCTAAATTTGAAAGATTAAAAGAACTTAATTTGATTTATGATATTTTCGCAGACGAAGGAATTGGATTAGTCTATCATGGCGGAAATTATATCGAAGGAGAATGGCCAAAAAATAAATATGAAATCCACACAAGAGGAGTAACTCCACAAGTAGAATACTTTGTAAATAACTATCCCAGAAGAGAAGGTATACTAACAAAATTTATTGCTGGGGATGATCATGAGGGTTGGTATGCTCAAAGGGAACGTATTAATATCGGTGAATATACTCAAATGAAAGCAGAACAAGCAGGTAGAAAAGATTTAGAATACATCGGATATTTGGAATGTGATATACCCTTTGAAGGCATAGAAGGTGAGTCCTGGATGAGAATAATGCACGGTGGCGGCGGTACTGCTTATGCTCTTTCTTATACCCCGCAAAAGATAGTTGAGAGTTTGCAAGGTGGAGAAAAACCCAGAGTATTACTTTTAGGCCATTATCATAAAATAGATTATTGTTTCCCCCGGGAAGTCCACGTTATACAAATGGGTTGTTATCAAGACCAGACTACCTGGATGAGAAAACAAAAGATACAGGCACATATAGGCGGCGGTATATTGCACATGAGATTAGCGAAAGATGGAACGATCAACCGAATAATGCCAGAGTTTATTACATTCTTTAATAAGAAATTTTATATAGGGAATGATAAATATTGGATTAAATAATTATGGGGGTGTCATTCGACCAGTATAGTGCCAACTATGTTGTTAGCTATTTCTGGAAACGTGGCGAAAGTCACCACCTCCACCAAAATCTACTCGTTACGCCTCTCGAAGAAGCGCACCCTGACGGGTCTTTTGCCTGTAACAAAAGGAATAATAGGCGAGATTAGCCGCGATAATCTTGCTACCACAAAGAGCAGGCATAATTGTTATATCGAAAGTGCAAGAGTGCGAACGTTGTAAACATAATTGCATACCTGATATAGAGCAACTTGAGGTCACATATTACACAACCCTACTGCAATATACATAAACGTTAGCATGAAAGTAGAATACGTTGCAAATAACCCCCGCACATAGAAAAAATAGCGGAGGTCTTTACACTTGCAAAGATATATAGAGGAAAAGGACAAATAATTAATGGAAATATTAATTCTTGATATCTGGCTGGAAAAGCTCAGGCGGGGCTGGAAGATAGATGATGCTCCCAATAAGGAGATTAGGGAAGCGTTAAGGGGACATATTGGGGACATAATACGGACATAACTTGCGTGCCATAGAATATCGGCAAGATAGTTTGCGTCTCATGGTAGACAAAATATGGCACTCAATGGAGAGTGTCCAAGTTACCACCCAGTTAGTGCAAAAAATGCAAATAGTCTGGTAACGCTGGCTTAAAATATATAAGAAAGGTTTGGCTGACTTATGGATTACGAAAAACTATTAGAGATGTTAGATAGCCCCGACCCGCTGGAACGCAACGAGGCGGAGCTGGAGATACTGGGTCGGCTATTATATTATTCGGGTGACTAAAATATTAGACGTTTCAGCAAACGTTGAAAGAGTCTTTTTTCGTGAAAGTGCTATAAATAACAACTTGCGGAAATGAAACGCATTGAGAAGCCTTATCCCGGCCAGGCGGGTTTTACCCTGGATCATTTTTTCCTCCTGCCCCCTGAAAATGCAAGAAGGTTTCAGGGGGTTATTTTTTCTATATACCCCCACAGGGTATAAAATGACCCCTATTTTGCATAAATATTCGTTAATCTTACTATATAGACATAACTTTATACCAAGATTATTCTCATGTGTCTGGTGCAATCCTGACGCTATTTAGAGGCATAAATCGCAAACCCTTATATAACAACACTTTTAGAGTGTAATTTTGGCAGGGTAAAAATAATTTAAAATATTTCTTGAAAATAGTAAAATAAATTTGACAATATAATTTTCATATGATATTATGATTATGGTGAATATGATGATAAAAGATGAAAGAATCAAAAAGTTAATGGAAATTGCTGATAAGCATCAAATTAGCCCTACAACTATGGCTCATATAATCGGAATAAGTGTTCCTACTTATTATCGATATAAAAAGGGGGAAACTGTTCCTCGTAGTCAAAATACCAGAACTATAATTGATAAAATTATAGAAGAGTATAATTATAAAATTAAATAATAGAGGGGAAAACCATATATGGTGCTTAAATATCCAGATTAATCACAATAGAATATTTTGGATGTCTGGGCTTTTGTCATAGTCCGATAATATATCAAATGTAAATCATCTGATAAAATTCTAAAGGAATAAATTTAAATTAAATAGCCAGAATACTAAACCCAGACATTGAAACAGGTTTACGGTGAGCCTGTAGATGTTTGGGTTTTTTTATTTTGGCTATTTTTATTTTAAGGAGTAGCTATGTTTAATCAAAAAGAATATGACAAGAAATATCGTGAAGAACATAAAGAAGAGAGAAAGAAAAATTGGGATAGATGGTATTTAGAACATAAAAAAGAAAGAAATGAATATAAGAAACAATATCGTTCCGAATATAGCGATAGAGAATACCAAAAACAATATTATCATAAAAAATATAAACATAGTTTAAAATACCAAATTAATCGAAATATAAGAAGAGCGATAGATTTATCTTTAAAGGGTAATAAAAATGGTAGACATTGGGAAGATTTAGTTGGATATGCCTTAAAAGATTTAATAAAACATCTTAAAGAAACTATACCAGAAGGTTATGTATGGAATGATTACCTAAAAGGTAGATTACACATAGACCATATAATACCAAAGAGTGTTTTTAATTATTCAACGCCTGAACATATCGATTTTAAAAGATGCTGGGCTTTGAATAATTTAAGGCTTTTACCAGCAAGAGAAAATCAAATTAAAAGTAATCATTTAGATAAACCATTTCAACCGGCATTAAAAATATAAAAGTCCTGCCTTGTGGCGTGGTAGCCTGAGTAGGTCGAGCTCCAGTAGCAGGGGTTTGTCCCACTGCTAAGGCTCGCTACTTACATACCAATGTCAGGGCAGGCAAACAAAAAGGAGGTAAAGGAAAATGTTTGATGAAGATGAAAAACTGATTAGGCTTGAAATAAAAAATGAGAAATTAGGAATAGAAAATGAGAAATTAAACTTGATAATAGAAAATATGCAAAAAGAGATAGACAGATTAAATGAGAGATTATATTACAGCGAAACCAGATTTTAATATTTTAAAGGAGGCTCACCATGACAAAACTAAATCTTAACGCAAGCATTATTGCAGGCTTGCTCGTGTTCGGGCTGGCGGTATATTTCTTGATTAGATTGCTGGGCTTGGTTAGGTTGCTGGGATAGAAAAAATATGAAAAGGAGGAAAGAAAATATGAAATTGATGAAATCATCAAAAGATAAATTGTATAAGCAATTTAATGGAACAGGGATTATTTTTCTCAAAACGGGATGTAGAGAAATGATGAAATTTGAATTTTATTTGGGTCAGGATAAAAAGTTTTATCTTATAAACAATGCTATTCCTGCAATAGAATTAACCCAAGCATTATATGGGATAATTCCAGAAATAGAATCTGAAATCGAGGAGGAAAGCAATGTTTCTTAATGCAATTTTCACATTATTTATTGCAAGAATTGTCCGGGTTGCATGGCTACTACATAAAGAAAAAGGGGGTAGGCGTATGAGGAAACGTTATCGTAAGGTTTTGAGATGGGAGTAAAAATATTTAAGTAAGGGGGAAATAAAAATGGACGATTGGGGAATTGATGAATTAATTAATAAGGGAGGAGTAATGATAATGAATAACTGCGAAATTTACAAAGAATCAATAGGAAAATTGCTAAAGGAAACAGATGATATTAACTTCGAGATTAGACTCCGAAGGCACAAAAATAATGAATTAACCAAAGAATATGATAAAGAAATTGAGGAACTTCAAAAAAGGTTAATTGAAACAGAAGCCACACTTGAGAAAACCTTAACCGAGTCCAAAGAGGAAGCTATTAAAGTTAAATGCGGTTGGACACATTTTCGGATAATGCCGGATAAAGTTACCTTTACCGGTGGGGCGATAGAGGAAGTTGAAACAAAATATCCTGATTCGAAAGAGAAATATATCAAGGTAGAAAAAAGTCTAAAACTGAATCCACTTAAAAAAGACATCGAAGAAGGGATAATCGAGTTAGAAAATATGACCAAAGAACCACAGGATAAGAAGTTTGAATATAAGTATACGGGGGAGGAATAATGATGGCACTAAAACCGCTAACCAATGGCTTTGCTGATGTAGGACAAAAACTTGAATTATTGAAGCAAAGGCAAAAAGATATCGCATTAGGTGATTACTTTACTGCCTTTGTAATGGACCGGATAAGGCAGGGTGAATCTAATGATTATGAAAAGTATGAATGGCAAAAAGAAAATAATAAATTAAGGGGGGAATGGTAATGAATAATATATTTTTAGTTTGTAATCGAGATGGTAGATGGGTGGAAGAAGTAGTAATAGAAAAAAGTTTTAAAAAAGTAATAAAAGAAAAAGAGATTGATTATAGTGGATTAATTGTTATACAAGTAACTCCAAAAGATATTAAAAATATAATAGAAAAATTATTAGAATTAGGAGGAAATGGTAATGAACGGTGAAAATGTTTTCAGACAAAAATTTACACGTATTAGTGGGTTGTCTGCAATTAGAAGATTACCAAGATTGGGCAAAATTAGACTGGGGATCAAAAAGGTATCACAAAAGACCGGGAAGGAATATCCTTCAGAAACTGATTTCTTTGTTTGTCCGGCAGAGATTAAAAAATTCTATGGAGATGAGCCGAAAGAATTGAATATTGCTTTCCCGATGAATGACCCGGAGGTAATATTCCCACAATGCTATAAATGGTATGGAAGCAGTGCAGGCTTAAAATGCCGGGGGGACGGTGAAACCGCTTTGAGACTTAATGAAGAAACAAAAGAAATGGAAGAACGGGAATGTCCTTGTGAACTTTTAGAAGAAGGTAAATGCCAGCAAAGAGCAAGTTTAGTTTTTATGATGCCGGGAATTAAAATTGGCGGGGTCTATCAGATTGACCTGTCAAGCTATCATAGTATCGTAGATATCAACAGCGGGATTGATTATGCCAGAGTCTTATTAAATGACCAGATAGCCTTCATACCCTTTAAACTTAGAAGAGTGCCGAAGGAAACTCATAACGAGGGGAAAAAACAGATACATTATACCTTGCAATTAGAACTGGATATTAATACTAAAGA
>Ga0307376_10002267_pt1 | contig 19149 bp, 13 predicted proteins | sample TR2MG_FD_202536 | JGI IMG/M metagenome (GOLD analysis project Ga0307376, IMG submission 202536) | Soil microbial communities from Risofladan, Vaasa, Finland - TR-2 | ecosystem: Environmental > Terrestrial > Soil > Coastal area > Acid sulfate soil | place: Finland: Risofladan, Vaasa | collected...
TATCAACCTACCTATTGCACGACTAACGCTCTTTCGGAAATCAAACTAATCTAACTTATAATCGCCATTAAACTATTTCTTAAATCTCCGCAGTTGGTTTCTGTCATTGTCTACGAATAAAATTTTCATATTTTGCCTCGAGTTTCTAAACTTTTTTTAATATTCGATCCTAAGACTTATTAAAAGTCTACTGAAATACAAATATCTTCCCAAAACCAGCAAGATCTTCGAAGTATCTCTACTTGAGATCGTCTAATTTCTAAGACAAATTTTTTATCTTCTAGTTTACCTACTTCTATGTAGACTTAAGTTTTTCCTAAAAATTTTTCTATACTTTATCTATTTTGTTATCTATGTTACGTAAACTCTTTTTAAAAGAGTTTAAAAACCAAAAAAATAAGGAAATGAAAAATGTTCCTAAAACTCCTAAGAAGATCTTAATTATCAGTGCCACAGTTAGCTACATTTAAATTCCCCTTATTACAATATTGTTATCATTCGATTGTCAAATATGCTTTGTCCAAACCTTAGGGTTTGATTGTATATGTCCTATATTTTTACCTATATAACTAATTCATATTTATCTTCGTCTATAGATGTAAACATATTATTAAGATCTAATTGTATATAATTCTATGCTCGAGTATATCCTACTTTTGTCCAATCATATATTATCTATTTGGTCCTATAGTCAATAACCCTAAAATACATATTCTAACTTACAAAAATTCTAGTACCAGAACCCTATAAGTCTCTAACATTGCTCCGCTTAAACAGTTTCGGCTTAAGAAGAATCTTCTAATTCTTTTTATAATACTACTTCTTATTTGACAATACTAATGAAAGCTAATCAATAGTCTAAAGCGCAGAACCTGAGACTCGTATGAGTTGAACTTGAGTATAGAATGCAGGGATAAATGCTGACAATGTGCCACTTGCAGACCACTTAGCTGACAACGAACTCGTAAACAACAAGGCCGAAGCGGGTAAATTTGCGGTACTAGAGGCCTTATAAAGCCCAGTATCGTACCTTGAGGCCGTCAACGTATCAACAATTATCTAAGTATTAGCGGTAGTTGCAGTCGCCCCTGAGCCCGATACGACAGCAGACATACCAACGAGTTGAGTATTAAAAACTGAATTAGTTCCGTCTATATCTTTAAGAACTCCATTTACATAATTATAATAATATATATTATATGATTGGTTTATATAAAGGTTTTGTGAGTTGTCGAATATTACATCACGTGAAGAAGATAATATTACTTTCGGTCGATACAGTTGAGCATTAGTATAATTAGACCTGAATCTTTTTGTAGCAGTATCATATAAACTCTAATCTCGATACTTTATAAGTATACCATTATTACGACTTGAGCTCCAATAGTTTATGAACGAGGAAAAATCTGCTGTTAGATTATCGTCTACTCTAGTCAATGTTATCCTTGCACTTACCGAATCTGTGAAATCTCCGCCCGATGAAGACCATGCTCGTGCACGTGACCTATTCTAATAACTTCGTGTACCAGTATCTCCGTACTATATACCTTGATCCCACGAACGAGTTAATGGATATACATCTATGACTACTTGGTCAACAGCCTATCGTCTTCGCTATATATTTGTTAATACTAAAATAGCGGAGTCGTATGTCTATCGTGTTAATGAATCTGGGAACTGTACAAGTGCCCTACCATTATAGTCAGCAGTTGATGAAGCATAAACTCGAAAAGTCTACTATCTACCGTAATTATAATCGGTATTCTATGACTATATCCAAGTAGCTTTCTATGCGAATACATTCTTAAGCATATTAATTTCCTCAAATGAGAGATACTGTAATATCGCTCATGTAATCCTAAACATTATATATTGTTTTTCGGTTTACGGCATTTAAAACATTATTTACAACACTTAAACTTCGGCCAGTGTCTTTATCGATAACAACAACTTGGCCCATTGACTTAACTGCTCTAAAACTATCTCTTATAGCATCTATCACAATATTAAAATCAACGTCCTAGCCAACATCAAACTTTACTATACCCTGCTAAAATAACTATAATATCTTTATAGCTATATCATTCTGAACATTTTGTTTGTTCTAATAATCATATATAGAAACCTGAAAGTTAACTATTATGTTCTTAACATCACGATACTATATCTGAAAAGTATCATCTAACATAGTATACTTTCGAAGATATCTTGTTAAGTGGACCTTGTTAAGACGTTTAATCGGAGCAGTTAAAAACTGGGCAACTTGATTCTATGCCGTTTTATTTGCTAAATAAATATTGATAAATCCACCGTTCTTAAATACGTTAACTGATATATTGCCACCATAAATATTTGGACGACTCTTTATCCTTCGAACATAATCTTGAGTATTTACTACTCTCTATTGAGAATTACCGTATCGCTTTATTATCTATTTTACTTCTTGTGTATTTCTTTTCTATATTCCGCCAGCAATCTGATCTGTATTTGTAATTATCATTGTATTTAAAATCTGTTGCTAGGCACTTAATGGCAAACTATTAAAAGTAATTTCTGATGTTTGAAACTATGTTCCAGCTTCAACATTTGTATTGGGTCCGCCACCAAAAATATATTTAATTCTCATAACTTTATTATTTGTGTCTCCTGGAGAATAACCTAATGAACTAGAAAACAAAAATGATTCTGGAGAAATAGCTTCCTAACGAACACCAATATAACCACTTATAGGGGCATATACATTTCTAAAAGCTGTAACATTATTTGCATTATTTATAAATGATCTACCTGGACCGAAAACTAAAAATGAATTGCCATCAGCATCATACTATAAAACATATTTATAGGGAGTATCTATCTATGTAACTCTTTGAACTCCACTCTACATCGTAACTTGAAATATACTCTTTTGTGCCAAATAAGGATACTGATACCAATTATTAAGATTGCTCTAATCAGCAAAAACAGCTTCGTCTGTACCACGTCGTTGCTATCCCGTTTGAACATTTGTAATTTGCATTATATCTTGTCTAGGAAGTTGAACCCTAAAAAACTTACCCAAAGATTGCGCCTAATCTATAACAATATTAAATTGCTAAAAAGAACCTCGCATAATAAAGACATCTTTTTTTGTTACGGTATAAGCGCTTCGATCACTTAATATCTATATCTATTGATCGCCCGCTGTAGAACTATCTCCAACAAAAATAATATCGTTATTTATTATATACTACACATCTCCATTTATTGTTATAGTCGAACCTCGTTTTATTGTTGGAATATACTAATCTGCCGTTATAGTACCTCGAGTAGTAACATATCGAGTTGATACCTAATAGCTTACGTCTATAAAACCAAATGCTGGAGTGTTCTTAATGTTATAAAAACCGTTCGCTTTTCCAATCTAGAATATATTATCCTAGTTTATAGCACTATTTAGTTGACTCTAATTAAAAGCTTGATTCAACTGAAATTTTAAAATATCTCCAATTCGTCGGTTCAACTACAGAAAAATATCACCGTCTGAATCGGGTGCGAACTAATTAGCTCTATTTGGATAATATTGCCTAAGCCTTAAGAGTGCTGACTATTTAAAATCCTAGAAGTTGTTTACTAAGTAGTTTATCTGTCTTGTCTTAGTTCCAAAATTAGTGTGTTTATTCTTATTGTTTATCATATCAGAAACTTCCTGCACTTAGTTGTACTTCTACCTATGAATTGAGGTTTAAGCTAACTAAGACTGCGCTCTAAAATAACTTTTTATATTTATAAACAAGATTAAAAGAAAAATTATTCCGATCCCTATTATTATCCGTAACATCTATGCTAACAACTGATACTTCGGGTAAATCTTGTTGAAACCTAACTGAAACAAAATTAATTAATCGCCTATTTAAGTCATCGAGATCTTTATATATAGTATAATCAAAGTCTTGCCATGGCATGCCGTAACTTGGCTTATATATTCTCTACTTTTGCCAAGTTCTTAAAAACTTAACAACCTAATTATCTACAATCTATTTAGTAGTCTTTGGACTTTGAAAACTAAACCCTATCGGAACTTTTAAATACATATCAATCTACCTTATTTTTTGGTGATAGTTTCTTTTTTATATCATTTTTTTGTTGTGTGAACAAAGCTGACACAATAGGATCTGCCCGTGCTTTAAAAACACGTCGAGCACCTGCTCGTCCAGGGCCAGCTGTGGCATTCACTGCTGTCTGTACTAATGTAGTATAGTTTCCCAAAAATCTTGAAACCTACTACATAAATGACTACTGCCACTAAATTAATTTATCTCCTAATACCATTGGCTAAACTTTTTTTCCATCTACATCATTTTTTAATATAATACCATCCTAGCCTTGAACATTTATCTTTCGAGCCTATACAACTAAATTTGTTCCTGCTGATATAAAAATTTTCTATGTAGAAGCTAATCGAACATTCTTTCGATAACACTTAAAAACATTACTAACATAAGTATTTATATTACCTCTTTGACCATCAAAAATTATTGTTCGTATATTATCATTTTTAGTACTTCTACTTATTATATCTATCTATGAATTCTAATCAGTCCCATTAAATATTATTATATCATTATTTGTTCCATTTATTATAGTACTACCATACTAATGATCTAATCCTAAATTATCTTTCTATTCTTTATCCTATCTTTTATCCCAAAAATAACCCTACTAATTACTCCATATATATACGTACTAACCAATTTTTGGTATCGAAATAAACTTATTATCTCTTAAGTATCTTCGTGTAACTATATCGTTAACACCTTTGACTCTTCGCTTTACACTATATTTCTAATATATTATTCTACCATTTAATACTACATCCTAAAATATTACTTGCTATACAGTAGCTGGATAATATGTATTATCTTGTTTTGTGCTGCTGCCAAATTTAAGACTCATTGCTACTCCGTCACTGGCTATTGGTTAATCTACTAACTTATTATACCGGCAGGAGACCTATAAAAAGAAGCTTCATTCAAATAAGAAAGCTTACCTGGTACAATGTTACCAAACTTATCTACCTATCTAAATACTGTAAACGACATACTTATATCTACTAACATTGGAAACTTATTAACCCAATAAAAATTGGAATTTGGTGTAATGCTAACTGAATTAACAAAAACGGGTTTCTATTTTATATACTAACCTATAGTCAAAAAAGTCTATATATTATATCTTTTTATAGTATTACCAACAGACTTAGGATAACAAAGCTATGCTAACCAATTAACTGTTTGCCTGTACTAATCATCTGCTAATATTATATCTTCTACTATGCTTTTTATCTATCGAGTATTATTTTTCTTTAAACTCTATCGTGTTCTATTTATTATAGTCTTCTATGTTTGATTCCTAACAACCTAAACCATGTTTGGATCATTAAACATTGCAAAAGCGAATACACTAAAGTCAACTGTTATATTCCTAGTAGTGCTAGTAAAAGCTTTAATAGGTTGAAACCTACCAGTATTATTCCATGTATCCTACCAAGTCGCACCAATATTGTCTGATATATTTTTAATTGTAGCTGGAAGTATCAACTACTATATATCAGATAAAGACGGATCAGTTTGTTGGTGCTTTATTTTTAATAGGACAACATTGGGTGAATCAATGCCTATCTGTTTATGAAAATCTCTGGTCTTGCTTCGATTCTATACTATCTATTTTCTGTACTATGTTAATTTTGGATATTTGTCAACTTGTCTCATCTAACCATATACACTATGTCTAGTATCCTATAGTGGGCTCTTATCTTTTCTCTGATTTGCAAGATCAATACTTCTATCAAGAGCTTTACCAAAAAGATTAGTTAATATATCACTAATTCGATTTATGGGAGGAGTAGCTTTTTTCCATCGTGTCGTACCTTTAGTAGCTAAGCCGGCTCTTGCAGCACTCAATTGACTAAAGAAATCAGGGTCGAGAGTTACTTTCTATAAAGCTTTAAGACCACTCTTCTGACCGGGGGCTGGAGGTATTGAATGAAGCTACTAATTATCAATACCGTCCTAAGTATATTTACTCTATAAACCAAAAGCACCGTTTATTTGTAGTCGACCTAAAAGTGGAATACCAAAGCCAAGAGTAAAACTTAATGGTGTTATAGTTATATTATTTATAAGACCACGTAACGAATTATATAAAAAGAAGAAACCAAGATTAACTCGATAATTGCTACTTGGCTATGTGTTCTGTAACTGTCTACCAACATTTAAATGATAACCAAAATAATATTGACGAAGGCCACCAAGTAAATTAGATAAACTACTAATGCCATTACTTCTCAATCCATTTATCATAGATTGAGCATCACTAAGAGAAAGAGGTAAAGGGATGGGTCTATATGGAGTATTATCAAGCGAGTCAAATGGTGGCAATGACAAAGCAGTTTGTCGTATTCTTATCTTCTAGTAATTGTTCTGTACTTTACTACTAAGCTAATCAAGTACTGATTTTTTTATAAGTCGTACATAAACACTTGACTGACCAGTATATATAGTACTTAAACCTTTATCATCATAATCTTTTAAGGCATTGTACTAATTGCTTGACTCTGGGCTCTATAGTCCATACTTAGAAGCTACCAAACTTTCACCGTTCTAAGCTGGCTGATAATTACTTTTTGGTGTCTACTATTTTACTTGCATTCCTTGTTGAAAATTTTTAAATGCCTATACAAGTCTATTATTTCCACGAAGTCTTGCATCTCTAACAGCTTTCGAAAATCGTTGTACACGTCTAGGATCTATACCAGCCTAACCAACATTATCAGCCTAATACTTTCTATTCGATGCTAGAGTATTCTTACTGGTTTTATCGATATTTTGACTTAAACGCTTATTTTTCTATGTACCCTATAATTGCTATGTTGATACACCCTGTTTCTATATTATTCTATCCTATAAAGTCTAGTTATCAGCTCTTACGATCCTTACATTATCTTTGTTCTGAAAATCTCGAAGCTATTTGTTTTTCTACGTATCCTACAACGGCTACAATGACATACTTTGCTTCTATACTATTCTATCCTATAGAGTCTAATTGTCACGTCTTATAATAAGTGGATTATCTTTGTTCTGAGAATCTCGAAGCTATTTGTTTTTTCGTGCTCGTATATCATATATCTATTGTGGATTATATTGATTACGAGCAAGACTTCCAACTATCTAAGCAAACTTACTATCTATCTAAATCAAATCTTTTATTATATTCTGTGCCATTTCAGTTTCCTCAGTTCGCGTAACTTAACTGACTATCTACTATTTGTGCAAAATCACCATCAACTAATATCTTGCCACCTATGTTCATAGGTTTCTTCATCTGAGATATCATCTACTGTAATAATCTACTATTCTATTGTACACGTGTTAACAGTTTCTAATTATCTCGTGATGGAGCGGGTTGAGAACGCTTACCAACAATCTTCTATAGCATAGGTACTGGAGAAACTACCTAATCATCTTTTCCCTAACCTACAATTAATGGTTGTCCACCTGGCTTACTCTGTACATAAGCACCACCTCGGGCCTTACCAAATAACAGATCTGTAAGGGGCGTTGTTGTTATACTAGAGCCAGTTAAGAAATTAAATAAACTTATAAACGGGTCGAGTAAAGCATCTATCAGAGCTGGTATCAACATTAATAAACCCTGCCCAATGTTTTCAGCTCTCGTAAACACCGTAGCTAGGGCATCAAATGCTATTAATACTGCTCCTATGGGACCTAAAAATTTAGTAAATATACCACCTACTTTTCGAATGATTCCGAAAAACTTTAAGACTTTTGGTATTATAAATATAACCTTTGCACCAAATACAACTAAATTACCCAAGAAAGAACCCAATGTAGCAGCCCATGATATACTAGATCCTCTCATCTAACCAAAGATATCATTTATTCGGTTTATAGCGGGTAAGAAAGCTTTCATAAAGCCAGCTTTAAATCGAGTCCACATCTAACTCATTCTCATACCAAGAGTTTTAGTAGCCTCTGCCATATCTTCAAATGTCTTAACGTTCTAAACATCTGTCTAAACTTTTATCTGTAACTTCTATATTAACTATCTCTATCCACCTTCAAAGATACTCTTGGCCTGTTCTCTAATATTCTAATCTGTAGACATTCGCATCTGCTGAAGCTATTTAGCAAAAGCATTTAGACTTCTCTTTCCAGTCTAAGTATCCATGTCAAACAGATGACTGAACTTTTGTTTAACATCTTTAATCTATGTAGTACCAAATGATTGTAGTAACATACCCATCTGGTCCATTATCTTCTGACCACGCTAAACATCACCGAATGCAGTCTTTAAAAAATTCTGTTTTGCTGCAACAGACTTTATGTCGTTAAAACTCTTTACAAAATCTGTACCCATCTGCTATGTCAGTATGCTAAATGCTTTCTAAACATCTCCTACCCTCATAGCTTTATAAAGGTCTATGGCTCCTGCAGCACTAAACATCTTAAATGTCTTACCAGCATTAAAGCCCATCTATAATAATGCAAGGTTTATTTGTTTTGTAGACTATATAGCTTTATCTATTGAAGAAAACATGTTTGTCATGTTCTTCATTACAGTCTAACCAGAAACTCCGATAGATGATAACTAAGCCGACAATTGAATGAACTACTTTCTCTGCTATCCCGTAAGCGCTCTGAACATCTAGCTCATAGCTATTATATCTTTGAATACTCTCTTACCGTGACCACCGAACTATATTACTGCTTTTGATACATCGTCTAGTGTCTATTTTATATTTCGTCCCGGTCCACCGATAACTCTCTGAAGCTTTGCTCGCTACTAACCGCTAAGCCCAAACACTCTACTTAATAAAGCACCAGTCTTAATCGCTCGTTTATCCATGAAACCAAACTACCTAATGACACCCTTTGCTGATTCGGTAAACTGCTATATCGTTAGTCCCGTCTACATTGAAAAATCTAAAACTGTTCTTCCGAACTACTAGAATGTAGATGTAAACATTCCGAACTATTTGTTTATATCTGTCCAAGCTTTTTCAACTTTCTTGAACATCATTATCAGAACAGTTATAGTAGAAGCTACAACAATGAGAGAGGTTCCCATCAGTTTTATAAATTTAAAAGCTTTTCCTAATACACCTTGCCAAGCCTAACTCTTTTTTAGAGCCTAAGACATTTTGTTTCTTATACCATCTATCGATCTCTATATCTATTTAAGCAGGGGTCTTTTGATAAAATCTGGAAGGAAGGCTAATGCTTTAGACAACTGTGACTTCATACCCTAGGCAATGTCTTTAGAGATCTAATCAAACTTCTTAATAATCTATGGTCGTAATCCTTTAGCAAACTATTTAGAAACCTATTTAAGTTTATCGTGAAGAGTTTTCCATTTCTAATCCTATTTTAAACCCTGTACAGCCTAAATAAATGATTTATCTATACCCGTTTTAAATTGTTCATTAAAATGCTATACAAATCCGTCTATGGCCTCTTCATCAAAGATTCCCTAAGTTAACAACTACAACTAACCCCTAAATTCTTTAATCTTTTCTGTAGCAAATCCGCCTGAAAACTGTTTGCCTAAATTCTAAGTTATAGAATCGTAAACACCTATTCGATCTTGAAACTTTTCGATACCTTCGTTAAGTTTTCCAGAGACTCCTTCAGCGCCAGCTTTCATTATGTCTAAGATCTAACCAACATCAAACCTGATAGAATCAAGTGGTGATAATAAGATTTCTATGTCTTCTACTGCCATGTGACTTTCCCTTATTGCATACAAAAAAAGCTGCTAAGAAGCAGCTTATTATAATATTAATCCTTTTTCTTTTAAATTTATAACCCGCAAACAATCTCTAATTTTGCTATACCCCAATAATCTTTGAATGTCTTTTTTCCACTTCCTTTTATCATTTCGGGATGTGGTCTGTCAAGAAACCTAAATATTTTTCTAGCATCATTTGCTGCTACGGAGTCACCTTTTTTAACATTAATTTTACCATCTTCTCTTTTACTTCTTGGATACATTTCTCTAAAATGATTCTTCCAAGAATCTTTTCCGTGTTTTTTCTCATATTCAGCAACCATTTTCTTAAAATCAGCAAGATTCCTGTCAATTTCGTCTGTAATCTTTTTTATCTCGCTGCCGTTGGCGTCTGATTTAATGCCGTATATCTTTACTTTCGAATTCTTAACCGATTCGACCCAAGCTTCTCCAGCAGTTCCGATTACCCAAAGGGCAATTCCTAATACTATGATACCTATTAGCATCGCCATACTTACCTCCTATTTAAAAGAACAATTACTTTCTATATATAATATAACCAATTCCGTGCAATTTGTCAATAGTTTTTTACAAATAAATATATAGCCCAAATAGAACGAAAAAAGCCCACTAGGGGCTTGTAGAAGCCCGCCAGACGGCTTTATTGTTGTTTACGGGTAAATTACTGTATTATTTTTTCGGAATCTATTCGATGCACCTTACCTTCTAATTCTTCACAGGACAAGTCCAATACTATCCTGTTTTACAAGACTAACATCCGCTTGGGTCTTTCCCCTATTTTCCCTGTTCTTCTGCTATTCCATGCGATGTATGAGGCTTGCTAAGTAAGCAAGGTGGAAACAGTTTCTAACAGTTAATTCGATTCGTACATATGTTCATGATTACTCCTTTGGTAATACTTTTGGTCCAACCATTTTATTTCTAGGGCCGCTACTTCCTTGCCCACCCTATGCTTGTCTGTTATGTTCTTTTGTCTATCTCTGCTGCTATTTTATAAGGAACTTCCTCAACCATATAGGACAATCTACGCGATCACTCATCGATAGGTTGCACTTCGCTATGAGATGCCTTACCTACTTTCGAGAGTTTATCATATAATTAGTCGGAAGGCTGAAAGAAGGCCGCCGTAATCGGCAGCATTACCTCTCTCTAAGATTCGCAGCTTGAGCAAACCAGATTAACAGTCATATCAAGATCAGGCGACATCTATGCCATCTTATCTCTAATATACTTTGCATCTCTTGCTGGCATCTACTCTACGAATTTAGTTATCTATCCAACATCTGCATTACCATCTACTTGCATGATAGATTGTATCAATCTTGTCGTGACCATAGCAGGTCTAAGCTTTGCTTTCTTCCTGTTGTTCTATATCTTCCTAATTGCCTACTAGTCTGCTCGCGTAAATAATTTAAATTTTACGAGCTTGCCAGTAGTAGGTAAGACCTACTAGAATATCGGCTATCCCGGTTTTTCAGGCGTTCCCTTAAATTCAAATTTACCAAGGTCTACCTAATCTAGGTTATTAGCCTTACAGTTGGAGCATGGCCAATTGAACTTATAACTAGCTCCTAGAGACAACTACCTAGTCTTAACGAGTATAGCTGCCCTATCACCAGATAGTAATGAATTTTGTTTGATAGATTTATCGACTATAATGTTGTCGATTAATACTTTGATTGTCTACCCAGATTTTGCTAGGGCCTAATCTGTTAAAATGTCCTACTACTTTGCTGTTAAGAGTTTTACCTATACAGTCTACTTCTGATGTAGTGGGTGACCTTCTGGATAATACATCCCTCGTGATGGAATCGTAATGTGTTTGGTAAGCATTTAGCCTCCGTTTTAAAATTATTGTTGTGGTCCAGTCATGAAACCACGGGTCCTTGATGCTTGAGATAATATCTATATGATTCTCTATGCAGGATGAGATCGTACAGCAGAGATTAACTACTAGATAAACGAATCACTGAAGCCGTACTTCTTTAGAATCTACCAACCCTACGGATTCTATTGACCCTAACGACCTTTCACTTCTCTAACTCCCATATATGATTTTAGAGCATCTTTATAGGACGGATCTAGAGAAGCCCAGTTGCTTTGCACCCAAGCTTTAAAACCCTACAGATTTCCTCGAAACTTCTTTTTAAGATCGCCAACAAATCCTTCTTGTATAGAGCTCTACTATTTTAACAACTTTTTGACTGCTTCTTTTAGCACAGTTTTCTTTATCTTAACTTTCATTGTTCTTCCCCTTGTGTATGACTCGTAGAACTTCTTCCCCGACCTCAATCGACGAAGCTTTCTCTATAAGTAATCTAAATATTTTTGTGTCTATTTTCGGTCACTTCCACTCTATGATTGTAGAACAGATCTCTGAAAACGTATATCTTGTTTTAGTTTTTTTTCTTCAGCGCTCACGTGCCATTCCTCCGACTTGTCGACCCTTCCATGGGTGTGATACATCTCGCTGACCCTTAAAAGTCTTTACATTAGGTGATTGTTGACTCATGCCAGCCTTTTGTTGGATTACTTGCTAAAGCTTCTACAAAAATCGTTCATACTAAGCTTCTGCCTATCCACCCTAATCTATTGCTCGGTTTATTATATTGTTGAATTGTCGAGTGTACGTATTATCGAATGTAGCTTGTGTACCTGCACCTTTTGCAGCTTTTAGGAATATATCCCAAAGGCCTTTCATCTAAGAAACGATACCTGTAGTTAATGCATTGTTTTTTATCGATACAGCCTATGTGAGACGTTGCTACACTCGTTCTTTAAGAACGGATCTCTTAATCTTCAGCTTCATAATTTTGTCCCCCTACTGTCATTCTTCTAACATATCGATGTGCTCCTGCAAAATAACTTCCAAGCTCGTATTTGTACTAGTCTGTCATTGGATATCGTAACTTAGCTGTTATTGTAAACTAAGTACCTAACTCAGAGCCCGATTGCTATGGATCACCTGTAGGTGGCTGCCAATGCTAGTAATCCTCAACACGTGCTTCAAAACCAGTATCAATAAGATCTTGAACAATGTTCTATGCTGCACCGGCAGGATCCATATCCTAATCCATAGTACGACCGTATATAGTATACTCCATAACTCTAGGAGTCGTTGATTGCTTCGGTATTTCTTGCTACTTCAACACTTCTTGTATGCACTATTTTAATAGTGACTTTTTAATCTTTAGTTTCATTCTGTTGTAACTCCATCAAAATGTTCTTTTGAACGCTACGCCTATTGTTTTGTATTGTGTATAGTACCGTCTTTATGATTTGGTGGTGAATATATAGAATACAATTTTAAATCTTCTGAACCGTTATTAATAACATTATGCTTCGACCCAGCGGGTACAATAAAAGCAGAACCATTTGCTAGAGGATGTTTCTTGCCGCCTATAACAAACAATCCAGATCCACTATCTATTCTAAAGAATTGGTCCACATTATCATGGACCTACTATCCGATATCTTCTCCGGGTTTTATAGACATTAATACAAGTTGCATATGTTTACTAGTATACAAGACTTTCCTGAACAAGTTATTCTTTACAGTATCATTCTAGATGTTAGTAACAAAACCTTGTTTATTAACTTGCTATCTTAAAATCTAATGAACTCGCTATTTTATTAAAGACTTACTTATTTTTATTTTCATTTCTTAACTCCAAGTATCTTCTTGCCACTGTTCTTATGAGAAAATACTAACTTGTCTGCGGTCCATGTATATGGCTTGATATTATCTGAGGGTAACCTAGCACCTTTCTTCAAATATGCTATTGTTATATGCGGGTTGTAAATTGGGAACTTATGTTTATTCTTAAAATTCTTCTTAAGCAAATGGTGTAATTCTCTCAAGTCTGAACTGTCTACCCTTACTATTGCTACGGTATGCTGGGGATTTTTATCAAAGTACTATATTTTATTCCTAGACTTTATCTTAACTTTTTTATTGAAGTGCTATCCAATCTACTTCGCTGTAGCTTGTATTCCATAAAGAACTGTTATGTGCGGATCGTCACCTATCATATCGTCTATTATTCCAGGTCCTAACTATCTACCAGTCTTTTTAATAAAGTTCTTAAGCTAATTTGGTATCTGCTATATCTGAGTTGAATGACTATCCCAAGTCATCTACAATAACATCTATTTTGCAATAGCTTTGATTGACTATATTACTGGTATAGCTTTTTTAGTTGTTAATTTCTAAGCCTACTGTCGTATCCTATCATCAGAAGGCATCTATTGACCTTTCTAATAACTGAACTTCTAATCGTAATCGTCTCTTATTTGTTTCTTTATACGTCGGTCTCCACCCTTCTATTTCTTACCTAAGGCCAACCTTAACATATCTGTATATTTAGCAGCGAGCTACTATCGTTGAAGACCGGAGAGTGTTGATTGTACTGCCTATCTTATAACAGATTTTTTTATCTTTATCTTCATTTTACATCTTTCAAATCTATACACTATACTGTGGGTGAGTCCTTACAATCCTCTCTATCGGAATGATAGTACTTTACGGTCTTACTACAGCTGACAAATAACATCAGCGACATCAGCATGATGATAAAAAACTTTCTCATTGTATATAAACAAAAAAGGGCAGCTTTTTTGCCGCCCTATATATCAAATGCCATCTAAATCAGAACCTTAAGATAGCAGCATCGTATCTCATCGTAGCCGTGATTATGGCCACTTCCGATTCGTTGGAGTAATCCAATTCGTGGAAATTGATGTTCTGTAAGAATGTTCCCTTTAAATCCCACAATTCTACAGTCGTACCAGCTGGTCCTAACATCTTGATCTGTATATCTTTCTTATAAACAGCTGCATAACCTCGTCTACCAGTTGCAGTCTAATACATTAACCTAACCCACTACATCCATTTCTGTCGAGCAGATGGGACGATAGGATCGTTTGATTCGATCTCAATCGGCTGCCATTCTGCCTTACCAGCATAGTACCTGTAAGTGTTAAGGTAAGGTATCTTTTCCTATGCAAAGTTGACAGTAGGTCTTGCAAACTTCCTAAGAAGCACTGCATCAACGCCATCGATAACTGCCACCCATAAATAGGTTCTTTTTGGCTCTGCATTCAGATCGCCGAGGACTCTTTTATAGTCCATGTTTTCTAATTGTTCTCGCATAACTCTTCTCCTTTTACTTGTGTTTAATTACACATTTTATTTTATATTTGGCTTTTCTCTAGCCCTGTGCTACTAAGAAAATACCTTACTTCTATAACTGTTTATTAAAACGACTCCATCGATAATTCATCTACTATTGAAGATTTTTCTGTATAAGCTTCAATAACTTATTCTACTATATGCTATCACCGTATTTTAAATCTACCCAACTTTGCCAAGTATCTTTTAACATCTATAATATATGTCGACTAAGAGACTACTTCCGAAGCGGCCCCCTAGGTCTTAATATATTCTAAGGCTAGTACAGGTGTACTTGCTTCCGCTTGCCCTGACTCTTAAGGTGCTTAAGTAAACGTGGGTCTACCTACTACATCTATCCACCAGGGCCCATCTTGTACACAGCCTATTTTATTAATTGTTTTAATATAGACTTCTTTATCTTTACATTCACCCTAGCATTCCCGTTATGTCTCGTCCACCTAACAGCCCCATCATCTTTTTCTTCTACTATGGACTTGCACTCATTAAGAATTTTAAGTCACCAGCTAGCAATACTTCTACCAAAGAAACTCCATACTTCTATCGTATCTTAGATGATCGACGTAGAGCCTATTGACCAACCATGTCTCTTACTTGTTTGACATCTCTCTTTACTGGCATATCTTGCTAATTAATAGTCTATTGTATACATTCTTTTAGCATCTTCTTTGAAATCTTTAGTTTCATTATTTACCACCTGCTTTCCATCTTTGACTTAAGTTATCTTGACCGCTAGCTCGTTTCGGTTGATAGCCTTTAGATCGGCCCTAAGATCTTAAATGTTTTGTTGCATGCTGAATCCTTCGACCAGGATTATCATTCTGATTATATTCGTTCAGTCCTAACTAAGACTTATTAACAAAATTCATACACTATCGATTCGGACCAATTGCAATCTATTTAATAGTACAACCGCTCTTAAACTTCGGATTGTTATTATAACAATTGACAGCCGAACAGTCTCGCACTATCGTAAGAGAATCATCTCTTTTGACGGTTCCCTTAAAAACTTGCTACTATTTAAGAAGTTGCTTTACTGCCTACTTAAGCAATGATTTTGCTATCTTAACTTTCATGTTGGGTTATTTGTAAAGTCTTCTAAAATTCTAACGGTCTGATTTATTATTTTTCTGTCCATGCGATCAAGATCACTCTATTCTGTAATAAGCATCTTAAGCCACTATATAGAAGCCTATGCAATAGCATCGGGATCTGTATCGTCTATCATAGTCTAATTGACTTCAGACTTTTTATTGAACAGATCTGGATTTTTTTCTTCGGGCTTCCTACGTGTATTTTTAAAACTCTGGACAGTTCCTTTTCGACCAGGTTTTAAATATGGTTCTGAATCAGGACCGATATCTTTGTAATCGTTCTACTTGAGTACCTAACCTATACACTCTTTTAGCATCTTTTTTGAAATCTTTAGTTTCATTTACTGATCACCGACCTTTCTAAAAAAGGGGAGGATTTTATCCCTCCCCATAATTGTCTTTTATATTAAAACTATACCCCAGTAGCGGTTATCACAAAGTCAATCGGAATAAATTCGCGAGTTCTCGTGAATTGAACAAAAATCGTCACTGGCAGAATGTTTCTGTCAATATCATCATTTGTCGGGTTAGACTGTGCCCTATGAGCGTTAAGACCATCCTGAGACTGCATAGTCTACAATATTGGAGTTACTCTACCAAGTAGCTAATCTCTCGCCCTGATCGTATTTTTGTCGAACAATACAAATTGAGCTACAGAAGCAATAAGCTTCTTAAGATCGATAAGACCTCTTCTAACATCGAGACTCTGTAAAGCAGTTCTCTTTGCCTGAGTTGTCTTATTACCAAATACAACAATCTGCTACTTGATAGTAGCGATTGGATTGATGCCCGCTGCATAGAGATCATCTCTGTGATCTTTAGTAAGTTTAAGTCTTGTTTCGACTGCGAAATCTACAAGACCTCTTTTAAAACCAGCAGCTGCAAACCAAGGATGAGCTACTCTATCGTTGTACCCGATGACGCCATAAGCAGCGACAGAAGATGGCAACCATACAAGATCATTTGTATTAGAGTCTTTAATTCTTATCCAAGGCCAATAAGTTGCAGCATAAGAGCTGTCGAAACCGTCGGCCTGGTCTGTAACTTCTCGTAATGTAGTATCGATAGCATCTGAAACTGTAGCAGATCGAGCATCTGAACTCTTTGCTAAATCGAGAACGAAGAAACAATCGCCTCTCTCATCGCATAGGTCGATAGCTCTGTTTATCTGCTGACCGTTGTTACCAGAACCAAGGCCAGGGATAGCAAGCATGTTAACGTCTATCTCATCGCTATTAGCGAAGATGTCGATAGCATTATTAACTCGGTCTGACTGATCACCATTATTTACTTGTTCCTGAGGAGTATCGTTTGTATTGAGATCCCAACCATCATGACCAGCATACAGCGGAAAACCAAACTTAACATTGCTAGCATTTCCACCAGCAATTATAGTTCGAGAGATATCCGTGCCACTAGCGTGCAATGCTCGTATTTCGTAACTTCCAGTACTAGGAGTTCTGTCTGTGTTAGAAGGTTGCATATAGAAACCCTTAACAACATTTGTATCAAATGAACCTGCTGATGTACTAAAATAATTCTGAGGCTTTAATAAGCTCTTGTTCATTCTTACGAAATCCCAACCTAAAGTTATCTTTTTGCTAACATCGCCTGTAGCTGTCTAATCAGTTCGATTAACTCTTCTCTTCTGAGAATCAACATACTACATATTTGGTACATATCGACCCGTAGAATTTACGATGCTATTTCGAAGTCGAATACCCTTGAAACCCTGCGGTCTCGCATTCGAAGGAACTGTAGGCAAACCGGCAACGTGTGTACCGTCTGTTTGGTCTGGGTGTGCTATCCTAATATAATCTGACTTATTCTAGTAATCTCCATAAGTCTTAATGAATGGAGTCGCACCCTAATCTGTTACCATCTTGTCATACCTGTCACCAATTACTTTTAAGATATAATCGTCTGAATCAGGATCGAAATTAACTCTCCAAGACTAGTAAATCTGTTGGGATTGGTCAGTATCTTCAAACCTTCTTACATTAAGTAAAAAGTCTGGGTACTACTTTGTATCGTCAAATATTATGTTGCTTATCTAGATCTTGACATCGGTGTTTGTTCCGGCACCGCTGCCTATATGAACAACTTTGAAAAGCTCGTAAACTGTAGCAGAACCGCTAGGACCAAATCCCTGCGATACAACTATAGGAGTCTGAGCTGATAAATACTTTTCTCCAACAACCTGATTTGTCAATGCGAGTGCTGTTGCACTGTTGGCAGACAGAGTAACATCTTTTGTTACTGTATCTACATACAGTCCAAATGTAACACCTATAAATTGTGGGTCATTGCCTGTTGTTCTAACTGCACTTCTTCCAGTAGGAAAGACCCTACCGATGTAATTAGAAGCTGTTGGTAAAAAAGAAACTCGAGCAGAACGAGATACCAACCCGCCGCTACTATAATAAGAAGTTATTATCGTGTCACCATCTGCAGCTGCTTCAGCTCGAACTCGGGTAACTGTTGTAGATGTACTTCTAATTACAGCTCTTAACTATGTACCTGCTGTTATTGAAGCTCGTGAACTGGAATAAATATTCCAACCATCATCAATAGGAGTACCGGTAGCCGTGTCACCTAGTAACCTAACAACTGTCAACTGTCCCTGATTCTTAAGATACTATTTCGCAGCATACGCCATGAAATAATCTTTTCGTGTGTCGCCAAACAGCCTTGAATATTGGCTGAAAGAATTGACTTGCGTTGGTGTAAACGCTGGTCCCTTCTGCGCTAGGCCTATTAAGCCAGCACCTATCCGCGATATTGCTTCCGGTACGAACGATAAATCGATCTACTGGGTTGTTACCGCTGGTGAAATAAATTTTGGCATTTGTTAACCTTTCTCGTTTTAAATGTCTATTAAACTCCCTAAACAAAATTGACACTCAATCTCGTTTTGGTTCTAACTTTCTATATGTTCCTGTATAAGTAAGTCTAAGTAGTCAGTTCAAACTCTTTTTGAAACAGTCTGTTGCCCGTCCCTGTGTTGTTTATCGTCTATGAGTTCTAACCCGTTATATGTATGTGGACGCCGTA
>Ga0307376_10002269_pt1 | contig 19143 bp, 19 predicted proteins | sample TR2MG_FD_202536 | JGI IMG/M metagenome (GOLD analysis project Ga0307376, IMG submission 202536) | Soil microbial communities from Risofladan, Vaasa, Finland - TR-2 | ecosystem: Environmental > Terrestrial > Soil > Coastal area > Acid sulfate soil | place: Finland: Risofladan, Vaasa | collected...
TCCTTTCGGGCTGCATCCTTACTAAACTATTTGGTTTCAAGCGCTTTTCACGGCCCTTCCGGGTTTCTTTTCATCTTTTGCTCACGCTACTATTTCACTATCGGTCTTGGGACATATTTAGATTTGCCAGCGTGTATCTGGCACATTCGTACGGGAAAACCATCCCGCACTACTCGGGATACCTCGCATCAGCCTTCCAAGTTACGGTTACGCGGCTGTCACGCTCTATGGCTCGACATTTCAGGGGTATTCACCTTCTTTGGTTAGGCCGTACGAGGTCCACACTCCACATTTCCCTTGGGTTATCCCCAAGGGATTCGGTTTGATCTGTTCCGCTTTCGCTCGCCGTTACTAACGGAATCACGATTGTTTTCTTTTCCTCCTGGTACTAAAATGTTTTACTTCCCAGGGTTCCCTTTCCCTAATGGGAATCTTGCGGGTTATTGATCCGCAAGCGGATGTCCGATTGAAGTATCTCGGGGTCAGCGTCTACATGCGACTAACCCGAGCTTATCGCAGCTTGTCACGCTCTTCATCGGTGCCCAAGCCAAGATATCCACCAAATAGCGTTGGCGTATTGGCGTCTACTTGAGGAAAGATTCAGATTGCTTGTGAAAAGGCTTATGTATTCGGAAACGATACATATTTGGAAACTAAAAATTGACATTTGAAATTAAAAATTGAGACGAAAATATTGTATATTTTCATACTTATGGGGAGTATGTTCCTTTGAGCACGAATCGTTGTTATTGTTTTGTATTACTTGGTTTTTTGTTTTTGTTTTTGTTTTTGTGTATTTTTGTTCGTACGCTCGTGCTTGGTCCGGAATCCTGAAACAACCGAGGAATAGGTCGTTTTAGGCACTTATTTCCTGTAGTATCATGCATTTTGACCGTAGTCTCTTCTGATATACTTCCATAAGGCCGGTGTCCGCTATTGGCGGTATGTCATCATGGTTCGATGAGATATTTGTCACATCCAATAGCTTGTCGATGGTAATAGGGATAAACTTAGATCACAAATTAAAAAATCATCGACGAAATATTAGAGTAATTTGTTAGATAAAAATTTTATGGTCGTAATTCATAAACTTTAAAAGGGGGTTTCGAGCATTCCTATAAATATTACACTTGGTTAATATGAAGAAGCGATAAAATTTAAATTATGGTTGATATCTAGGAGAGATTGTATTAAGGAGTAAATACGGGGAAAAGTAAAAAATTAAGAAACCAGATAAGACGGGTATAATATATGTCAATGGATGCTAGGATACTTGGTTCGAATAGGAGTATAATTTCAAATTTTATCAAATTCTCAACAATTAAAGGATTTAAAGGATTTAAAGGATTTAAAGGATTTAAAAGATTTAAGAGTTTTAATCATGGGCAAGAGAGTATTAATAGGGACATCTGGATGGGGTTATGATGAGTGGTTAGGACCTTTTTATCCAAAAGGGTTAAAAAAGGAGGATTATCTTTCGTATTATTCGGAGATATTTTACACTAACGAGATAAACACCACCTTTTATAACATTCCTTCGAAATGGATAGTTAAGAACTGGGTAGATAAGACTCCTTCAAATTTTTTATTTACGGCAAAAGTGCATAAAGCTATAACTCACGAGCATAAATTGGATGTAGATTTGTGTTCGGCTGATTTGAATTACTATTTAACGGCGATGAAGCCTTTAATTGACTCGAAAAAGTTATTGGGGTTCTTAATCCAGCTACCTCCTTCGTTCAATAAGACGGATCATTTCGGAGCGCTTAAAGAATTCATTCGTTCTTGGCCAGGTGATCTAAAAGAGGATGGGTATCATTTGATTATAGAATTTAGGCATTTATCCTGGATGGATGATGAAGTATTTGCGTATCTGAAAAAGAGGGAGCTTACGTATTGTGCTGTGATTGAACCGTTATTGCCTCCTAGAATGGATGTTACTGATCCAAGATTTGCGTATATTAGATTTCACGGTTATGGTAAAAAGCCCTGGTTCGATTATTACTTCAAAGACGAAGAAATAAGGAAATGGGCGGCATCTATTAGGGAGGTGATAAATCAAGCTGATACTGTCGGAATTTATTTTAACAATCACTTTTCGGGTTATGCTGCTAAAAATTCGATTATGATGATGCGCGAACTGGATTTAGAACCAAGAAACGACCCTAAGCGAGTTAGTATATTAGACATAAAGAAAAAATCTGGTACGCTTTCTTCGGGTCAAACGGGGTTAGATAAGTTTTTAAACTAATATGTGTGAGTATCATTTGAGAACTGAAGTAGGATTTTTATTGCTAAGAAGAGTTAGTTAACCTTTGAGTCGAAAAGTGGTTAAAATTGGGTTTATTGGAGCAGGGTCTATTGGTAGTCTGTTCGGAGGATATCTTGCGTCTGTTCACTCTGACGAGAATCCTTTAGAGATTATTTTTTTTGGAAGGAGAAATCACGCGCTTGCGATAAACAAGGAAGGTTTACGCTTGACCGCTGGCGAAAAAGAGTTGTATTTAAAAAACATTAAGGCTTACGAAAGTGCGAAAGATTTTACGGGATCATCGGAGATAGGTGATGCCTCTAAGTTTGATTTCCTTTTTCTAACGACAAAGGCATACGATACCGAGAGAGCCATGGTTCAGTTTAAGAGTATAATTGAATCAAGTAACTGGCTTATAATTCTACAAAATGGCGTTGGTAACGAGGCGTTAGTAAAAGAATATTGCAATGAGGATAAGATTCTAAGAATAGTTACGTCTCATGGTGCTCTGTTGGAGAATCATGGGCATGTACGTCACACTGGTATAGGTTTTACAAAAATTGGATTTGCATATTTGAAACCAGATAATATAAACATTAAAGATTACGGTAGAGCAGAGGAGAGCTTAATGGATTTAAAGAATCTATTAAGCGCTGGGGGTTTGCAGACAGAGATTGTTGAGGACATAATTAAATGTTCTTGGGAAAAAGTTTTTGTAAATATTGGTATTAATGCAATAGGTGCTCTTACAGACTTAACAAATGGTCAGCTATTAGAGAAAAATTCTTTAAGAAAAATGATGGGAAATGCGGTTAAGGAGGCTTTAGAAGTAGCGCACATGAAGCAAATAGATTTATCGAATAGAGATTATGTAGAGTTAATGTATTCTGTAGCTAAGAAAACATATAATAACAAAAATTCAATGTTACAGGATGTTTTAAAGGGAAAACCTACCGAAATTGACTTCATAAACGGCAGAATTGTAGAATTTGGTAAGAAGTTGGGAATAGAAGTAGTTACAAATGAGTTATTAACTGCTTTAATTAAAGGGTTAGAAAGTTCGTTTTAATTTGAGATTTACGCTTTGAGGATCATGTAATAGGCATTTTCCCCGTCTCTATAATACTTTTCTTTTATGCTGTGAGTTTGGAAATTAAATTTCTTGTATAGGTTAATAGCCTCGTAGTTACTAATCCTTACTTCTAACACAAACTCGTCAACTTTGTATTTTTTTATTTTTTTCATAGAGTGAGCTAACAGCGTCATAGCAACTCCTAATCGCCTATAGCTTTTTGAGACTGCAATAGACACTAAATGCCCATTATTTTTTAATTTCAGACTAGTAATTGCGGGGGCTCTTTCAACTCTCCACATTATGTATCCAATAATTTCTTCATTACTGTTACACGCTATGAGGAATGACTCAGGATAATTATCTAAGATACTTTTATAAAAAAAATAGGGGTAGTCTTCTGGTAATTCTTGTTCGTTTACTTCGATAACGCCTTCTAGATCCTCTAAAGTACATCTTCTTACAACAATAGGATTAGTATCGCTAAAATTGCCAGAGTATTTGATCTGCGTATCTTTGTCTGTGCCCATAATTATATGAGTCTTAGATATTGTTCTTTATATATAAAATAGTTGCTAAATAAATATTATTTTAGAACTTTTTAAGCTTTTTTAATTAATTAAAAGCTTTAAATGCTGTTTCTTAATTTTATAAAAGCGTCTTTTTTTTGTTGTTTTGTGTATTTAATTATTGTGTCTAAAGTCAATTGAATATTTTTTTTATTATCAAACCTTTCTATAATATTTTTCAAGTCTTTTTCATCGGCGTTTTTTAATTTCTTAGCAACCTTAATCATTTCCGGCAATACTCTTATGATATTGTCTACGATTGTAATATCAGCCCATAAGGAAGTTCTACTTATTGGATTTAAATCGACTGCGACTATTTTTTTCCCAATTTTTTTTAAAGCTTCTGTTCTATCTCCGTCCTCTAGGGGGACGAATACGACATCAGCTATTTTTATGCCGTTTGGATCCACATTTCTTCTATTGCTAGATAATTCTTCTATTTCGACCATATTTTGTTCGTCGAGCCCCAAAATCTTTTTAGCTCCCGCACCCTGTAATAAATTCTTAATTGCTTCAATTCTTCCTTCTTTTCTATAAAATAAGTTAATTTCAAGTGGTGCATTTATAATCTCTGAAAGTTCTACCAACTCATTTGGACATAAAGCTGCAGTGTTCCCGTTGACGCTAATAATAGCATGTGTTGCTGTAAGAAGCAAGGCAACAGCTGCTTTTATAGCTTCCTTTGCTGTCATACTGGTTTTTTCCCCTAACATGTAATCAAAACATTCTCCTCTACCATGCGCGATCAAACCCGCTTCAGCTACAACTAATGTTTTCATTCCCTCAATTATCTTGTGTCGATATTTTAAACTTTCAGAACGGGGATGATCTTTAGGGACATCGTGATCTTGGTCATTATTAGTAGTCATAATTTAAATGTTTCACATATATAGTTGTTTATATAGTTTGAAATAAAGAAAAACTATTAATCTTTTGGATCTTTCTAATTTTTGTTGATTCGTATGGCTTTAACCGAAGAGAGTAAAAGTAATGATTTACAAATATTTCAAACAAAGAGGTTACTTAATCAGTTAAAGGAAAAGAAGGGCTTTCACACGGAGTTAGTTTCGTTGTATATTCCTCACGATCGTAAGATCTCTGATGTTACAAATTATCTTAAGAATGAAGTAAGCGAAAGTCAGAATATAAAGTCAAAATTAACGCGGAAAAACGTTTTAGATAGCATATCAAGCATAGTAGGTCAGCTGAAAAACATTACTGAAGTGCCTGAGAATGGTTTAGTTATGTTTTCTGGTGCGATCCCGCAAAATAATACTCCGGGGACAGAGAGGAATGAGTTATATATTGTACATCCTCCTGAAAAAGTTTTAACCTTTAGATATCATTGTGCAAGTGAGTTTCTATTATGGCCGTTAGAAGATATGCTCGAAACAAAGGCAACTTATGGATTAATTAGCATAGGAAGAAAAGAGTCTGCTGTAGGATACTTAAGAGGAAATCATGTGGAAATAGTGAGGGATTTTACTTCAGGGATTCATGGTAAGCATAAAGCTGGAGGTCAGTCTCAGAAAAGATTCGAACGGGGAATAGAAGAAGCAGAAACCAGATTTTACAGAAGAATCTCTGAGGAAGTTAACAAATTATTTTTAGTAATGGAAGATTTACAAGGTATTTTCATAGGAGGACCTGGGCAATCTAAAGAAAAATTTGTAAACGATGAAAGCTTAGATTATCGATTACGAGATAAAATCTTGGATGTCGTTGATCTAGGTTATGGTGGAACTGAGGGAATCCGGGCGTTATTAGAAAAAATTAAAGATAAAATAGCCAATGTAAAGTACGTGAGAGAAAAGCAATTAATGCAATTATTCCTAAAGGAAATTTCAAACGATACTGGTTTAGTCGCATACGGTCTTGAGGAAGTGCAAAAAGCTTTAAATATGGGTGCTGTAGATAAATTAATTCTTTCTGAAAAATTAAATACCGTTCAAGTAAATATCACTTGTTCCAATTGTAATTATAAAGAATCTAGGACAGTAAGGGAACAGGAACGAAATAAATTAGAATTGTCTATTCAGGATGAAAGTTGTCCTGATTGCGGTTCTAACGCCTTCAATGTAAGCAGTGCTGTTTTAATAATTGAAGAGCTTGGTTCCATCGCAGAAACTATGGGAACTGATGTAATTATAATTTCTCCAGAAACTGAAGAAGGAGAAATGTTATATAGCACTTTCGGTGGAATAGTCGCGATTCTTCGATTTAAATTAACTTATTAGAGTAAATTTTATAGTATTTATTTTAAGAGCTTCATAAAAAAAAAATGTAAGAATATTACAGAGATAAACGAAAAGAATTATTGTGGATTAATATGAACTTACCTGAGATGTTATTAAATTTAAAAATAATAATGTTTGGTGGGAAGGGAGGTGTCGGGAAAACAACTTGCGCTTCAAGTTCTGCGATATGGGCCGCAGAGCATGGAAGAAACACTTTAATTATCAGTACTGACCCTGCTCATTCTTTAGGGGACAGTTTCGGGATAGCACTTCCTCCCGGCGAATCAACAAAAATACCCGGTGTAGAACGCTTAACTGCTTTAGAAATAGACCCTAAAGCGGATATGTCAGAATATAAAGGTTTAACTGGCATGAGCCCGGTAGAAGGAAGGGAAATGCCCGATATAATGGGCGGATTGCCAATGATGGAAGAATTACAAGATATTACCTCGATGAGCCCTCCGGGGATAGACGAAGCTTTCGCATTATTAAAGGTTTTAGAATTTATAGAGACGGATCACGATTACGATTTAGTTATATTTGACACGGCACCAACGGGTCATACATTGAGATTTTTAAGCCTTCCAGAAACATTATCAGGCTGGATAGGTAAATTATTGAAGATGAGATTAAAATTAGGAAATCTTATGGGATTGATGAAGAGTCTTTTTACAAGCGGGGAAAGAAAAAAAGATAATTCTTTAGAAGTTTTAGAGAGATTAAAAGATTCAATCATTAGAGCACGAGATGATCTTACTAACCCTATGAAAAATTCGTTTGTTGTAGTAATGATACCAGAAGAAATGGCTATTTCAGAAACGGGGCGCCTTTTAAACGAACTATTAAAATATAATATTCCTGTTTCAAATATTGTTGTGAACCAATTATATCAAGATGAGGATGATTTATGTGATTTTTGCCGATCGAGAAGAAAGATGCAAGCTAGTAATTTGCTTAAAATTCAGAAAGTCTTTAGAGATGAACTCGGAAAAAAATTAATCGAGATTCCGCTTTTTAGGGGAGAAATCAGAGAATATGACAATTTGAAAATATTTGGCGAGCAGCTCGTCAAATGAAACTAGTTACGAAACTCACTTAGATATTTACAGTATAAACAGATATTTGTTTTACCACACGGATACCCACATTTTTTGCAGGAATTATAGGATTCAGGTATGTAATATTTAGAAAAAATTTCAGACATCTCCAAAAATCCGTTGAGCAAATTGAATTCTATTTCGGGGCTGAATTTTTTGCATTCCTGAATGAATTCTAGAACACGTTTCCTTAAAATTGGATCTTCCTCTCTGTAGGGGCAATGTGAAGGGTAATAGTTAATTTTTTTCAGGTTTGCATAAAGGAATATTTCTTCTTCTGGAATTTTCATTAGCGGAGTGATTCGCCTAATGAAGTACTTTTTTATTTCTTTACTTTTTTCTTTAAAAAGATATTGATTAGCAATTAGCTTAAATCTTTTAGTAAGAATATTCATTAAATACGTTTCTGCTATATCTGTTAAATTATGACCCATCGCGAGGACATCAGCACCTAAGTTTTTTGCGGTTTCGTTTAAAATTCTTCTTCTAAGCGTAGCACAAAAATTACATGCGTATGTATTTTTGGTTGCACACTTTTTCAATTCTACTATCTCATCTAATGTTTTACCGGTTTTCTCTTTAAACGAAACGATTTCATGTTCTATTTTATGTTGTTTACAGAATTCAATTGCATTCTTTATACTATTATTTCTATATTCTCTAATTCCTTCATCAATAGTTAGTGCTATTATGGGATTCGAATGATAACTATTTGCTTGAATAAGTTTAAGGTTATATAGTAAAGAGAGAGAATCTTTTCCACCAGAAATACCAACAACGATTTTATCATTTGGTTTTAGCATATTATATTTAGATATTGTCTGGGAAATATTTTTCTCAATTCTTTTCGTAAAACAATTAGTACATATTAATTCACCAGAATATTTTCTGTGGACTACGAGAGAATTTTTACTGCAATAGTCGCAAGTAGCAGTTTTAAGAAAAACATTATAGGAGCTATCAAAATTATTAATGAAAATCACATCAGCGATTTAATTAAATCCAAAAAAGATCAAATCCAAACATCACATATGATAACACGAAGTTCCCAAGAATGAGGCTTAACGCTACAATTCTTATCGCATTTAAGACATTATTTTTAATTTTTCGTTTATTATCGTACCAGTATTCGAAAGAAACCTCAAAGACTGAATTTTTTTTTAGTTTCGTAGTTTCAGGAAGTTTCACAGATACTGTGTCTTTATATCCGTCTCCTATTGAGTCAATTAATTCATAATTATCTTTTCCCAAGAGGACCTCACCATTTTGATTGCTCTTATAATCCTCCTTCAATATTATTTTAACATATTCTACATTTTCAACTCGGTATTCTGTTAATTTGCACTCCGTATCGGTTCCTTTATAGACTAATCGATCTGTTTTTTTCTTTTTAGTTTTATAGTCTTCGCCAAATATCCAATTAATTAATTCTTTTACGAATCTATCCCCATCAAAAATGGGCAGGGGCATCATATTAAAGATAGTTATACTAAAAGCTATAACAAAAAGCCATAAAAGCTCTTTGATGAGAAAATCAGGCCAATTACTCGTAAATAATTTTGCTAAGTCATTTTTATGCATCCAATAAGAATTACTTTGAACACCAATGAAAACACCAACAATTTCTACATCTAAAATGTAATCGTTTCCTGTGTTTGTCGTAAGGTTTATCGCTTTTAGATTAAAGTCAGTTAGCAAAAGTTCTAAAGTATCGCCATTTGAGGTATTAACAGCTGTTCCATTCACTTTTGAGATCAGTATGTTAGTTTCAGTACTACTCGAGTAATTATAAGTAATTATTAATCCTGTACCGTTTGGTATATATTCATAACGGATTCCTATATCATATCGAGGACCCACAGTAACATTTTTCTCAGAGTAAGAATCGCTAGACGGATTGTATATTTTAAAAGTTAGATTTTCTCCTATTGCGAATTTAACTCGAGTAGAATTACTTAGTATTGAAGTAAGGCTTATGCCCTGATTTAAATCAAGGTTTAAAAATTGGCTATCTGGATCATTTTGATGTTTGATTGCAACGATAGCATCACCACTCTCAAGATTTCCATAATTAAAACCTCCGTCTTGAGGTGTTAACACGCTATAAACTTGAGTCACCTGTCCGTAGAAAGGAGAAACAAGAGTTGGAAAACTTAATATTAATAGGAACGCCACACCTGCAGTTATAGCATTCACAAATGTTCCTGAAGTAGCTATTCTAAACCGGGTGTTTCTTTTAAATTTTGGTGATCTTAATTCTCTCTCATCAACTTCTACAAAAGCGCCAAATCCAACTAAAAAAAATAAACCAACTCCGAGTACACCTGTTGATTTAATTTCCACCCCATCATTATTCGCAGAAATGCCATGAGCAAACTCGTGAGTAGTCAAAATAAATAATAATGGCAATAACAGATAAAAGAAAACGGGTAAGTCGATAGTAACCCCGGGGATAAGTGGGATAATAGCGTTTTCTAAGCTAGGTTGGATTAAAAGGTTTAAAATGTTCGTAAAGAAAAAGTAAAAGCCATAAATTGTAAATCCAAAAGATACGAATATACCTATATTCCAAAATACCCTCCAAAATCTAGGGCCTTTTTTCGATATTCTTCGAATGAGGTTATTGAGTTTTTTGGTTTTAAACATAGCGAGTAAAGGGAAAAAGAAAGTGTAAGCCTCTTTTTTGTTTCTGAGTAAAAAGATAAAAATAATCACAATAACCCAAAAAATTAAAGATACGATAAACCAAGGGTTTAACAAAAAATCTACAATAAGATCGAGTAAGGTCATAAAACGCTAGTAATTGCTAATTCACGTAATAAAAAGGTTAATTTAGAGTAAAAATTAAGGTTATTCTTTTTATTTTAAAAATGTTTTTAACAGCTATAAAATTAATTCTAACTTCTTTAAAATCCAATTATTAATCATAAATTTTTGTTTAACATTTTTCTGCGGAAGATATTGGTTATTAATGGCAGATTTTGGTATCCACTCTTCTTTGTTTGTAAAGTCAATTAAAACTGCTTTTTCCGTTTCTCCTACGATGGATCCATAAAGATTACTGGTGTCATTTGGGTCTTTTTTTGCCTTATTAAGTTCATGAGGAAGGTTTTGATTGTCTAGCGGGATGTTAATTTCGTCTGATTGAAACTGATTTTTTTGATTGCGTTTCTTTATTCTCTCAGTATTACCTTTTTTTTGTAAAGTAGAATAGATTATTTTTTCATCAAGGAAGTGGATTAAAAGAAGTCGCAAAATTTCAGTTTGAGCTAAATTGAGCCTTTTTGAGTATTTATCTACATTAATCCAAAGAACATCATGATTATTATCTTCCCAGTTAAAAGATACGGAGGATTCTTTACCTTTAAAGATGTGTTGACATTGCCATTTAAGAGTTTCATTGTTTAAAACTTTTAATATCATTACGATCTCTTCTAATGATAACTTAATCGCTTTGCCCTCGCTAGAAGAAGGTTTTTCCCAAACTCCGTTCGGTTTTTTTTTAAAGCAATGGATAAACATAAATGGGTTTGAGCTTGAAGAACTGCTAACGATTATCCCTGTATTCTGCCCAAAAAAGCTTTTTGAATGAGAATCAGCCATTTCGATAAATTTGTGTGTTATTTTAAATAATTACCTGTTAATATATATTGTACTAAAAAAACACCACTAATATCCACTTTAAAAATGAAAAGAAATTAATAGAAAAAATAATTATATTATCCATATTTTAAGAGTGATTCTCATAATAAAAACCTAAGCGGGGTGGGCTAGCCTGGTTTATGCCGCAGGGCTCATATCTCGACATTGTGTGAAAAAATAACTTTTTCACGCTTTTGGATGAGAAACCCTGAGATCGTTCGTTCAAATCGAACCCCCGCTATTTACACTCTCTGAAATTTTTATAATTCTGTCAATTATCGATTGACTTTAGAAATTATAAAAAAATAAAATTTAGATTTATTAGGTTATATTTAGTGTTTAATAATCATTTCTTTATGCGATATAATTTGAAAAATAATATAAAGCAAAAAAGAAAATTAAAAAAAAAGAATTATGAGTGACGCAAGATCCTACGAATATACGCCTCCAATTCGTTGTTGTATAAAGCATCTGTTAGAAGGTAGGTATAATGCTACTGAAAATTCTCTATATACTATTTTTGGAACTCTTAAAAGAGTTAGAATTGTTGCTACGATCACTAATCGAGAAGAATTTATGAGTAAGAGAAGTACCGATATAAATTCTGCATCAGAAGAAGTTAGCACTAATTTAAGATTTGAACTTGATGATGGCACGGGTATAATTTCTGCTGTAAAGTGGGATGTAGATGTAGAAAATTTTGGAGATTTAAATAAAGGAGTATCAGTTGATGTATTAGGAAGGGTAGGTTTTTTTGGTGAAAAAGTTCAAATTAATAACATTACCTTTATCAAGAAAATAATCAATCCTAACTATGTTTTGTTGAGAGAAGCTGATGTAATTAAAAAGATCAAATCAGGAAATCTCGTTGAGATCCCTGAAGATATTGTTATCGGTTCTGAGCTAGAAGAAGATTCGTTTTTTGACGATATTCCGAGCGATATTGATGTAGAAAAATTGTTTAGTGAAACGGAATCGCCTAAAGTAGATAAAATTAAAGAGGAGATTTTTGGTATAATTTATGAGTATTCACAAGACGGGAACGGAATAAGTCTTGAAGAACTACAGCGAAGAATGAATGTTTCTGAAAACAAATTGAGAACCTATATTAATGATTTGGTTATGGAATCAAGGATTTACCCAACTGAGGAAAATATCTACCAAAGTTACTAAACAGCATCATTTACAAATTGTTCTTTATTGCTAATTTCATTCTCAAAATCGTAAAATTAATTTTGTAAGGTTAATTATAGGACATTGTAGAAATATTAAGGACAGGTTGAATGAAATGGATTTAAATAATTATGACGATTTAATTGATAAAGCTTATGAAAAAATTCCAGAGAATGTAAAGAAATTATCTAGGTTTGAGATACCTAAAGTTGAAATAAGATTTGAAGCAAAAAACACATACATTACAAACTTTAACAGGATTATCAATATTTTGAATAGAGATCGAAAGCATTTTGTAGGAGTATTTCTCAAAAAAGTAGGAACTATGGGAGAAATAAGAGGGCAACAATTGTTTTTAAAGGGAATTTACAAAGAACAAGTATTAAACAGACTCATTGAACTCTTTACAAAAACATATGTATTATGTAAAATCTGTAATAAACCAGATACGGATATTCAAAAAGAAGGTAAAAAGATTTTTCTTAAATGCACAGCTTGCGGAGCGAGAGAAGAAATTAAAGAAAAATAATCGTCTATTAATGAGGATTAAATGAAAGTATATCTTAAAATCCATAGACATAGTGACATTGAAACAATCGCTTGTTGCGATGAGGCTTTATTAAATCAAATCTTTACTGAAGGTAAATTAAGAATTGAGATTAGTTCCACTTTTTTTGGAGGAGATCTTCTAGCTATAGACAAAGCGATTGAAATACTAAGAGGAGCGTCATACTTTAATATAGTTGGAGAAAATATAACTAACATGGCTATAGCACAGAAAATACTTTCCAAAGAAGGAGTTAGAAAAATAAATAATATACCAATGGCTATGAAAATGATGTTTTGATGCCTCACAGATTTTGTGCAATATGTGGTAAAGTAATTGATGAATTTGCACCTCATTTTGGTATGTGCCTTAATTGTTATTTAGAGGAAAATCCATTATTTGAGTTACCGAATAATTATAACTTTAAGTTATGTATTGATTGCCAAAAATACTCAAAAAAAGAGGAATGGATCGAATCTGAGAGTAAAAATTTGTTCAAAATCATTGAGGACGCGTTAATTCGCTTTTTATTAAGAAATTATGTAAAACAAGATATGATAATATTCTCGTTCTCATTCGATACACTTGTATACTCTTCACGAGATCTTTTAACTTCTTTAGATGTTACAATATTGGGGAAATTAAGGGATAATCAAAAGATTTCACATCACCAAACCCTAAAACTGAACATTAATTATGATCTATGCAAAAATTGCACTAATTTAAGGGCAGGAATGTATTACCTTTCGATCATCCAATTGAGGGTGACTGATAAGTCTCAATTTGAAGTTATTAAAGAAGCCTTAGACCAGATCTCGTTTTTCGTAGAAAACCTATTTGCTAAAAATAGTACCCAGTATATTTCGAAAATAGAAGATCAAAATCTTGGTGTGGATCTCTACTTAAGCACAAATGAGTTGATGAACCGAATTATTTTACATATGAAAGCGAATTTTAACTTTATTTTAAATCGATCAAAAAAGTTGGTAGGCAGAGATTCTCAAAAAGGAAGAGGTATTTATAGATTAAAAGCCCTAATAAAATTCTTACCATTTAAGAAAAACGACGCTGTTATAATCAATAAAGTCAGATATTTAGTTGAAAATATTACTAAGAATAGAGTTGTACTAAGAGATGAAAACAGTTCTAAACATGTTAAGAACTTTTCTTTTTTTATTAAGGATAAAATATCTTTAAAGACGATTAAGGGGGCGGATTGATTGGGAAAAAATCACACCGAAGAGGAGCGGAACGACGAAGAAGAACTCGATAATCATGTAAGTAACGACAATATGGAGGACATCTTCGATAAAAATATAGATAATTTAGTTAAAAAGCAGATTGATTCAAAACGCGTTAAAAATATCGATCAAACTAAGAAGAGGGCTACGGTAGATTCTGTATTTGATGAAAGAATGTATTTACAAGTTAGTAAATTATTAAAATCTGGAATTTTAAGCCGTATCGAAGGGATAATTTCTGCGGGTAAAGAAGCAAATGTGTATCTTGCTTATGGTCAAAATAATAAAGAATACGCAGTAAAAATATATAAAATTGATACAAATACTTCAAAATGGATGAGAAATTACATTATCGGAGATCCTAGATTTAAAAAGGTTCCAAATAATGTTTCTAAAATAATCTATCTATGGGCAAGTAAAGAGTTTAAAAATCTTAAAAGAGCTTACAGAGAGGGTTTAAGTGTACCTGAACCTCTTTATATAAAAAATAATATTCTAATAATGGATTACATCGGTTTTGGTTCAATTCCAGCACCCAAACTCAAAGATATAAAATTTCCTAAGGACCCTATCAAATTATTAAACGAAATCCTCTATTTTATTAAAAATTTATATCAAAAAGCAGCTTTAGTACATGGTGACTTATCTGAATTTAATATTTTATACCATAATCAAAAACCGGTAATAATTGACATATCACAAGCAGTAACAATACATCATCCAAAAGCGGAAGTATTTTTGGTAAGGGATATCACAAATATTTTTAATTATTTTGATACGATAGGAGTAGAAGTACCAAATCGAGAAGATTTTTACTATGAAGTTATAAACTTAGAATAGATAAATGGATAAATATATGTTGTAGAAAACATATGATTTAAATTAGGAACATGAAAATAGGACAAAATCGAATTGCTGTAATAATCGGAAAAAACGGTGAAACTAAAAAAGATATAGAAGATGTTTTGGGAGTACAAATTAATTTAGATAGCAAAACTGGAGATTGTGAAGTAAAACCTTTAATTGAACACCCTAAATACACTGCCCTTAATACTTTTATTGCTGAAAAAATATTGAATGCTATCAATAGAGGATTTAATCCGACAAAAGCTATGAAGTTATTAGATGAGACTTTTGACATAGAGGTTTTTAATCTATACGATTTGTTAGGAAAATCTGAGAAGAAAATAAAAAGATTGAAGGGTAGAATTATTGGTAGAAATGGAGAGATGAGAAGGGCTATAGAAAGATTTGCCGAGAGTTATGTTTCTGTTTATGGAAAAACAGTTTCGATTATATCTGACTATGACAATCTACAAATATCGAGAAGAGCAGTAAATATGTTGTTAAGCGGAATGCCTCACCACTCTGTATTGAAATTTTTAGAAGATAAATATAACGAGAAAAAGAAAGAAGAATTCCGAAAAATGTACAAACCTCAATTTTAATATTGATTCATCCAAATTTAAGTATTTAAGCGATGAAGTTTTAAATGAGTTCATAATTTAATTTTGTAATTGAATCTAAAATATCCTTCCCATATATAACTTCTTTAATTTCAGATTGTAGCTGTTGGACTGTGTCAATCTTCTCATTAATATAAAGCTCTTGATAAGTTTCCTTTTTTTCACTGAAATGAATTTCAAAACTTTTAATAGAGTAATAATCGGCAGAAAACGATTTAAATATCACAAGACTTCTTGGATATGTGTTTTTCTCTCTCATATAGATCGCCCATCCTTCATAAAAATACCTCACTTCAAAAAAAAACAAGTTTTTCCACTCGTCTAATCTCTCTAAAATTGAATTAACTTCATTTTGAGTTTTTAAGCTGTATTTATCATTCATATTATTGATTATAGAAGGAGATTTAAAAAGGAGAAGAAAAAATATTTCAATCAATAGAAAGCTCTCTAATATTTAGGATATCGTTAGAAAGTTTGCTTTCATTAAGATTCTTAGGTGAAATATTTTGGTTAAACGAAGAAACACTTGAGATATTTTTTCCAAAAATCTGTGGTGATTTTATTCCTGTAATAAGGAGCATAACTCTTAGGTATCCGTCAAATTCATCGTTTACGCGAGCACCCCAAATAACCATAGCATTGTTTACATCCATCTTTTCCGATATTTTCTTTGCAACTGAATTTGCTTCGGCTAATGTCATATCGTTCCCTCCACATATATGAATCAGAGCTCCTTTTGCGCCATCAATAGATACATCTAACAGCGGTGAGTTGAGAGCGTCTTCGATAGCGTCTTCTACCCGATTATTTTTGTCACCAGACTCGCCTACTCCGACTATTGCAACTCCTCCAGTACTTAAAATTGTTCTAACATCAGCAAAATCTAAGTTAATCAGTGATGGTAGCGAAATCGTTTCAGTTATTCCTTTGACCATAGTTGCTAATACTTCGTCTGCAACGCTAAACGCCTCGATGATGGGCAAGTCTGGAGCTATGTCTAGAAGGCGGTTGTTATCGATTACCACTAGCGTGTCAGCATATTTTTTTAATTCGTTAAGACCGATTTGTGCTTTATTAATACGTCCAATTTCGGTTTCAAAAGGTAAAGTAACTACCCCAACGACTATAGCCCCTTCAAGTTTAGCTATTTCTGCTACAATAGGCGCACTACCAGTTCCCGTTCCACCCCCTTCTCCGCAAGTTATAAAAACTAAGTTAGACTCTCTAAGTATTTTAGTTAAATCTTCACGAGACTCTTCTGCGGCTGCTCTTCCCACATCTGGATTACCTCCAGCACCTAATCCCCTTGTTAAATTTTTTCCAATTAATAATTTTATATGAGATTCCACACTTTCTAAATGCTGGAGATCTGTATTTACAGCCACACATTTTGCTCCTCGAATTCCTATTTTCATTAATCGATTGATAGTATTGTTACCAGCTCCCCCGCATCCAACTATTTTAATATTCGCGTAGCCAAAATTTTCTCGGGTTGGTCTTACTACTTCTCTTTTTTTAGCATTCTTTATTAGAGATTCCATTAGAAACGACGCGATGTTATATTTTCGTTATAGAAATAATATTAATAAAAAATTAGAATGAATATAATATTCACATATTACGCACACATCAAGAATTATGGGTTTAATTTAGAGAAAAATCGTGGTGAACGAATGGATCAAAAATTTGAGAAATGTTTCCATCTTCTATTAGAGATATATCTGGGAGAAGATAAGGAAATCGATTTGAAAAGGTTAAACAATATGCCCCAACATTAGTAATCAAAACAAGATCTCCTTCTTTTAATTCTTTTGTGAAAAAGTAATTTTTGGCTAGAACATCTTGATCGGTGGGTACAATTCCAGCAATAGAGGTTTTGTATTTATGAGGGTCATTTAGTCGAGTTATATTGTAAAACCGTAAAGAAGCTTTCGCAAACTTGGGACATATGTGATTACCAATATTTAAAAAAATCCATCTATCTTTATACACTTTAATAACTTTTGCTAAGAATATCCCAGCATCTCCAACAAAATAACGTCCTGGTTCAAAATAGATATTCTTAAATTTAAAATCGAAATTAGTTAAAATTAACTTTATTTTTTTAGCTATTTCAACCAATTGGTGCTCGGGCATAATAACTGCTTCAGGAAACCCACCTCCTAAATTTATATTTTCTATTCTAAATCCTACTTTTAATAAAATTTTAATTTTTTCTAGAACATTTCTTAGATTTTGTTTAAATTGCTCAAAGTTATTCATCTGAGTAGAATAATGAGATAATATGGTTGTTATTTTAATATTCTTATATTCATTTTTTATTTTTTTTAGTAATGTAAGGTCGAATTCATCAAGATCAATTCCTAATTTGCTTCCAAACTTCTGAGTATTTAATCTAAGGCAAATTTCTTGTACCTTTTTATACTTTTTAGCAATGGAATCTATTAGAATTACATCGTTCAAGTTGTATACGACGATTTCCTTAATATTCTCCAAGATACATTTTTCAATAAGTTCTTGAGGTAAATATGGACCCCCCACAATAATTTTTTCAGATGGAAATTGTAGCTTTAAAGCTAGTTTTAATTCAGGTAGCCCAATTAGTTCAGCACCTACACCTTCCGATTGGACAATTCTGCAAATATCGGGCAGATAATTAGCTTTGAATGAATAGAAACATTGGAAGTTATCAAACACTGACTGGAATGCTCGACAAAAAGAGTTAATGTTATTTTTTACTCTTTTTGCTAAAAAAATCATAAATGGGGTTTGTTTGTTTTTAAAAATTTCACTTGCTATTATATCACCAATCAATAACTTACCATCTTTTTTTATCAAATGGGGATTTCCTGATAATTTTTTCAATTTGTTCACCTCAGTTATGAATTAGTTCCATGTAAACTTGATGGGTTTTTTTTGCTACATCATGCCAAGAAAGGTTTTTTTGTACTTTTCTTTTACCTTCTTGTCCCATTTTATTACTAAAATGCTCGTTTTTCAGGAGTGATACAACTTTATTAGCAATATCCTCATAATTGTTAAATTCAACAAGTAGTCCATCTAAGTTATTTCTAATAACTTCGGGAGTCGCTCCTATATTCGCCCCAATAACAGGCTTACCTGAAGCCCAAGCTTCCAAATAAGCAATTCCGTAAGCGTCACTTCTACTTGGCATCAGATAAATGTCTGTTTCCTTAAACGCTGCTATTTTTTTTGGATCGTAATATCCTTTTAAATTATCTGGAGTTAAGTTGACTATCCGTGGTTTGATAATCTTTTGGAGTTTAGAAAGCTCTCTATTGAAAGCAATTGTAGAAGGACCGATAAATACAAAATAAACTTTAGGGAACTGCTTTAAGATATTAGGAATTGTCTTTAAGATTGAGATAGCTCCTTTTTCATAGTTTTTGTAACCACAAAATAATACCATTTTATAGTCTTTTTCATTTGGCCTAAAAAATTTATGTTTAAAGCGAAATTCGTTTTTGATTTGTTCTGAAGATTGATTAAATTTCTTGAAATTTACTCCCATTGAAATTATTTTTATTTTACTTTCTGAAATACCTAGTTTTTTCGTTAACACTTTTTTCTCCAAAGCTGTACAAGCGATTATCCTATCAAACTTTTTAAGGGCCTCAACAAGGTGTTTATTATGATATCGTGGATTTGAAAAATGGAAAAAAGGAGTACAAACAGTTGGTTTATTTACAAGTTTCCCAAGCATTAAAGCAATTAATAAATTGAAGTAGGGAAAAAATGTCGCATGAATTAAATCAAAAGAAAAATTTATTGGTAATTTTATTTTTTCAATTAAACTATCCAGATACGGTCCGTTTTTTAAGAATTCT
>Ga0307376_10002270_pt1 | contig 19142 bp, 22 predicted proteins | sample TR2MG_FD_202536 | JGI IMG/M metagenome (GOLD analysis project Ga0307376, IMG submission 202536) | Soil microbial communities from Risofladan, Vaasa, Finland - TR-2 | ecosystem: Environmental > Terrestrial > Soil > Coastal area > Acid sulfate soil | place: Finland: Risofladan, Vaasa | collected...
CAAGGTCCATTTCAGGTCAGTTTTAGAGATTGGGGGGTAAACTTCCATGAAGAACCTGTTAACGCTGATCCAGGAAAGACAATCGGCCAGAGGGCTTTTTGATCCCGCCCGTCCGGTAGCGACAGAGGATCTTTTGCAGATTTTGGAGGCGGGGCGCTGGGCTCCATCAGCGCACAACATGCAGAATTATGAGATCATCGCCGTTGACGATAAGAAGCTTCTGGAAGCTATAGGTGACATAAAGTACCAAATATCAGATACCTTCATCGACGAAAACTATAGGCAGTTATCATTTTCGGAAGAGGAACTACTCAATAAGAAGGTCGGCATTATAGCGAGCAGGTTTCCGCCGGCCTTGAGAACTCCGCGGGTTAAGACGGACAACGACACCGGTGAACCAGTCGTTACTTCTTTGGGGAGGCTGGTCCAAACCAGTCCTGTTCTGCTAATTGTGCTGTATGACCCCGATCGGAGGGCTCCGGCTTCAGAGGGGGATTTCCTGGGTATCATCAGTCTGGGTTGTGTTATGGAAAACATGTGGCTCATGGCCAAGGATCTGGGGATCGGCTTCCACGTCATCAGTGCCCTCGGCGCGGGTCCGGTGGAGAAAGAGGTAAAAAGCCTACTCAATGTTCCCGCGCATCTGAAGATCGCCTTCGCTTGCCGTTTGGGTTACCCCGTCTTACCGCCCGGCCCCTACCTCAGGGTGCGCCGTGATGTGGAGGATTTCACCCACCATAACAGGTTCGGCAACAAGGGCTTGGCCTGAACCGATCCCGGCAAGTATGTCCTAGTCGAGAAGCCTCCGCACAATGATATGTTTGTGCGGAGTTTTTTTGCTTGTCGTTCTTAGCTTAACGGCATGGGCCGGATAACAGGCCCCTCATCCAAGCTAGACGCGGTCTAGGGGCGTAAGCCCCTGCCGTTGGTCGGCCGGTAGCGAAAAGACGGCGCCGCACACTCCGACCAGGATGAGCAGGCCGCCCGCAAAGAGACGGGCGGTCAGGACCTCACCCAGGAAAAAGTGGCTCGAGACGGTGCCGGTCAGGGGCTGGATGAAGAAAAAAAGGGAGGCAAACGCCATAAGACACGCGCTCATGAGGAAGCGCAGCCACACGAGGGGCAGCGGCGGCCAAACAGCCATCACGGCCTTCGACACAACGTAGAGACCGCCCCACACGGCGCAGGCCATGGTCAGGGCCAGGCCGCCCCGGAAAAGGGATCCGTTCATCACATAGCCCCGCTCAGTGGCCGCCCTTGTTCACGACGTAGACCAGGGTATCCACCACCCGGTTGGAATAGCCCCATTCGTTGTCATACCAGGCCAGGACCTTGACCAGGGTGTCCTCGACGACCATGGTGGAAAGAGCGTCCACGATGGAAGAGTGAGGGTTGTCGTTATAGTCGCGCGACACCAGCGGCTCCTCGCTGAAGGCCATAATACCCTTCAACTCGCCCAGGGACGCTTCCTTGAGGGCGCCGTTCACCGCCTCCACACCGGCGGGTCTTTCCAACTCCGCTACCAGGTCCACGATTGAGACGTTGGGCGTGGGCACCCTTAAGGACAGGCCGTTCAACTTGCCCTTCATCTCCGGGATGACCAGGGCGACCGCCTTGGCCGCGCCGGTGGTGGTAGGGATGATGGATAGCGCTGCCGCGCGCGCCCGGCGCAGGTCCTTGTGCGGCAGATCAAGGATCTGCTGATCGTTGGTATAGGAGTGGGCGGTGGTCATAAGGCCCCGTTTGATCCCGAAGCGTTCATGGAGAACCTTGACCACGGGTGCCAGGGCGTTGGTGGTACAGGAGGCACAGGAGATGATCCGGTGGTTGGCCGGGTCGTATTTGTCCTGGTTGACGCCCATCACGATGGTAACGTCCTCGTTTTTGGCCGGCGCTGAGATCAAAACCCTTTTGGCACCCCCGGCCAGGTGATGGGCTGCCAAGTCCCGTTCGGTGAAGCGGCCGGTGGATTCGATCACGATGTCCACTTTCATTTCGCCCCAGGGCAGGTTGGCCGGTTCCCGTTCGGCCAGCACCTTGATTTCCCGGCCGTTGACGAAGATGGCGTGCTCGCCCGCCTCCACCGTCCCCTGGAAAGGCCCGTGCACCGAGTCGTACTTGAGCAGGTGGGCCAGGGTGCGCGCGTCGGTAAGGTCGTTGACGGCCACCACATGGCACTCTGTGCAGGACAGACTGGCCCGCAGCACGTTGCGGCCGATCCGGCCGAACCCGTTGATAGCGACTGTAATCATGTACTCCCACTCCTCCTGTTTTGTTGCGCATTCCTGTCCATTAGAGTTCCCGCGGCCGGCCGGTTCTACAACCCCGCTGGCCGATCCTGCTAATTCTACCATCCGGCGCTACCGCTGCGCAAACCGCTCCGATAAAAAAACGTTAATGTCAGGTTAAGGCTGCGGTATAATATAGGCAAAAAGCCCGGTTGACAACCGGGTTTAAGGAGCGGGATCATGAACGACGTAATTGCAGCCATCTTGGCCCGGCATTCAGTGCGCCGGTTCACCCCGGATCCCGTACCGGCCGAAAGCATCGACCTGATCCTGACGGCGGCCCGCCGTGCTCCTTCGGCCGGCAACCGGCAGCCCTGGCTTTTCCTGGTAGTGGGTGAGGTCGGGGCAGACAATCGACCCATCCAAGCTTCCGGCGGGTGGAACTCCGGCCGTGCACTACTATGACGACTCGACCGGCCAATGGGTTGACATCGGCGGCACGGTGGACTGGACCAACGACACCGTCACGGTGACGGTCGGCCATTTCACCGAGTACGCCGTGATGGCGCAAGTGTCCACGCAGCCGGCGCCGCCCGCCGTGACCCTGAAGGACATCGCCGGTAACTGGGCGTACGCAAACATCGAGAAACTGGTATCCTTGGGCGCTATCACCGGTTATCCGGACGGCACCTTCCGGCCGCTGAATCATGCCACTAGGGCGGAGGCAGTAACGGTGATTGCCAGCCTGTTGAAGTAGCTCTGTGGGATAATGTAAGTCATGGGTCGCGACGGTGGAACGGAAATTTCCACCGTCGCGTTTCTTATACGGAAAGCAATATATATTCACATTTTGTTAGTTTGACCGGCGTCTAACAAAACGCAACGTCGTTTACGCGCGGATGGTTTTAGGAAGGGACTCCGAAGGGAATATCACGGTATCGGCCGGTACAAACACGGGCACCATTGAAGTTACCTATGGCAGCGCCCAGACGACATTAGATAATATAGCAAGTACGCAGACAATCACCATCATAGGCAGTTCAACAGCAAATACAGTTACAGTGAACGGTAGCATCCCTGATGCTGTCAACATTACGCTGAGCGGCGCAAATATCAATTTACCCGCGACAGGCAGTTCCATTGCCTTTTCTATCGGCTCCGGCTCGCAGGTCAACCTGAGCCTTCTCGGCACGAACACTCTGACCGGCGACGATTATTACGCCGGGCTGGGCGTGCCGACCGGCGCAACCCTCGATATAACGGCTGCCAGCACCGGGTCGCTGGCGACCACAGGTAACAATGGCGCCGCCGGAATCGGCGGCGGCACGGTGAACATCAACGGCGGCACGGTCACGGCGAGCGCCGGCAGCGGCACTTTAACGATTAACGGCGGGTCGGTCAACGCGAAAAACATACAGCCCGTCGTGTACAACAGCAACTCCGTTACGGAAAGCTTAGTCACCGTATCCGGCCTGCCGGCGTCTGCCAGTGTATCCTATACCGTCAACGGGGGGAATTCCGTCTCCTGCTCGACGGACGCCAACGGCATGCTCTATCTGTGGCTGCCCCTGTCCACCACAGTGAACATTGATATTGCGGCAAACGGTTCTTATTACGTTGCAACCGGCAACATCGGCAACGCCGGGAGTAATCCAAATCTCACCGCTTTGCTCTATACCATATCCACGACCAGCCTGCCTCCGGGGATCATCGGTCAGCCGTACAGCGCGTCCCTATCGGCTCAGAGCGGAACGGCCCCCTATACCTGGAGCGCCTCCGGGCTTCCGGCGGGGCTGACGCTCGACAGTTCGACCGGCTCCGTCAGCGGGACACCGACGGATACGGGAAACTTCTCCGTAGCCGTTACCGTCTACGATATGAACAACGAGAAGGTTTCGGCCACCCTTACCCTGACGGTCAACCAGACCTTCTCCATCGACCTGACCGGCCTCAGTGTGAGCCAGGGGACATTGAGCCCCGGCTTTGACAAAAACATCGTCGCCTACCAGGTTTATACATCTTCCAATTTGAGCAGCCTGGATGTCACCGTGCAAACGGCAGATCCCGCGGCGGGGCTGACCATCGGCGGCCAGACGGCCGAAAGCGGTGTGGGGCGCAGCGTCTATCTCAACCAGGGGGCGAATCTGATTCCCGTGGTGGTCACCGCGCCCGGTGGAGACAACCAGAAGGCTTACATCCTTTCGGTAAACGGCACGGTTGGCGACGACAACCTGGGCAGCCTGTCCGTGAGCACCGGCAGCCTGAGCTTCAACCCTGGCACCACTACCTACAACCTGGGGAGCGTGGACAGTTCGGTTTCCAGTCTCTCCCTCACCGCCAGCCCGGACGACCCCAAGGCCCTGATGCTGCTGAACGGCGGTCTTCTGCCGGCGGGGGTTCCCACGGCCGTTAATCTTGCCTATGGGTCGAATGAGATAGCGGTGATGGTGGTGGCGCAGGATGCCGCCACCAAGACCTACACCATCGACGTGACCCGTAACCAAGCCACTAGCCCGCCTACCGGGGGCGAGCAGTACACCGTCACCCCCGTAAGCGACCCGTCCTACACCATAGGTACCGCCGCGGGCGGTGTTCCAACGATGACCGTGAACAGCGGTGTATCGGGCTTCAAATACTTCACCGTTACCATAACGCCGGTGGTCAGCCAGGCCGGTAACGAAACCGCCGTCTTTGTTCAATACCGGAGCGGCGAGCAGATCGCCATCAACGCCATCAACACTGATTTTAACAGTGTGAACGGCGCCCAGGCCGGCTTCAACGTCCAGTCCGGGGACATGGTGAAAGTCTTTATCGTTGACGCTCTGACCAACCAAACCGGTTCCAAGCCGAACCCACTGTAAGGGGGGTTGGGAAAAATGATGCAATGGGCCGGGAGAACACTCACAGCGGTAGCGATTGCGGCGGTGGTGAGCCTGGTGCCCTGGCGGTCCAAGCCGCCGGGGTCACCCTGGACCTGGGTATTACCAGCGCGGCGGCGGGAGCGACGGTCGGCTACACCGGAACGGCCGCGCCGGGCGTAATGGTGCCGATCAAGATACTGGACCCGTCCGGGGATATCGTCTTCTACGACGAGGTTGCGGCCGACACCCAGGGCGACTACAGCGGCAGCTTTGTCGTCCTGGCTGTCGCCCCGGAAACCCTGACGGTCGTGGTCGGTTACGGTACAGACGTGGCCGACGCCAGCCTGATTGTTGCGTCCGGAGGAGGCGGCACTGCCGCCACACCCCAAGCGTCCACCAGCACCACCGGATCGGCTTCGGTTTCTCCGTCGGCCGGCGGCACGGCCGGTCTGGAAGGTAGCGCCACGCTCGACATACCGGCGGGAGCTTTGCAGGGCACCGCAAACGCCACGGTTTCCGTTCAGGCGGTCAGTTCGCCGCCGGCACCGTCCGGGTTCATGATCCAGGGCCAGGTCTATCAGTTCACCATGAACGGTCAGGGTCACTACTCGTTCAGCAGCCCGGTGACCCTGACCTTCACCTTCGATCCAACCAGGCTGCCGCCCAGTTCCAAACCTGCCGTGTTCTACTACGACGCAACCGGTAAGTGGGTGGACATCGGCGGCACTGTGGACTGGACCCACGACACCATCACGGTGACGGTTAACCACTTTACCGAGTACGCGGTCATGGTGTCTACACAGCCGGCAGTTCAGACGGTAAAACTGACCGACATCGCCGGCAACTGGGCGTACGCGAGCATCGAGAAACTGGTATCCTTGGGCACTATCACCGGCTATCCAGACGGAACATTCCGCCCCAATAACGACATCACCCGGGCGGAGTTCGTGACGGCGCTGGTCAAAGCCCTTAAGCTGGCCCCCAAGTCCGGCCCGATCTTCGTCGACACACAAGGAAGCTGGGCTCAGAGCTACATCTCCACAGCGGCGGCTGATGGGATAGTTGCCGGTTACAACGCCACCCACTTTGGGCCGAACGACCTGATTAGCCGGGAACAGATGACGGCCATGGTAGTACGGGCGGCGAAGTTGACCCCGGTACCTGGAGAGTTGACCTTCAAGGACGCGGCTCAAATCGACCCCTGGGCCAGGTGGTACGTGGTGACGGCGGTCAAAGACGGGATCGTAAACGGCTACCCAGACGGTACCTTTCGGCCACTGTCTTACGCCACCCGGGCCGAGGCGGTGACAGTGATTGCGGAGATAGTTAAGTAACTGTTATGCAGAAAACCAATAAGGTGATATTCTAATGAACCTGCTAAACCTGTCGAACTTCGTAGTCCTTAATGTAGCAGAGAATGAAGACGACTACTGTGTGACGGTGGAGACTGCCTCTCCATCGTCATGCTGTCCCCATTGCGGGGTCGTATTATCAGACAATCTGATGACACGCTTTGGCCGAAAGGCCCAGATATTCATGGACCTGCCTATGCACGCTAAACGCGTAGGCGTTAAAGTGGTAAGCCAACGATACCGCTGTAACCAGTGTATGACCACTTTCTTTGAGGTATTGCCGGATATTGATGATAAAAGGATGGCCACCAAGCGACTTGTGGCGTATATAGAGAAGGAATCTCTTTGTCGTCCGTTTACCAGTATTGCCCATGACGTTGGAGTAAATGAAAAAACCGTGCGGAACATCTTTAGAGACTATGTTAATCGGTTAGAGAAGACAATTCGTTTTGAAACTCCAACTTGGCTGGGCATCGACGAGATCCATATTATTAAGCCGCGCTGTGTAATAACAAATATAAAAGAGCGGACTATCGTAAACCTCCTTCCAACACGAGACAAGGAAGCATTATGTTCGGACTATTTCCCACCGGCCTTATTACATGCTGTGTTCAAATTAAATACTGAGTATAATATTCCACTTTGGGATGCAGTAAAGATGGTTACACTAAATCCCGCCAAAGCTTTAGGGATCGAGAACGATTTCGGCGCCGTCACTGTAGGAAGAAAAGCCGATCTCATCTTAATCAAAATACTAGACAGCAAGCCGGCGATCATGAAAGTATTCATCATTGATGGCAAAATGGTTTCTGGGCTTTACTATCGTAACGGTAATGGAGGTAGCTAATATGTTATATGATATTGATTTACTTATTCCAGAGCAAGAAATTGCCCAGAAAGAGAAAAAGCTGGGAGAAGCACCTACGGTTCATCCTACTTCAATCATCAGAAAGTGCAGATTAGGCAGTTGGACAGATATAGGGCCTAGGGTAAGTCTGTCTGAAACAGAGGTAGGGGATTATACTTATTTTGACGGCGATGCTTCTGCAATCTATGCTAAGATCGGTAAGGTTTGCGGCATTGCGTCCCATGTAAGGATCAATCCCGGCAACCACCCTATGTGGAGAGTAACGCAGCATCATTGCACATATCGCAGGGTTCAGTATGGTTTTGATACTGTTAATGATGAGGAATTCTTTAACTGGAGACGAAGTAATAGTGTGGAAATCGGGCATGATGTTTGGATTGGTCATGCCGTGGTTGTAATGCCAGGCGTTAGGATAGGAACCTAGGCAGTAATCGGGTCAGGGGCTGTAGTGACAAAGGATATTTCGCCATATGCAATTGCTGTTGGAGTTCCGGCAAATGTGATCAAGAAAAGATTTGACGACGATGTAATTGAGAAGATAATGGCCACTCAATGGTGGGATTGGGATAGGCAAACTCTCGAAGAAAGATTTAATGATTTTCTTAACATGGAGGATTTCCTACAAAAACATGTTGTTAGTAATGATAAAGAGAGCCGATGAAAGCTGATTTTCATTGTCATCCCAGAGTCTCTCATGGGTCCGGCGACCGTCTTGCCGGCCGGGTGCGGCTCCCAAGTCCCAAATAACACGCCGGTTAGCGCCGGCCGAACCATGGCTGTTTGTTTCAGCCAGGCCCATTAGGGGATGTCCCGGCTCTCTCACTGCGGGGGCGCGGGCAGATTACCGGCTTCCCGGTCCCGTACCGGTCTTCCGGGTGGACGATAACCCAGAAGGCTGGCCGCATGGGTAACGGCCAGAATGGTTACACCCACGTCGGCAAAGACGGCCTCCCACATGGTGGTGCTACCGGCGATGCTCAGGAGGACAAAAAAGAATTTGACCGCCAGGGCCAGGGCGATGTTGCCGGTCACAACCGTTTTGGTCCGCCGGGCCAGGGCTATGGCATCGGCCAGCCTGTTGGGGTCGTCGTCCATGATGACCACGTCGGCGGTTTCGATGGCCAGGTCGGTGCCCCGCACCCCCATGGCCACACCCACGTCGGCGGCGGCCAGGGCCGGGGCGTCGTTGATACCGTCGCCCACAAAGGCTACGCGGCCGGTATTTTTCATCTGTTCCACCCGGGCGGCCTTATCGGCGGGCAGGAGCCCGGCCTCATAGCCGTCCAGGCCGATGAGTCCGGCCACCCAGGCCGCCGGTCCGGGGGAATCCCCGGTCAGGAGAAAGGTCTTATGCACGCCGTAACCTTTCAGACGGGCCACGGCGGCCGCGGCGCCCGCTTTCACCTGATCGCCGAACAGCAGGTGCCCGGCCAGACGGCCGTTCAGGGCCACGTAGACCACGGTGCCCTCTTCCGTGGGCACCGTGGGAACGATAATGCCTTCGCGGCTCATAAGGCGGCCGGAGCCTGCCACAAGGGTCTGTTCGCCCACCTGGGCCCGCACACCGTAGCCGCCCAACTCCCGGCACTCGGTCACGTCCGGACCGGACTCGGGGCAGGCGTGCTCCTTTTGCAGGGCCCGGGCCACCGGGTGGCTGGAATGGGCTTCGGCCAGGCAGGCCCAACGGATGAGCTCCGCGGCGGTAAAGCCCTGCCGGGGCACGGCGTCGAGCAGGGCAAACTCACCCCTGGTCAGGGTGCCGGTCTTGTCGAAAACGACCGTTTGGACCGCGGTGAGAGTGTCCAGGACGTCACCGCCCCGCACCAGGATGCCGGAACGGGAGGCCCGGCCGAGGCCGGCGAAATAGCTGAGGGGCACCGAGAGGACCAGGGCGCAGGGACAGGAGATGACCAGCAGGACCAGGGCCCGGTAGGCCCAGGCGGCCAGGCTCTGACCCGGGAAAAGAAGCGGTGGGACGATGGCCACCATGAGGGCACAGCCTACCACGGCCGGGGTATACCACCGGGCGAAGCGGCTGATGAACTGTTCGGGGGGCGCCTTGCGGGCGACAGCTCCTTCCACGAGTGCCACGATGCGGGCTACGGCTGACTCGCGGTAAGGCCGGGTGACCCGGACCCGCAAAAGCCCGCTCTCGTTTATCTCACCGGCCGACACCTCCGCCAGGGGACCCACGGTGCGCGGCAGGGACTCACCCGTCAGTGCCGCCGGGTTGACCAGGGAGGTGCCGGTCACGACTTCGCCGTCCAGAGGTATCCGCTCACCGGGCTGGATTTCGATCACTTGCCCGGGTTCCACCGCGTCCGGCGCTACTTTTTCCGTAATTGCCCCCGTGAGCCGCCGGGCATAAGGGGGACGCAGGTCGAGCAGGGCGGCAATGGCCCGCCGGGAGCGCCCTACGGCTAAGCCCTGGAGAAACTCGCCGGCCCGGTAGAAGAGCATGACCGCGGCCGCCTCCGGCAACTGGTGGAGCACGACGGCCCCGCCGGTGGCCACTGTCATGAGGAAGTTTTCGTCAAAAAGGCGGCCCCTGGTGAAATTGCGGACGGCGGCGACGATGACGGGAGCGCCGACCGCGAGATAGGCGGCCAGAAAGAGAAGGTCCGGCCATATTGGCGTATAAGGCGGGGGAAGGAGCCAGCGGGCGAGGAAGGCCGCCCCAAAGAGGAGCGCCGCAGCGCCCAGAGTGAGCAACCGCCGGTGAACTACCCACAACGGTCTTTCTTCCGCCGTGGCTGCGACAAGCCGGACGCCGGGTTTTAGGCGCGTAATAGCCTCCCGGGCCGTCGCCAGATGGGCGGCGTCCAGGACCAGGGAAGGGTTGGCCGGGTCAAGGCGTATATCGCCCAAACCGTCAATCTTGCGAAGTTCGTTTTCAATTTCGGCGGCGCAGGCGGCGCAGTCAACTCCGGTCAAATAATATTTCATAAATGAAGGTCCAATCGCTGTTTTATTGTTCATTATATGGCCGGGCCGGGATAAGGTCAACGAAGAGGGGGGATCGGTGACCGTAATGCAGGTCTGTCGACCATGTTTCAAGTTCCTTGGGGATTATGCCAGAAAAAGGTAAGGAAAGAGGACCGAATTCCTTTGTTACAGCGCTTGGGGAAAAGCTATTTACCAAAGGTAATGGAGCATTTGGGGCCCCGTTGCTGAAGGGAGGGACTACCAGAGGGTTTTGCCTTTTCGGTGTCGTCGCCCTGTTGTTTATTTTCGCCGCTCCGCGGGGCCCTGGTAAAACCGTAATTAGCGCCGATGTTCAATGTCCCCTGTAGCTCCTTTATCCCGAGGGTGCCGAAATTGTTGTTGAGCTCTAATTTATCGACGACAATTTTTTCGATATAGACCTGGTCGATACTGACATGATAGTCAGGGTTTTCCTGTTGTTTAGACAACTGCTGTAAGCCGTTGACTATTGTCTCTAATTTAGCCAAACGATGTCTAATATCGTTTCTGTTGTGGAGAAGTTGTCCACAGAAGCGGCTAATGACATTCATGGCAGAGACAGCCACCCTAGTCTATCCTTATGTTCTGTGTATAAGCTTTATTGCCCCTTAACATACTTACTATGAGCAAGCCGTTTTCAAATTTCGCCGATGTGCCCTCTTTGCTGGCTACCTCAGGAAGGTGAATGACACGCTCGAAGGGACCGTGAAACCTCTCATTGGCAATAAGGGTATACGAAGAGTGGGGCGAATTTACCACGCCTTTCACAGACAAATGGTCCCCCTCAACGGACAGTTGGATGTCTTCCTTGCGGACGCCAGGGATCTCCATAACGACAACCATATGGGAATCGCTTTTAAGTACGTCTGCTTTTGGAAACGAGGTGTCCGCCGAGAATAGCTGGGCCACTTGCTGTAAGCCTTCTTTGTGCTGTGGGTCGTTAAAGACCCAGGACCAAAAGTCTTTGCCCTTGGACTTCTGGGCAAAATCCATCCAGTGATTCATCTGATTGATCTTCTCAAAGTCCAAAGATATCACTCCCGCCAGACATGAGTAGGGTTTCATAGGGTGTAAACCGTATGCTCATTATGGCAAATTTAGAAGCTAGATAATTGAGGGTCCAATGGAGGGCTTTACTTCGTTATTCACGATCGGTGTATCAATCGCATCTGTATCGAAAATAGCGTTGTACAATGCGAATACGGAAACGAAGTTGCCGGACAGCTCAGATACGGAATTCACAGATTTGGAATTCGTAGTCGAGGAATTAGCGGAGCCTTTTCCTTGGACGAAAGTTGCGTTATTGCGAATATCATTAATCCATGTGAATCCATTGATGACTGCGACAGCCATGTTATTATACCTCATACACCTTAAATGTCTTAACCACCATATCCATTAGGTCGGAGTCACCAACAAAGTTTAGACGGCTGGCGATCGTATTTCCATCGCCGTTTACCCGTCCGAGAGAACTGTTGGACTTTGAGTGTGCCCGCCAACCCTTTATCATATTCTCACCATAATAGACTCCGGCGTTACTCTGTACATTGGTTATACTAACCTTTCCGAGGCATATTTCTGTCTTCATTGTTGTGGCTCCTTCTGGTAACTGAATTACTTGTTGAGCCCCGGTCCAGAGAGAGACTCGTGGGAGAACATATCCTGAAAATCGGGATCATCGACACATGACATTAGATCCGCCAACGAATTACAGTCGCCGCTTACTCTGCCGAAGCCGGTATTGGATTTGGCATTGGTCTTCCACTCAAAAAAGTAATTATTGCCTATGGCCACTGCTGAACCGGTATCAACATCGGCAATACGTAAATTGAATATATTTATCTGTAAGGACATACCAGGCATTAATGTCTCACCGCCTTTTCGTTAACGCAGAGTAGCATTTGTGATTGCCTCAAACTCTCGCAAACCATGTGCACCGGCATATACTGTAAAGCGGAAGGAGGGATCTGTCGTGGCTGTATCAATTTACAACGGCTTCACCTGGGTTAACGACATTCGTAGCAATGGAAACATGTTAATGGGGAAGGGCTCCAGTAATTCATGGACTTACAACTCAAAGACAAATCTGGTGGTAGGGCAAATTGCCGGCAATTACAATGTTTTTTCTACGGGCGTAAACATTATTTATGATCAGGATATCTTCGATACTGATATCAATGAAAACGAGATCAAGCCGAGCATCGGCCCGTCTATCATTTAATATCCAGATGTGATAAGCGCGGACCAATGTCTTTCATGGCCGGCTGGTCTTGGGCCGGCCGGTGAATGCTCATCTTGACTTAGTTCAGTGTATGCGCCTGAAAGAGCTTTTGCCTTGGTACTTCGCCCGAGGGATCAGGTCGGGGAGGGGGGCACTGCTGCCCCCCTGAAGATGGGGTATTGATGGCGAAGGGAATGTCATGTTCTAGGCGGATACCTGGTCAGATATCCAGATCCTCCAGCCGGGGCTCCTGGCCGGCCTCGGTAACAAGCTGGAAAAGTTCGGGGGGAATATGCTCTTTAAGTTCTTCCATCGTCTCAAAAACCTCCAGGGTTTCTTCGACGCCATGGGCCCCGGAGCCCCAGTGCTGGTGGACCCGCTGGTGGATCTTGTGGTGCAGGGCGGCAGGTCCCATGGGACGGTTATTCATCCAGTCCGACGAGTCGGACCAATCTTCGGCCCACCAACCCCAGTTCGGGCCCTTCCGCCAGTGCACCGCCAAGCGGCCGCCCTTCGTCCGGTAGATTGTAAACACTTCCATCTGGCGGCCATCCGCGTGGGGGACCTGCCAGCGGGCCATCTGGTATCCCCAGAATCGCTTCAGGCGCTTCGATCCGGCCGGGCCCACCCTCACCGTCAGCTCACTGAAGCCTGCCTGGCGCGCCTGGGCGGCATCGACATAACCGCGCAGGGCGCGGGCGATGGCAGACGAGAGATTGCCGCCGGTCAACGCCTGGGCTTCCTCCAGCAGGGGCAGGTCTTCCTCCGCAACGTAGATAGTCTTGTTCGGCATCACATCGGTCACCCTTTCTGGTATACGTATAGATATTATTATACGTATACTGGTAACGGTGTCAAGCCCGTATTGAGGGATGAGGGGAAAAAATAAGCCGGCCCGGGTTAATCCGGGCCGGAAGGATTCAAAAGCGGGGTGGGGAAGGGGACCCCGGGAGAAGCGGTCCTAAGCCGGTCCGGGTGATTCCCCCTCCCGGACATCCATGAGGGAGTTATTATGGTCTACCATTACCACTTTGGGTACCAGGTTACGCGCCTCTTCGGGCGTACAATAGCCATAGGCAATGATGATAACCAGGTCTCCCCTCTGGGCCAACCTGGCGGCGGCACCATTTAAACAAATCGTGCCGCTACCGCCGGGCCCCTCAATGGCGTAGGTTTCCAATCGCTCCCCGTTGTTGAGGTTGACCACTTGAACTCGCTCGTTGGCCAATATCCCGGCGGCGGCAAGTAAATCCTTATCGATCGTGATGCTGCCGACGTAATGCAATTCGGCGCCGGTAACGGTAGCCCGGTGAATCTTCGCCCGCATCATGTTTAAAAGCATAGCGTCAGCCTCCAGCACGATCTTTGTTCCGCCGCACCTGCCATTTTTACTACCGGGATATGGCCAAAAACAAAAAACCTTTCCGGACATCCGAAAAGGCTTGATGGCTCTTCCGTCTCGGTCCGTCCCGGCTCCAAGCGGCTGATTATTTGGTTGAACCGATACTTATAACTGTATGGTTCCCAGGGGGATACCATCAATCTAAAAACAGCATACCACGGTATGGGCCATTATGCAACGGTCTTTTGCGAAAAAACCGGTGACGTGGTGGCGAAACGGGAATAGAAGCCGGTCCCGGAGTAATCCGGGACCGGAAGAGTTATCTCTCCAGGGGATGAGCGTTCAGTTGCCGGTGAACTGCGGCTTTCTCTTCGCCAGAAAAGCGGCCACACCCTCTTTTTTGTCTTCGGTGGCACAGGTCAGAGCATGGAGGTAGGATTCATAGTCCAGGCCTTCGGCCAGGCTTGTTTCCAGTGCCCGGTTGACGGCGTCCCGGGCCAGGCGCAACGCCAGCGGCGGCTTGGCGGCCAGCTTGCCGGCCAATGCCAGGCAGGACGGCATCAAGTTTTCCAGCGGCACTACCAAATTTACCAGGCCGATCCGGAGAGCTTCCTGAGCGTCGATCATTTCCCCGGTGAGTACCATTTCCATGGCCTTGCCGGTACCGACCAGGCGGGGCAGCCGCTGGGTGGCGCCACCGCCGGGGATAATGCCCAGGTTGATTTCCGGCGCGCCGAATTTGGCGCCTTCCGCGGCGATGCGCAGGGTACAGCCCAGCGCCAGTTCCAATCCGGCGCCCAGGCAGAAGCCGTTGACGGCGGCTATACTGGGCACGGGGAGGTCGGCGATCCGGTTATAAACCTGCTGGCGTCGCCTGGTCTCATCCCGGCCGAGGCGGATGTCCCGGCGGGCCACTTCCCGGATATCGGCGCCGGCTACGAAGGCCTTGTCGCCCGCTCCGGTGAAGATCACGACCCGCAGATCGGCTTGGCCTTCCAGTTGGGCCAGGATACCGTCGATTTCCTCAATGGTGGCGTTATCGAGGGCGTTCCGCACTTCCGGCCGGTTGATGGTCACTATGGCCAACTGGTCTTGTTTTTCCAATAGGACGTTCAGCGAAAACACCCCCTATCCGGTAATCAGTTCAGTGGGGACGGGCGGGTTTTGACTGTAGTCATAAAACCCCCTGCCGGCCTTGCGGCCGAGGTACCCGGCATCTACCATTCTCTGCAGCAAGGGGCAGGGACGGTAGCGGGAATCTCCCAAGGTCATGTAAAGAGTGCGGGTCTTGGCCAGATGCACATCTATACCGATTAGGTCCATCAGCTGGAAGGGCCCCATGGGTTGGTTGGCTCCCAGTTTCATCGCGGCGTCGATGTCCGCTATGCGGCCGATGCCGTCGTTGAGTACCCAGACGGCCTCGTTCATCAGGCCGGCCAGGATGCGACTGGCTATACCCGCCGGTCCCTCGGTGCGGGCGACGACCGGTTCCTTGCCGAGCCGGACGGTCAGTTCCCGGGCGGCCTGCAGGGTCTCCCGGGACGTGCACAGGCCCGGCATGATTTCAATCAGCTTCATGACCACCGCCGGGTTGAAAAAGTGCATGCCGATGACGTTTTCGGGTCGGCTGGTCGCGGCGGCAATCCGGGTTATGGAACAGGCGGTGGTATTGGTAGCCAGAATGGCTCCCGGCGGGGCAAGGCGGTCGAGTTCCCGGAAGGTGTCCCGCTTGATTTCCACATCCTCGATAATCGCTTCGACGATAAACGTGGCATCACTGGCGGCGGAGAGTCCGGTGGCCGGTTGGATAAGCCCGCAGATGGCCTCTTTCTTCGCCGAATCGAGTTTTCCCTTGGCTATCCGGTCCGCCAGGCCGCTCTCGATGCGGGCGATACTCTTTAGGACGATGCCGGGATCCGTGTCGGTTAGCCGGACCGGTATTCCGGCCTGCGCAAAAACCTGGGCGATACCGGTTCCCATTATGCCGGCGCCGATTACCAGCGCTTGTTCTGCCACGATCCCCATTCCCCCTTTAACTTAGCCGTTCCACAACCATGGCTACGCCCTGACCGCCGCCGATGCACAGGCTCACGATCCCAAGGGTTTTGTCATAGGCCTGCAGGGCATACAGCATGGTAGCCAGGATCTTTGTGCCCGTAGCGGCGACCGGGTGGCCGAGGGCCACGGCGCCGCCGTGCACGTTGAGCTTGGCCCGGTCCCACTTCAGTTCCCGTTCGCAGGCGATCACCTGGGCGGCGAAGGCTTCATTGACCTCGATAAGGTCCATGTCCTGCAGCGTCAGCCCCGCCTTTTGCAGGGCCGCCGGGATGGCCTTGGCCGGCCCGAGGCCCATATGTTTGGGATCCAGGGCGACATAACTGTAACCGCGGATTACGGCGAGGGGTTGGATGCCGGCGGCTTGGGCCGCCTCCCGGCTCATGAGCACGACCGCCGAAGCGGCGTCGGCCATGGCGCAGCTGTTGCCGGCCGTAACCGTGCCGTTCTCCTTGAAGACCGGCGCCAGTTTGGCCAGGGCTTCCAGGCTGGCGTCGGCGCGGGGGATTTCCTCTTCCAGGAACAAGCCCTTTTTAAGGGCGACGCCGGTCATTTCTTGGACAAACCGGCCTTCCGCCAGGGCTTTGACGGCCTTCTGATGGCTTTCCAGGGCGAACTGGTCTTGTTCGGCCCGGGTTATGGCGTATTCTTCCACCAGGATTTCGGCGGTAGCCCCCATGAGCATGCCGGCCAACGGGCATTTGAAACCGTCTTTCTGCAGCAGGTCGACGGCTGTGCGGTCACCCATCCGGTGGCCCCAGCGGGCATCGGGCAGGGCATAGGGCACGTTGCTGGTGGATTCGGTACCGCCGGCGACCACTATCCTGGCATCGCCGGCTAGAATGGTCTGGGCCCCCGCTATGGCCGCCCGCAGGCTGGAACCGCACCGGATGTTAACGGAAAAGGCGGGCACGGTGTCGGGGAGTCCGGATGCCACGGTGCATAGACGGGCGGGGTTGGCTCCTACGCCGGCCTGCCAGCCGGAGCCGAAGATGACTTCGTTGACTTCCCGGCCGTCAATGCCGGTCCGGGCAACGGCTTCCTTGATCGCTGCCGCGCCGGTCTGGACGGCGGTAGCCTCCTTGAGCTTGCCGCCGAAACGCCCGTTGCCGGTGCGGACGGCGCTGGCAATTACGACTTCCATATTATATTGACCCCCTCTTAGCGGTTGGCTTTGCGGATGCCCAGGGCGTCCTGGCCGATTATCCACTTCTGGATGTTGCTGGTGCCCTCGACGATCTGGTAGTACTTGGCGTCACGGTAGTAGCGGGCCACCGGGTATTCTTCGGAATAGCCGTAGGCGCCCAGGATCTTCATGGCCTCGTCGGCGGAGTGGTTGGCCGCCTGGGCGGCGGCATACTTGGCGATCGAGGTTTCCCTGTTGTTGGGTAGTCCCATGTCCTTCATCACGGCCGCCCGGTACACCAAAAGCCGCGCCGCCTCCTCTTCCACCACCATGCGGGCGATCTGCTCCTGGATCATCTGGAAGCGACCGACGGGCTGGCCGAACTGTTGGCGATTGTTGGCGTAGTCCACTGCGGCGTCGAGGCAGGCCTGGGCCAGGCCGAGGCCGCCGGCGGCGCAGGACAGCCGGGTGTTTTCGAGCATGCTCATGCAGATCTTGAAGCCTTCGCCTTCCTGGCCGAGCAGGGCGCCGGCCGGCACCCGGCAGTTATCGAGAATGATCTCGCCGGTGGGTGAGCTGTGCACGCCCAGCTTGTCCTTGATCGGCAAGGTGGTGAAACCGGGTGATTTGGACTCGACGATGAAGCAGCTCATGCCGCGGGGACGCTGGCTGGGGTCGGTGTAGGCGAACACCAGGGAGAGATCGCAAAACTGGGCGTTGGAAATCCAGGTCTTCGTCCCGTTGAGGATATATTCGTCCCCTTTGCGGACAGCGGTAGCCTTCATGGAGCCCACGTCGGACCCGGCGTTGGGCTCGGTCATGGCGAACGCGCCCAGCATGTCCGCTTCGACCAGGGCCGGGATGTATTTGCGCTTTTGCTCCTCGTTGCCCCACTTGAGAATGGTCAGCGCAGGCCCCATGACCTGCGTGTTGAACGACACGCGCAAGGCTGAGCTCACGCGGGCTATCTCTTCCGTAACCACCGTGATGGCCAGGAACCCGGCCCCGTTGCCGCCGTATTCCTCGGGAATTACGCAGCCGTAAAAGCCGAGTTCACCCATCTTCTTGACCAGATCGCGACGGAAGCGGGAGGCCAGGTCATCATCAGCCGCCGTCGGGGCAATCTCTTCCCGCGCGAATTTGCGGGCCAGTTCTTTAAAGGCTGTTTGATCGTCGTTGAGAGTAAAGTCCATTAACTAAAACACTCCCTTTTCGGTTTGGCGCTTGGGGCTGGCCGGCACCCGTCGACCCTTGGGACGGTTACATCTTACGGAGGCAATCCCCCCACCCGGGGGGCCAGTCATATTCCGGCCATTATGCGCGATTATACAACGGTTTAACCTTGTTGTGGATAACCGAAACGGGTCAAAAACGGCTGGGCCGGAGACAAGCCGCATCACTCCAACGGATTAACCCGTTTCCCACGACCCCTTTGGATTTGGGCGGGGCAGCGTCGGGAGAACAAAGATGGTTGTCACCCGGCAGCCCGGTTGGCAATTTCCGCCTTTGGGATATGGTTGGTACCTTTCCACTGTTTCTCCAGAAACCGGTTCAAATCCTTCCTGCCGGGAACCTGGCAACCCGGACCGGGCGGGTTTACGCAGGTATGGGGGAAAAACGGTGAATATTATCCATTTTTGGCGGACTAACCCGGTAACGACCGTACAATCGGGGCAGGGGGCTTTTTCCCCGTGGGCCGGCTCTATATTTTTGGGTCCGGATCTGCTATATTGTAGTATGAAAGGGGTGGGTCACGTAGGCGGCCTAGGCGTTTTGTTCGATTTCGACGATACCCTGGTGGAGACCACCGTATACTTCGACCGGGCCAAGGACGAGTTCGCCCGGCTGATGACGGAGCAGGACCTCGCCGACGCCGACATGCTGGCTACCCTGAACAGGTACGATATAGCCGAGGTGGAGGCCTGCGGCGGTTTCCACAAGGAGTGCTTTCCCAGGGCCCTGGTGAACACTTATCGCGAGTATTGCCGCCGGCGCAACCGGGTGGTGGATGCCGGCGTGGCACGGGTGGTGGAGGAGCTGGGCTGGGAAGTCTTCCGGCAGACGCCCAGTCCCTTGCCGGGCGCGGAGAAGCTTCTGCGCAGCCTGACCGGACACTCCACTCTGA